>MDSY01138698.1_pt1 | contig 11190 bp, 7 predicted proteins | sample 811131 | NCBI WGS metagenome assembly MDSY01 (sample SAMN05326643, study PRJNA326480) | marine metagenome | isolation source: seawater | place: Atlantic Ocean: South West | collected 2010
CTCGTGCAGCAGGAATATTTAGGTAACGAGGCGCGGGCAGAGCACACTTGATGCGTAAACTCTCGGCTTGTCACATGCCTTACCATCCCCACCTGTCCATCTTGACTTTCACCCGTCAGTGACGCCCGGCGGCTGGCCGCCGCGATGGCTCAGCGGCGTAAGGTGCGTGCCTCTCCGCGGCGGCGCTTGCAGCGGTGGCCCCCGGGAAGCCAGGGCTTGCTAACTTCGCCAAGACCGAGGCCTGGGGCGAGTGGTAGAGGGCGGGGCTGAGGGTGATGAGCGCAAGGATCCGGGAGGCAGGGGTGGCGCAGCAGAGGAGCTGCGGGAGAGTGTGGCGTGGCGCGTAGGCACGAAAAGGCGCGCGCGGCTGGTGAGGGTGGCCTATCGTCAGGGCGGTGCGGAGGGGCCGCGATTGATAAGCCGTGCTCAGTGTGCCGTGTGCTCCGACGCAGGAGGAGGAGAAGGAGCTGCCCCATTTTTGGTTCCCGTATCCTGGAGACGGTTACGCCCTTGGTGAGGTCCTGCACCATGACCAGGACACCGACAACATGAATGTCAGGCTCAAGCTGGAGGCCGGGCCAAAGGTGCGGACACGGCGACCGGTCCTAGGGCTTGTGCACGAGCGGTGTGTGTTCGGACCAGGCCCCGTTTGCGCTCGCGTGCGCAGAACGCCAACTTCCACCACTCTGTGGCGAAGCCAGTCAACCCGGCCAACCTCAACGGAGTCGGCGACAACACGCAGCTGATGCACCTGCACGAGCCATCCCTGCTCTACAACATCCGCTTTCGATACGCCAAGAACCTCATTTACACGTACACAGGCGCCCGGGGCCCGCAGCCCGCACCGCCCCTCCACTGAGCAGGCCCTGACCACTGACCCCACCGCCGAGCTCGCGCAGGCTACATCCTGATCGCCGTCAACCCATACAAGGCTCTGACTTGCTACGGAGAGAGCGAGATGAAGGCGTACAAGGGCAAGTCCATCGGCGTGCTGCCGCCGCACCTCTACGCGATGGCCGACCGAGCGTTCCGCTCAATGAAGGTAGACGGCTACTCGCAGTCGATCGTCATCAGCGGCGAGAGTGGCTCCGGTAAGACTGAGTCGTCGAAGATCGTCATGAAGTATCTTGCCATGTGTGGCGAGCCGCCGAAGAAGGCCGCTGGCAGCGAGGAGCGCCGTGCCTCGGCGCAGCTGAGCAGCCTCGCAGAAAAGGTTCTCAACTGCAACCCGCTGCTGGAAGCGTTTGGTAACGCGAAGACGGTCATGAACCACAACTCGAGCCGCTTCGGAAAGTTCACACGGATCCATTTCGACAAGCGCAATTGGCTCGTCGGCGCCGACCTGGTCAGCTACCTGCTCGAGAAAACGCGCACCGTGAAGCAATCTGCCCAGGAGCGCAACTACCACTGCTTCTACCAGCTGTTCGCGGGCCACGGCGCCGCGGAGAGGCAGGCGCTCAAGCTCGGCCGGCCCGAGGACTTCGCCTATCTGCGCGAGGGCCTCGTCCGGGTCGAGGCCATCGACGACGCCGAGCGACACACGGAGGTTGCCCTGTCTATGCGGTCGGTCGGTATCGAGAGCGAAGAGCAAGCAGGCGTGTACCGGCTTCTGGCGTCTCTCTTGCACCTGGGCAACGTGTCGTTTAGCGCAACGGAAGAGGACGCCTGCAAAATCAGCGACTCGCAGCCTCTGCAGGCCGTGTGCGACTTTCTGAACGTGCCGTTCGCGACCTTCGAGGAGGCACTGGTCAGTAGGACCATGAAGTCGTTCTCCGGTAGTCTGTACAAGATCCCCTTGAAGGTGCAGGAGGCGTGCTACTCCCGCGACTCTCTGAGCAAGGCCATCTACGCCAAGCTCTTCGCTTGGCTCGTGCTGCGCGTCAACGAGAGCCTCCTCACGCGGACCGAGACTCGCGCTTTCATTGGCGTCCTCGACATCTTCGGCTTCGAAGAGTTCAAAGTCAACTCATTCGAGCAGCTCTGCATCAACTTCGCCAACGAGCGCCTGCAAGCTCATTTCAACTCGCAGGTCTTCCGGCAGGAGCAGGAGATCTATATGCGAGAGGCGATCCGTTGCGGGTCGAGGTGGCACAAGTGGACCGCTCTCCTCCTCCCGCATCCTTGTGCGGCGTGCCTCGCTCGGCGTGTGGCCTGCCCGCGTCGAGCAGCCCGCGAGGGGCCTCCGTTTGTGTGCAGCCTCTGTGGCCACCATGACTGACCACCATTGACTGACCACCCAGGCTGGGAGCAGATTGACGAACCGAACAACCAGGCAGCGATCGTGATGCTGGCGCACCGCTCATCATCGCTCAACCAAGGTCTAATTCCGGGTGCTAAACGTCGGCCAATGCTCTCCGTAGTCTGCACTGCTGTCAGTCTTAGGCGCGCGACCTGATTCCCACCTCTCTTGACACCCAGGCGGGGAGGCGGTCGGCATCTTCGCTTTGCTCGACGAGCAGTGCCGTTTGCCCAAGTGCACGTACAAGACGTTCACCGAGAAGGTCTTCGAAGTGCACAAAGTGGCCGTGTCGTCGAACTTGCTGATGCCGGTGCCCCGCAGCAGTGGCCTGACGGGCAACGAGGGGTTCGTCGTGAAGCACTACGCGGGCCAGGTGCTGTACCACACTGACGGCTTCTTGCAGAAGAACAACAACAGCCTTCACGCAGACCTCGAGGGCGTCGTCCGCAGTGTGGGCGACCCGTTTGTCATTCAGATGCTCGACCGCGTCGAGTCGGTGGTCCCGGAAGTAAAGGAGAAGGCCGGGGGCAAGAAGGGCGCGGCCCGTTTCAGCTCGGTGAGCACGCACTTTATCTCGCAGTTGGCCTCACTGACTGACACGTTGGAGGCGACCTCGTCGCATTTTGTGCGTTGCATCAACCCGAACACCATCAAGGCGGCGGACACTTTCGCCGGCGGACACGTTCTCCACCAGTTGCGCTGCAGTGGCATGATGGAGGCTCTCCGTTTAATGCACGCAGGGTTCCCGACGCGCTGCCCCTACGACGACCTCTACGGCCGTTACAAGGACATGATGCCTCGCTCCATTGCCGCACTGGATTCGCCCTCATTCTGCGAGATCCTGCTGATGGCCCTCGGCCTCAACAAGGAGGACTACCAGCTGGGTATCACTAAGATCTTCTTCCGGGCCGGGAAGCTCGCGTTCCTCGATGAGCTGACCGGCAGTGAGTACAAGGAGCTGGCTCCCGACATCGCTAACAAGGTGCGTGTCTGGCTGATCAAGAAGCGCTGGAGGCGTCACACCATCGCGGTCGTCGCGTTCTTGCGTCTGAAGCGGGCGCTCAACGACCTGCGTTTGGTCCGGAATCTCTACAACGCCGCGTTCTTCCTCAACCTCATGGCCAACCGCCCGATGCTTTCGCTCAAGCGGGCAAGGGAGATTCGGCGTCGAAATGCGGCCGTGCGTCTGCAGCAGAACGCGCGGATGACGGTGCAGTTGAATCGCATGCACCGCACGAAGTGGGCCGTGTTCATGGCGCAGCGCTTTGTGCGCGGCCACATCGTTCGCAAGCAACACGGCGGCAAGCTGGCCGAGATCCGGGCCAGGCGCAGGGTGGAAGAGGAGGCGCGGCGGAAGGCCGCGGAGCTGGAGACAAAGGCCAGGGCCTCCGAGGAGGTGGAGCGGATCAAGCAGATGGCGCGCAGCAACACCGGCGCAAACCCCAGCTCGCAAAGCATGGCCAAGTATGCCAGCAAGTCGAGGCCGCAGAAGGAGGCAGCCGCGGCCTCTGCAGCAGCGAGCGCCAATGCGCCTGGCGGCGGTGGACTGGTCATCATGCCAGACCAGCTTGAGGCGCGGTTCTGCAAGCTCGAGGCTGATAACAAGGCCCTCGCCGAGCAAGTGTCCCAGCTGAAGGAGCAGGTGGGTGTGCTGGAGAAGAAGCTCGAAGAGCGCCCAGAGCCCAAGGGGCGATCCGAGCCTGCGGACGCGGCAAGCCGCGCGCGGGCCAGGGGCAGCGCCGTTGCCAACCTGCCGACGCCGGCCGCGGGCTCGTCCCGAGCACGCCGCCAGTCCACCTCGGTTGCTGGCACGACCAAGGCCTTGTCCTTTCTCGAGCTGCTCGGCATCACGCAGCAGCCGACCACCGCCGCCGCAGCACCCGCGGCGGCCCCCGCGGCCACAAGCAAGCGGCAACCCGGCCAGGCGGCGGCAAACAACCCCGCCAAGATGCCGCTGGCCAGCGACGCGTTGCCCGTGCTCCTGTCGGCGGTCAAGGCCATTGAGAAGCACTTTGCTCAGGCCAACGCGGCGGGGTCGACCAAGTCTGTTGAGACCTTGGGCAGCGACCAGAAGAACAAGGAAATTGCAGTGCTCGTCCGCGGGCAGCTCTGCACGGCCCTGTCGCGCGTGCTGCTTCACGGGTTCAAGTCCTTCAAACTCATTGGGCGCTACCACATCTGGGACTTTGTGCAGCAGTCCTGCGACGCCACGCACGAGCGCCGGCAAGCGAGCAAGCAGTACAGTGCTGCCGAGCTCACGCTCACCAGTGCGGTGGTCGACGTCAACTCGCACGAAGGGATGGCCAACAACCCGAACATTAAGTTTCGGTCGTTCGTGTGCTGTGGGCTCAACCACGGCCTCCTGCACGAGTGGGTGCGCGTGCTCACCGAAGACGAGGAGACGATGAACAAGTTTTACGAGGCGTGGGCCTTTGTCCGGGCCACGGAGGGGGCTCTCACGCAGATCATGGAGGCGCTGCAGCCGCTCGGCACGTACAAATACTCGCTCTCGTTGGACTACGAGCTGACCAGGTGGGATCTCGTATGACCTCCCTGCGCGATCAGAATCGACGCCGGCCAGCCGTGGGCTTCGGACGATCGGATGCGGTCACAGCTCAACGCGGTTCAACGTCCAGTTGGCCTGGTGCGTGAGTACTCTGGTGCGTGAGGTGGCCTGGCAAATGTTGCTGTTCTCGGCGTTTGGGCACTCCGTATGTGTGTGTCCGCTGTCCCCCCGGGCCCCCCTCCAGCAGCCCAGCCCCGGGTTGTGCGCGCAGCGGGGGGGGTCCGATCGGGAATGAAGGGCGCAACTTGAGATATAACATTCGCCGCTTTCCGGCGTTTTTCTCAGATCGCATTCCCCAAATTAAGAAATATTTTCTAACGAGTCACTCGGGTCAGAGGTATATGGGGTAAATGCTGGCCCCCACGACCTTACTGCACACTTGCACCCAACCAACTTACCCGGCGTCGCGCCGTGGCGCTCTCGCGCAGCTTACGAGGATCCGGAGTGAGGCTGGCTTTGCAGCATGCTCCCTACGCGCGTCGAGAGGATGTCTTGCAACACCTGTCTGACCGGCGCCGCGTCGGAGTGCATGAGCTCCACGAAGAGGGGGTAGAAGCCCGGGAGATGCCTGCGCACGAGAGGCGCGGTGTGGCAGGGTGGCGCTGTGGCGGGTTGCGGCGTGGGCGGCGCAGCCGGCCCTCGGGGCGTGCAGGTAACGTGGTGCGTGTGAGGTGCGCGAGGGGACATCTGTGCGGGCGCACCGCGTGAACTGGGGCTCGTGGAACTCGAGGACCCCCTTGAGCAGCGTGTGCACGTTAGGTGTCAGCTCGCGCGAGAGCGTGCGTGCGAGCTCTCCTTGGTCGGCGTCGGCGTCCTGCGACCGCCGCTGCACCTCGAGGTAGTCGCGCAGCACGTGCGTTCCAAAGGAGACGAGGCGACGCTCGGCGGTGGAGGCGACCAGCAGCACGTGCTCCTCGCTGCCCAGCGGCGGCAGCTCAGCCTTGCTCGGCGAAACGTCGTGCGGCCCCATCTTGCCGAAGAGGTCGAGCAGCACCTCGAGGAAGTAGCGCGCCGCCTCGAGCTGCAGGTGGAGCGCCTCGTCGAGCTCGGTGGGCGACGGGCACATCTCGCCATGCAGCGCAGCCTGCACCACCCGATGCGCCTTGTCGTACATGTCGTGCATGCAGTTCAAGAGCCCCTCCACGTCAGAGAGCTTCATCGACGAATACATGGACTGCATGAGCTGGAAGACGGTCGAGAGCAGCAGCACCTGCAGCTCGTGTGGGCCGCTGCCGGGCGGCGCCTCGGCCTCCACCTTGGCGGAGACCTCGCGGAGCAGCGGCGAGGGGTCGGTGCCGTTGGACTCGGTCGCGCTGAGCTCGACCGCCAGCTCCTTGCCCTCGAAGCACGTCTTGAGCTCGCTGCAGATGGACGTCCACGTGTCCCGCTCGAAGCTCGCGCCCGCCACCTTGACGAGGTGGAGCAGGCTCTCCGCCGCGACCTGCGCCAGGCCGTGCTGGCGCTGGTGCAGGCAGCGCACGAGGAGCGCCACGAGCTCCTCGAGCTGCCCGTCGAGCTGCGCGTGCGCGGCGCAAAACAGCCGCTCGACGGCGACCACCGCGGCGATGCCCGTGCTGCGCACCCATGCGGCCTGCGCGCTGCTCGAGGCGGCATCTTGCTCGGCGGCCGGCGGGCCCAGCAGCGGCAGCAGCAGCTCGCGGAAGACGCGCGCGCCAAACTCGCCGTCGAGCGCGCCGTCAGCGACGCCCGCCTCGTCGCCGAGCAGCGCGAAGGTGGACTCGATGGCGGCCTTGCGCACGGCGGGGCGCGGGTCGAGCCGCACGATGTCGGTGAGGCTCTGCAGCAGCGTCCACCAGAGCTTCTGCGGGACGGGCGCGGAGCCCTTGGCCAACTGCGCGAGGTACTTGAGCAGGCGATCCGCCGCCTGGAGCGAGATGCTCTCGTGGCGCTGCTGGGATGCGTACTCACACACGCACGCGACGCACTCGACGTGGTGGTCGCCAAGGAGCTCGCCGTGCTCGGTAATCACGGCCTCTACCGTCGAGAAGCCGGCCATCGTCACGGAGAGCGCCTCGTCAGAGGCCGCCAGCCCGAGCACTGCGAGCATCGGCCGCCAGCCCGAGCGTATGCTCTGCGCGCGCGACTGCACCATGTGGCCGAGGCAGCCCAGGATGAGCTCCTTGACCCCCATTGAGGTCGAGGCGGCCATGAGGTCCTGGAAGGGCTTGAGGAACTCGCGCTGGAACTGGTAGTTGTGCAGCTCGCCCTTTTCGAGAAACTTCATCGCGAGCTGGCGCAGCGAGTCGACGGCGTAGAGCGCGATGCTCAGGTTCTCGTTCTGCCCCACCTCGATGAAAAACTCGCCGAGCACCTCCCAGATGCGCGCCCACACGAGCCGCACGCGCGGCATGTTATAGTAGGCGATCTCGACGATCTTCTGCAGCGAGTAAACCTGCGGGTCGGCGCGGTTGGAGAGCTCCTCGCGCGCGACGGCGCAGAGGTGCGCCACGAACTCGACGATGGCGTCGGGCCGCAGCTGCGCCGAGGAGGAGAAGATCCGGTCGATGGCGACCACGTCGACCTTCTCGACCATCGTGAGCGAGTTAAGCTCGTCGACGAGCGAGAGGTCGGCCTTATCCGCCGACTCACGCGTGCGCGGCCGGGTGGACTGGATGATGGCCATCGAGCCTCTCGAGCCCCCCGCGCCGCTCGAGGTCGCGCCGCCTGGCTTGCCGTCGGCCGCGGCGGCCGCCGAGGGGAAGAAGAGCTGCGTGTCCGTCTTGGCGCCGGTACCGATCATGTGCAGGCGCTGGCCCTCCGAGATGCACTTGAGCACCGGCGCCCAGGACGAGCCGAGGTGGTTGCCGTCGGCAAGCGCAATGTTGACGAGCGTCTTGAAGCTCTCGATGTTGCGCCTGCGCATGGCCTTGGTCGACTCAAGGTAGGTGTACTTTGCGAGCATCGTCACGAAGGCGTCGCGCTCCGTGCCCATGTTAAACTCGGCCGCGATATGCACCGCGTTGGAGAAGCCGCGCAGCGCGATGGTCGCGTTAGGGTCGCTCTGGTCGCTCGGCTCCTCCATGACGGAGGAGCACGCGGCGAGGATGGCGCACCACGAGCCCTCGAGCATCGGCCGCAGGTGCTCGGCGTTGCGCGACGAGTGGTAGACGGACTTCTTGCGCGCCTTGGCCTTGAAGAGCTCCTGCGAGTGCTTAACCATGGCGGCCGACTCGGCGTTGAAAAGCTTCGACTTGGAGGGCTTGGTGCTCGCGGTGCTCACCTCGCGCGCCTTCTCCCAGGGCTGCAGCTGCTTGATCTTGATCTCGTTGGTTGTGATTCCAAGGTAGAGCGACTCCAAAAAGGGCGTCGGAAGGTCGCCCGAGTCGTTGATACCGCGGTTCATATTGACGAACTCCTGCTGCGTCATCTTCTTCTTGATCTGCGACGAGTGTGCGTCGGTGTTCAGCATGATGAGCGAGTAGGCGAGCACGTAGGCCGTGTCGGGGTGGGCGAAGACACCCTCGTTGAGCGAGCAGTAGCGCTCGGCAAACTTCTCCATCATGCGGTCGATCTTCTGCGCCTCGCCCGGCAGCCAAAAGTACGAGAGGAACTTGCGCAGCGCGTTGTCGAAGGACATGTCGCCGAAGTTGATCGAGTCGACGTAGACGTAGAGCACGCTCTTGTTGAAGTCTGCGCCCTCGCCCAGGTACTCGCCCACCGCGACCTTGTCGAGCCCTTCGGTGGTGATGAGAAACTTGGCGGTCGCCTCGGGCGTCTCCTCGAGGCCGCAGACCTCGCGCAAGTACTTGATGCCCGTCTTGGGCTTCATGTTGAACTTGATCACGCCCTCATGCACATCGTGCTTACGGTGGAACATCGCCTCGAAGTCGACAGTGCCCGACTCGGCCGCCACCATCGCACCGCCCTCCTTAGTCTCCTCAGTCGACGCGTCGCCCTCCTTGGCCTCGACCGGCGCAGCCGCCGCAGCCCCCTCCTCGCCGGAGAGCGCCTGCGCAGCGTGAGGGGTTTGGGTTGGGTTGGGTTGGGGGTGGAGGCGGAGGTGAGGGCGAGGGGGCAGCAGGCGAGGCGCCCAGTGCGAGCCAGTGCGAGCTAGTGCGAGCTAGTGCGAGCCAGTGCGAGCTAGCGAGTCGAGCTCGAAGTAGGGGCTTGGGGCGCACCGTCGCCTCCGGCTTGTCAAGCTTGCCCTCGGCGCACTCTCGCTGCCACTGAACCATCGAGTCGGTGATGTCGACCAGCGTCTCGAGCGCGAGCATCTTGAGCACGCCGTCCTGCTCGGTGCATCACACGTGCATCACACGTGCATCTCATAGTGCATCACATGATGCGTCACACTGTGCTTTAGAGTGCATTAGACGGTGCGGGCACGTGGGCATGCCGACCTGCTCGGTGCTCTCCGTGAGCGCCTGGTTGGTGGCCGCCAGCCGGGAGAGGTCATCGCACATCGAGGTGAAGATGCCCTTGCCCTCGAGGTCGCAGTCGTAGTTGAGGAAGAGGTCGACGATGAGCTGCGGGTCCCGCACCTGCGACGGGCCAGCCAAGGGACAACGTCGGCTGGGGCGCGCGCACCTCACTGAGTGCAAACGGCGCGGGCTGGAATGGTGGCGCGACGCGGCGTGGCGTGGCAGCTGGGGTCGCACCAGCACGCGGAGCGACTGAACGACGAGGAGCTTCTGCTGGCCGGACGAGTTGGCCGACTCGAGGATGCGGAGGAGAATGTTGGAGAAGAAGACGCCGATCTCCGACTTGAGATGGTCCTTGAAGAAGACGAGGAGCGCGATAAAGATGTCGAGCGACAGCTGGAGCACCGAGGCGATCGGCGAGACGCCGTTCTTCAGGAGCGACAGGCAGAGGTACTGCCGTATCGCCCAAATGAACTTCTCACCCGAGCGGAAGTTAGGCCCGGAGGTTTGGATGATCGAGAAAAGGAGCTGCAGCGAGAGCAGCTTGGAACGCAACTCGATTGAGTCTTCCGCCGGGAAGGGGTCGGGCAGGGGCTTCATAGAGAGCTTGCAGAGCGAGCGGAAGACGAGGAAGGCGTCGCGCTGCACGACCGGCATCGACGACGCCGGCGTGCCCACCTCGAGGCGCTGCGCAGACCACAGGCGACCGTAAGCGCAAGCTCAGACTCGGATCTCGCGGGCCATGGGGGGGAGGTGCGCAAGCGTGGCTTGCTCAGCTCGCGCGTGCCCGGCACGCTACCTCGGAACGGCCCAGTTGGGGCTAGGCAGCTAGCGAGGCGCGAGGCACCTGGAAGACGACGCTGAGCATCTGCGTGAGCGTCGCGTTGGCAGTGGTCTGGATGACGCCACTCTTGCTGACGAGGTAAATGTAGAAGCATGTCTTCACGGCGAGCAGCAGCGTCGTGTCATGCACGGCGAAGGTGGCGGAGGTGACCGCCGTCAGCACGGCCTTGATTATCTGCAGCTGCACCGCCTCATCCTCCTGGTCCTTGCAGCTGCAGATCTGCACGCGCCGGGGTGAGGAGGCTCAGCCGCGGGTGCACTAAGCCCCAGAGCTGCGCTGAGTAAGCCGTGTAGCAAGGGCGGGGCGGGCGGGGCGGGCGGAGCATTACAGTGTCCATCACGACGTCAACGAGCCACTTCTTGACGTTGCCGACCATCACAATCTTGCCGCGCACGTAGCCGTACGCGATCAGCTTTTGGATGCAGTGCAGAGCCACCTGCCGGTGAGCACGACCAAAGCACGTGGGCATACGCTGCCGCCGTGCGGCGAAACGCGGGGACGGCCGCACCTCCATGACTCGAGCAACCTTTGACTCGCACGCCAGCCGTAGCGGCAAAAAGTACCTCTCAGTCTCGCCGCCCTGCACCGCGTCTGCAGCGGCGGCGCTCTGCTCTGCCACACCCTCCATCTCCCTTTCAATGTCTGCGCCTTCTGCGCCATCGCCCTCAGACGTCGCGCCCTCAGCCAGCGTAAACCTGCCCAAGCACGCGCACAGGAGATGTCAGTGCTCAAAACTCGCTTACCAGCAGAATCCAGAGGGGCCAGGCGGTCCACGCGCACCGCTGGGACGGCTCAGCAGCAGGCAAAGGGCTTGGCGGGAGCGCGGCAGGGTCATCTGGTGGGGGAAACATGTCGGCGCCATTCTTCTTGAGCTCCTCTGCGGGGGGCGAGCGCAGCGCGCGGGTGGATCAGCCAGCACGGGCTGTGTGGCGCTCATGGGTAGGTGGGCGCACCGATCACTTCCTGGCACGCGGCACGCAGCTGTGTGTGCTTCTTTGGTGCCTCCCGGAGGATCTTGTGCAGAGCTCTGGAGATGAAGACGTGCATTGTTCGCTGCTCAAGCGCCTCTGGCGGCGAGCCGGGAACGGCAGGAGTGGCGCCAGACATCGTGCTCTGTGTGGCCGTGGTCAGCGGCACGCTGGCGTATGTTGCACCGAGA
>MDSY01151060.1_pt1 | contig 11189 bp, 11 predicted proteins | sample 811131 | NCBI WGS metagenome assembly MDSY01 (sample SAMN05326643, study PRJNA326480) | marine metagenome | isolation source: seawater | place: Atlantic Ocean: South West | collected 2010
CTTTTGCTCTAAGAAAAGTAACCAGATCGTAGGCAACAAACCTAAGACAACAATGATTACTGCAGCGGTAGACGCTTCACTTAGACGTTCATCCGAGGCCAGACGATAGACCCGAGTAGCGAGGGTTTCGAAATTAAAGGGTCGCAGAATAAGTGTCGCCGGCAACTCCTTCATTACGTCTATAAAGACGAGTAACAGACCACTGAGCACAGCTGGACGCAGCAGCGGCAGATGAACTCGCCGCAGCACACCTGCAGGCGAATTCCCCAAGGTGCGAGCGACCGCATCTAACTGTGGATGCAATTGGTGCATAGCGGTTTGGGTGCTATTGAACGCTACCGTCAAGAATCGTGCGACATACACAAGCACCAGAGCAAATATCGAACCGGTCAACAACAAACCCACAGGCCGCCCTAAAGATTCTGTTAGGTATTGCGCTAAGGCTCGATCTATATAGGTGAGCGGCAACAATACGCCCACTGCCAGCACCATACCCGGCAGCGCGTAACCTAAGGTCGCTAGTCGCACACCTAAATTCAGCCAACGATCGCGCCGTAACCTTGCAGCGTAATTCAACAACAGCGCCACCGCTGCGCAAACCCCTGCAGCGACTACCGCAACACTAATACTGTTGAGACCATAAATATAAAAGCCTTGGCCAAGCAGTGGATCACCTTGTGCAACCGCGTACCACAGCAGCGCGCCCACCGGGACAATAAACCCGCCCAACACCGGCAGCAGGCACAGACCTGCAGCAAGCAGGCCGGCAACACCGCCAAGGGGAATTTTTTCTGCGGCGACATTCCGCGACAGCGGGTTAAATCGCTCACCGCGTCGCGCGGATTGTTCAAGCACCACTAAAACTGCAACGACTAAGAACAAGCAACCCGCCAGCTTCAGAGCCGCATCGTGTTCGCCCATGGCATACCAGGTGCGAAATATGCCAGTGGTGAAGGTAGGGACTCCAAAGTGCTCGGCGACCCCGTAATCCGCTATGGTCTCCATCATAACCAAGGCCAAGCCACCGACAATTGCCGGACGCGCGACCGGCACAGCGACACGCCAAAACACCTGAGAACGGCCCATTCCCAATACACGCGCGCTTTCATAAAGCGCCCCAGCCTGACTTTGAAAACTAGTCTTTGCCAACAAGTAAACATAAGGGTACAAGACCAGAGCTATTACCAACCCCGCACCACCCAGAGAGCGTACCGCGGGAAAATAGTAGTCGCCCAATTGCACACCCGCCAAACTGCGCAACATCCCCTGCACAGGGCCCGTTGCATCGAATAAATCCGCGTAAACATAGCCCACAACATAGGCGGGTGCAGCCAACGGTAAAATAAGCGCAACGCCCAGCCAGCCACTGCCCGGAAACCGATAATGCGCAGTTAACCAAGCTGCCCCCACCCCAATGCTGGCGGCTAGGAGAGCTACGATTAACATTAGGCTTAAGGTATTGACCGTATAAGTCAGCAATACCGTTTGCATAAGGTGCGACCAGACCGCAGTCGTCGGAAACAACAGCGCCGCAACAACCACCAACAATGGCAGCGCTACCGGGATGGCAACCAATATGGCCATTACCGTCCAGGCGACTGAACCCGAGGCGGCTGCCGAGGTTGTTAACGTTGGCCGAGAGTCCACTGCCATGGCTTTGGGCGGTCCTTGTTGCTGAGTTTTAATGAGTTCACCGTAGGATTGACCATCGCGCTGACCTCAAGCATCGGCGCGTATCGTAACTTTTCCACAGCACAGTTACACTGCACGCCCCATGAGCATTCGATTTATCGACTTAAGCCACCACTTTAACGGCAACCCTGTGTTGCACAATATCGATCTGGAGATTGATTCCGGCGAAATCGTTTGCGTGCTTGGGCCATCAGGTAGCGGTAAAAGCACATTGTTGCGCATCATCGCTGGCCTGGAGTCTATTCAGCAGGGACAATTATTATTAAATGGTAAGCTGCTGGCAGATCCACAAGTCAACCCGCCACCCGAGCAACGCTCTATTGGCCTGGTTTTCCAAGACCACGTGCTCTTTCCCCATCAAACTGTTGCGGAGAATGTAGCTTTCGGTCTTAGCAAGATGCAGAGCAAGGAGCGGGAACACACGGTGGCGTTGCAGTTGGCCAATGTCGGCATTAGCACTCTTGCTGATCGTTACCCCCATACATTGTCCGGCGGCCAACAACAGAGAGTCGCCCTTGCCAGAGCATTGGCAACGGAGCCCGATGTACTACTGCTCGACGAACCATTTGCAAGCGCTGACGCTCCGTTACGCAAAAGCCTCAGAGAAGATGCGCGGCGACGCCTGAAAAAAGCCAATACAACAACACTTATGGTTACCCATGATCCGGCAGAAGCGATGGCCATGGCCGACCGCATAGCGGTTTTGGTCGACGGCGACCTGGTTCAATTTGGAACCCCGGAGGAACTTTGGCAGCGCCCACAACATCCTTTCGTAGCAGCCACGATTGCCAATCTACAGGCGCTAAAAGGTCGCATTGAGGGTAACCACTGCATCACGGCTTTCGGCAAGCTACCACTGCGACTGCTAACCCTAACTCAACAACTCGAAGATAATGCAGCTATAACGATCGGCGTCCGCGCAAGCACTCTCACGGTCAGCAATGGAGGTCCGTGCATTGTTCAAGACATACGTTTCCTCGGCGATCGATATACCCTGCTGGTAAGCGCTGAAAATCAACAGCTAGAGATATCCACTACATTAAAACCTACAGTTCGGGTCGATGATGCTGTAAACGTTAATTTTGCGTCGGCAGAAGCAATGATCTTGAGTTGATTGCGCCGTTCTGCGGCTGAAAATTCAATAGTAATAATTCTCATTTAGATTAAACTCCCCTGCTCTCCAACCAAGGTGGCCACCATGACCTCATTTCGAATCATTAATTTACTGGTCTTATTCAGCTGTGCCCAAACCAGCATCGCCGAGGAAGTGGTAAACGTTTACTCCGCTAGGCACTACGACACCGATATGGCCCTGTATGAGCGATTTACCGAAGAAACCGGGATAAAAGTGAACCTTATTGAGGGCGGCAGCGATGCACTGATCCAGCGTATCGTTAATGAAGGCGAGTTTAGTCCCGCGGACATGATGATTACTGTGGACGCTGGCCGTCTGTGGCGAGCAGCTGAGAAAGACATTTTCCAAGCAATAGAATCCCCCGTACTGAACGAGCGGGTACCCGCGCATCTGCGCCATCCCTCCGGTCTATGGTTCGGTCTGTCCAAGCGCGCCCGGGTAATTGCTTACAATGCGTCCAAAGGTTTGCCTGCCGGACTTACCCGCTATGAAGACCTTGCAAGGGTGGACCTTAAAGGCCAAATATGCATGCGCAGCTCAGGCAACATCTATAACTTGTCGCTACTGGCATCAATAATCGAGGCCAACGGCGACGAGCAGGCACAGGATTGGGCAAACGGCGTAGTGGCAAATTTCGCACGCAAGCCCCAGAGCAATGACACCGGCCAATTGCGGGCAGTCGCCGCGGGCGAGTGCAGTATCACCGTGGCCAACACCTATTACCTAGGCCGCTTACTCGGTTCTGAAAAAGCAGCTGACCAGGCGGTGGTGAAGAACCTAGGGGTATTATTCCCTAATCAGGCTGGGCGCGGCAGCCATATCAACATTAGCGGTGCCGGGATCACCAAATACGCGCCCAACAAGGCCAATGCCGTGCGCTTCCTGGAGTACCTAACTAGTGATTTCGCGCAACGCCTATTTGCTGAAGGCAATAACGAGTACCCTGTGGTCGGCGAAGTAACGGGACCCGTTGCTGAGCTGGGGGCTTTTGCCGAAGACAACGTGTCGGCATCTGTATTGGGGCAACGTCAGGCCGAAGCAGTAAAGATCTTTGATCGCGCGGGCTGGCTCTAGGTTTCAGGGGTATAGAAACGTTCATGAATTCGCTTAACCAAACACTGGGTACTACAGGCCGCTGCCTACTAGGTCTGTATTTTTTGATCCCGGGAATCAGCAAGGTTACCGGCTTCAAGGCTAATGCCGCGTATATGGAGCTGCACGGCATGGCATTTGTGCCATTTTTCCTAGTCGTCACTCTAGTGCTACAAATCGGCGGTGGGCTGTTTTTAATCATAGGCTATAGGGTTCGCCTTACGGCACTGATGTTTGCCGCCATGACGCTAGTGATAAACATCGTCATGCATGACTTTTGGAATGTTTACGAGGGCTTAAGCCAGGCCCACGAAACCCAAAATTTCGTGAAAAACTTGGCCATCATGGCAGGTCTTTTGCTCTTGGGATCCGTTCAAGGCGAGCAACCCTTGAGCCTCGACAAGCGGCTGAGCCAACAATCTAGTTAGTGCAGACAATCTAATAGCTGGCGCCAATTAGCCATATCACAGAAACGCACGTCTTCAGGTCAGATATTTATCGTTATCCTGGCCGCTGTTACGGGGCGCCTGTTGGGGCTGCAAGCTGTCGCCATTCAAGCGAAAGCCGATTGCAGGGAGACTGACTGAAGTGGCACGGGTGCCGACCGGCAGCTCTCGCAGTAAATCTCGAGACTCGGGCTGACCCTCTGCAAGCACTTCGCCAACAGAACGCACTCGACTAGCCGGCACTCCGGCCTGATCAAGCAGCGTCTCCCATTCTGCTGCACTGCGGTGGCGGAAAACGTTTTCAATTACAGCTCGTAGTGCTTGCTGATTTTCTGCCCGCTGTCGCGGTTGCCGCCAACGCTCGTCTTCAACCCATTCAGGATGACCCAGCACACCACAAAGATCTGCGAACTGCCGCTCGTTATTTGCCGCCAGCATAAGCAACACACCGTCACCTGCTTCGAAGCAGCCAGAAGACGGGGCGCGGCTCGCCGCCTCATTGCCTAACTTGGGTGTTTCATTACCTGTGGTTGCCGTCGTAACTAGGTTATTGGCCATCAGATTTAAGGCTGTATCAAGCATCGCAACATTCACGGTCTGAGGTCCGGCAGTGCGGTCACGCTCACGCAGCGCAGCCATGATGGCAAACGCCGCATTCAAACCAGTGGCATAGTCGACGTAGGGGGCGCCGACTTTCACTGGCCCCATGTCCTCAGTGCCGGTTGTTTGCATAATCCCGCTCATCGCCTGCACAACATGATCATAGGCAGGTCTATGGCCCACCGGCCCCTCGCCTCCATAGGCAGAGATCGAGCAGTAAACAATATTGGGGTTTGCGCCGCGCACAGCGCCCTCGCCCAGCCCCAAGCGTACGGCTACCCCAGGCCGATAATTCTGTACAAAAATATCGGCATCAGCGGTCAGCTCGAGTACCTTGGCTATTCCCGCAGGTTGTTTTAGATCAATCTCGACGCAGTCTTTATCAGCGTTTTGCGTACAAAAAGCGAGCCCTAACCCCTCATCTGCCAGATCCCTGAGTGCACCGCCATAGCGAGTCATTTCGCCACCGGGTGGCTCAATTTTTATTACCTTAGCGCCGAGCAAAGCCAGTTGGTAGGTGCAGTATGGGCCGGCAAAAACCTGGGTTAAATCAATAACAGTGATGCCTGCTAGGGGCGCTGGACGACTCATGCGCAATCCTCAGCTAAAAAAATTCATGATCTGCAAGATGATAGCTTAGACATCAGGCAGCAGGCCATGGCAGCAACCCGGCCTTTCGTGGTTGAATGCGGGCCTGCAATTTCAAGGAAAAGCCATGGCGTCCCCAACGTTAGATAACAAAGTTGCTTTGATCACTGGTGGTTCCGGGGACATTGGCGGCGCCATCGCACGGCGGCTGGCGGAGGTCGGCGCGGAAGTCATCATTACCTACGTTGGTGCGAAAGACAGCGCCGAGGCTGTTGTCGAAGAAATAAAGCGAGCTGGCGGACGAGCACATTGCCGACAATTGGACCAACGCGACCCGGCAGCAATTGAGTCTCTAATGCAGGATATTGAAGCAAAATGGGGACAACTGGATATCCTAGTGAACAACGCAGCGTGGAATATCGGCATTCCATTTGCCAATCTTGATGATCTTACTGCTGACATTTGGGATCGGGTGCTGGAAACCAACCTTCGAGGACCGTTTCTGCTCGCACGTGCCGGCGCAAAACTACTGCAGGCCGGCGATGGTGGACACATTGTCAATATATCGTCCGCTGGTGGTATCAGCCCAGGCAGCAGCAGTATTGCCTATTCCTCGAGTAAGGCCGGTCTAAATCATCTAACCCGATGTCTTGCCGTAGCCATGGCTCCCGATGTCGCTGTGAACTGCATTGCCCCCGGGCTCGTTGAGAACACCCGAATGGCCCAGCGTTTACCCGACAACGTAGCGGCCGGAGCACGACGCCAGGCGGTTCTCGGAGTGGTTGGTCAAACCGATGACATTGCTGAACAAGCACTCGTCTTCGTAACCAGCCAATCTGTCTCAGGTCAGACCATTGTCATCGACGGCGGTATGCCAGGAGCTATGCGCTAACCATGAACACAACATCCGAACGCCCCGCAGCAGACATGCCGCAAGCCGAGAGCAGTCATGCAGATCTGTCGTTAACCGAATTAATGCAGGTCACTCCGACTGATAACGCTGATGTATTTGCGGCCAAGACCGAAACATATGGCCCTGTGGGCATTTATGGAGGGCACTTTCTCGGCCAGGCTATGGCCGCAGGACTAGCCACTGTCGAGGAGCATAAGCTCGCTCATTCCTATCACGCGTATTTCTTACGTGCCGGCGACCCAAACCTAGCATTGCATTACGAAGTAACTCGACTTCGGGAAAGCCGCCACGGCGACACTCGCGCAATTACTGCGGTACAAGATGAGCACAAAGTTTTCCATATGGTCGCATCGTTCAAAACCGCCGAATCCGGTGACGAACACCAACCTCAAGCGCCGGTAATAGAGCCTCCTGAAGCGGTGATCGCCGCTCGCGAGGAAAGAGGCGAGTCGCCGTTTCCATTCCCTGTAGTACAGGCTGGACGGGTTCAGATGGAATGGGCTTCCCCATCGTTTTTTGAATTCGATCGCAATGCACCACCAGCACTACGGCTGTGGATGCGGGTTGCGCCTCCAAGCAAAACGCTGACTCCACGGGAACGTCAGATTGCGATGGCTTATCTTTCTGATGGCCCACTGATGTTTAACTCAGTACTCCCCCACGGCATTCCATTCCAGAGTCATCGACTCACCAGTCTCGACCAGAGCGCCTGGTTGCATCGCGACGCTGATCCTTTTCAATGGATGATTTTTGATCAACGCAGCACCGCAGCAACGGCCGGGCGTGGTATGAACGAGGGACAAATCTATAGCCAAGATGGCCGTCTGCTGATGACCTGTGCCCAGGAATCGATGTTGCGAACCATAGTGCCAAGCAGCTAGTGGCTGGGGCTAAAGCAAATTTGTATGATGTTTGCCTGCGTTAGGGCTTAGAGGAACCCATGCTGAATGAATTGCTGCTGAACTTGGCCCGCTGGCTCGACAGCCAAAGCTGGAGCACCAGTATTCACGAGTCCATTTATCTTTACTCGTGGATCGAAACCACCCATGTGCTCACACTGATGGTTTTTCTCGGCATGCTCTTTGTCATTGATTTGCGCATGTTGGGCGCGATATTTCCGAATGTGCCCGCCTCCACCATAGCCCAACGTCTGGACAAACCGATGATGATCGGCTTTGTGGTCATGCTCATTACTGGGTTTTTGCTGTACTACGCCATTCCAGTTCGCACCACTCAAAGTCTGTGGTTTCGCATAAAGGTCGTTTTGTTGATCGCAGCCGGCATTAATGCCTTTTTGTTTCGCGCCAAAATGCAGGCCTCCAGCAACTCCTGGGATCTAGACCCGATACCGCCAAAGCGCATTCGCATTGGTGCGGCACTGTCCTTAGTGTTGTGGGCTGGGGTGGTAATCACCGGGCGCACGATTGCCTATGATTGGTTCGACTGCCATAAGCAATTGCCCTACTTTATGTATTGGGCCGCAGGCTGCGTCGACGAAATGGCAGCCCTGCAGTAACGCCGGCACCGCGCAAGGAATAGACCATGGACTTATACCCCTTCTTTGATTGGTTAGATACCTCGCTGCTTGCGGACATATCTAAAGCCTATGGCGGTGTTTTCGCCGTAGTGCAAATGTTCCACTTATTGGGCATTTCCATGCTCGGTGGCATGGTACTGGTCGGCGATCTTCGACTACTGAATATCGTGATGAAAGATATCCCATCTGAGGTGGTCATCGAGAACACCCATAAATGGTTTAACGTAGCCTTAGTGATAATTGTAATCAGCGGGATCTTTATGAGCTCTGCCGTAGCCTTAAAGCTTTATTACAACACCATGTTCTGGGCCAAAATGGCGAGCCTAGGCGCCGGCGTCGTATTTGTTTACGCCATACGCCGCCCATTGCTCAAATTTGATCACGACACCATTAAGCCCTTGACCCTGCGCATGATGGCCATCACTTCAATCTTAATCTGGTTCACGGTTGCCGCTTCGGGGCGCTGGATTGGATTCTCATAGAGGCTCACCCGTATGAACAAGGAAACTCTAGAAAAAGCGGCCCTTGGATTTGCAGTTGTCACGTTGATCAGCCTTGCCTGGTTTTGGACGGTGCAAGTTGGCTGGGTCATTGAAACTTTAGAAATGGCCTACGGCTAACTCGCCCCATTCAGTAACCGCCCCACTGCAACAAGAGTGTATACTGCCTGCTGATTCTGCAGGAGGGGAGTCTTGCACCCATTAGATCTCGTAGTCATCGTTGGCTACGTCTTACTTATCATATTCGTTGGTCTTAGGGTCGCACGACGGGTTAAAAACGCTCGCGATTTTTTCCTCGCTGGCCGCTCACTGACCTGGTGGGTTATTGGTCTATCTATTATTGGTTCGAATATCGATACCAATAGCTATGTCGGGGCATCGGGCAATGCCTATACGATCGGCATCGCCCAAGCGAATTTCGAATGGATCGGCGCCATTCCTGCCATGATCTTGGCATCGTTGATATTTATTCCGCTGTACTGGCGCGCCGGCGTGTATTCAATACCCGAATACCTTGGCTTGCGTTACAACCAATCAGTGCGGGTAGTGACCGCACTGATCACCAGTCTGTTCGCAGTCTTTGCCATGGGCGTGGCGATGTGGGCATTGGCCCTGGTATTGGAAACATATCTTGGCTGGCCAATATGGATGAGCATTCTCATATCTGGCGCCGTTGTCGGATTATATTCTGTTACCGGTGGACTCGCGGCGGTGGCTTTCACGGACGCCTTACAGGTGAGCATCATGTTCATCTGCGGCCTTATCATTGTCGGATTAGGCATCTCCGAATTAGGGGGGTTCACTAACTTCGCCGCAGAACTAACTGAGGACAATCCAAATCATTTATCGGTGTACTTGCCGGCAGACCATCCCCAGTCTCCCTGGCCTGGCGTTATCCTAGGTCTTGGAATCGTCCTGTCGCCAGCCTACTGGATCGCCAGCCAAGCCATTTTGCAACGGACCCTCGGTGCGAAAAGCCAGTGGGATGCCAGCGCCTCAATGATGTTTGCGGCATTCGCTAAAACCTTCGTACCCCTGCTTATTATTTTCCCGGGTTTGTTAGCGTTGGTACTGCATGCGCCAATAGATGAGGGCGACCAAGCTTTGCCCTGGGTGATTAAAAACGTACTGCCACCCGGCTTATCGGGGCTAATGTTCGTGGCGGTTATTGCAGCACTACAATCGTCTTTGGACTCGAGTATCAACGCCACATCGCTAATGGTTACCCGTGACATCCGCCATGTATTGATAAAGCAACACGATCCCGAACGAGACCTGGTAGTTGGTCGCTGGATCTCCCTAGTGTTGCTCCTATCCGCTATGGCTATCGCGCCCTTTATCAGTGATCTCGGCGGTATATTTATCTTTTTACAGACCGGTTTGTCACTGTTCCAAGGACCAATGCTGGCACTACTGCTCATGGGTGCTCTGTCGCAACGAGCTACGCCCACGGCCGGACTATGGACCTTGATCAGCGGCGTCATCATGGCGGCAAGCTTACAATTTACCGAGCTGAATTTTTATTACATCGCGTTTTTGAGCTTTTGTTATTCCATGACGGCTTTATGGCTGTTGAGCTATATCACGCCTGGCCTGACTAACGAGGAACTGAAAACGCTCACCTATCGACCCTTTATACGCAGGAGCAACTCATGATTGGGTGGCTGCAAAGCTTACCCGCCGAGTGGGGTAACTATGTTTCGATACTGTTATTTGTCGGCTTGGGCGCCATAGTCTGGCTGATCCCTATCAAGGCCATCACCGCAGATCTGCAGTCACCGAAAAAGTGGCAGGACATTCGATGGTGGGCCACAGCGCTCATTGCTCTGCAGCTTGGCATCTATATCGTATTTTGATTCTAAGGCTACATGTTCAGTACTCAGCTAGGCGACGAACCCGGCTCTGGACGTTACCCGCTCGTGCCAGGCCCACAAATTTGTAAGCTCAGCATCAGGCTTTAGGCCGACTAAGGCGCTAGCAAAGTCCACCGCGATTGCCGCCGTGATATCTACCATGGAGTAGCGATCGCCGGCGAGGTAGTCCCGCTCGGCCAACTCGTCATTCATGCGCCGATAATACCCACGCGTCAAACCGTCACTGCGTTGCTTGGCCGCTTCAATAGGTTGCACTAAACCCATCTTGGCGACGATCGGGCCATTAACCCAGGAGGTGCCAATCTGCGACATCAATTCCAACTCAATCTGCCGGTGTACCATTTCAATCAGCGCCGTTTCCAGGGCATTTTCGCCGAATAAATTTGGGGTGGGATAAAGCGACTCCAAATAACGACAAATCGCGATAGATTCGCCAATGCAAGTGCCGTCTTCGAGTTCCAAAACCGGAATTTTGCCGCTGGGGTTTTTTTGCATGAACTCTGGGGTCTTGTGCTCACGTTTGGTCATATCTACCGTAACGTAGTCCAGCTCAATAGCTTTTTCCGCAGCCACCACCCTAACCCGTCGCGGATTTGGGGCATTGGGAAAATCATAAAGTTTCATTTTGCTGGTCATTGGTTAGGCTCTAATCGCGAGGGCCGCTGACTATAGCGTGATTGAACCTAACTTTGTCACTGAACTCCTGTTAAATCACAACCATTAGTGAGAAATATGAACTGCATCTCTCTCATTGGCATGCCTGCAGTTGGCAAAAGTACTATTGGGGTGCTGTTGGCGAAGGCCCTCGGGTA
>MDSY01002679.1_pt1 | contig 11188 bp, 13 predicted proteins | sample 811131 | NCBI WGS metagenome assembly MDSY01 (sample SAMN05326643, study PRJNA326480) | marine metagenome | isolation source: seawater | place: Atlantic Ocean: South West | collected 2010
AACGATATGAAAACAGATATCAATATGCCATTTGTGCTAAAGAGAGATGGTAATGAGCTAGACCTCGTTGCAAAAACAGTTATGAGAAAGAAAAATTTTATGACTTCTAATCCAAAATTATCTTTTGAGTCTTTTTTGAACGAGTCAAAAGCGGGTAAGAACCTACACCTTGAACATCTGGAAGACGAGATTATCAACTATGGTGTGGATGGCGGACGGGCTGCATTGAACTTTCTACGGTCACTACGTGATATGTTGGCAGGCGCAAGCCGTTCTTCTGTAAACATGACAGTGAAATGGGATGGCGCACCAGCGATATTTGCGGGTATTGATCCCTCTGATGGCAAGTTCTTTGTCGCAAAAAAGAGTGTGTTCAACGTGAACCCGAAACTATACAAGACAGACAAGGAAATAGATGATGATTTATCCGGCACCCTTAACTCCAAGTTTAAGATTGCACTACAAGAGTTTTCAAGATTGGGTATTAAGAACGTACTTCAAGGTGATCTTATGTTCACTGATGATATCGAAACGGAAACGATTGATGGTGAAAAATACTATACTTTTCAGCCTAATACTATCGTTTATGCTGCACCTGTTAATAGTGATCTTGGTAGAACATTCGCTAAAGCAAAGATAGGTATCGTTTGGCATACAACATATACTGGTAGTGAACTACAATCCATGAAAGCATCTTTTGGTGCAGATATATCAAAACTTAAAAAAACTAGTTCTGTTTGGATGGATGACGCAACATATAAAGACGTATCTGGTAAAGCTACTTTTAATCAAAAAGAAACTGAAGAGATTACAAAAGTATTATCTGATGTAGGTAAAACATTTCAGAAGATTAGTGGCCCAGGATTGAGAAAATTTCTAGTTGTACAAAATGGTATGACAGGAGCTCTTGCAGGCGCTTCACTTAAAACATACAATAATAGTAAAGTACGTGCTGGAGAAAAAATTAATAATCCAAAAGCTCATGCTAAAGGTTATGAAAAATGGGTTTTTGATTCCATCCAAAAACAAATAGATAAAGCCAAAAGTGACAAGGGTAAAGAAAAGTATAAAAATATACAGAAAGAATATCTTAGAGAAATCAAAAAACATACACGTAATCTAGAATATGTTATTACATTTCAAAATTTACTTGTAGATTCAAAGATGCAAATTGTAAAAAAACTAAATAGTGTTAAGGGATTGACAGATACCTTTATTAAAACATCTAATGGATTTAAAGTAACTAATCCCGAAGGATATGTTGCTATTGATAGGGTGAGTGGTGGAGCAGTTAAATTAGTAGACCGTATGGAGTTCTCATTTAACAATTTCACAGCTATAAAGGCATGGGATAAATGAAAAAGTTTAAAGAATACATAGAAGAAAAAACTGTCAGCGTGATTCAACGCAAGAAGATGGCCCGCCGTATGGCTAAGATGCAACGGTCTTCTGCATTTCAAGCTAAAAAGAAACGTATGGCATTACGAGTACGAGATGCTGGTAAACTTGCTATTATTGCAAGAAAAAAGACTATACAGATGTTTCGAGATAAGTTTTATCCAACTTATAAAGATATGCCTCTTCAACAAAGAGTTAAAGTTGATCAAATCATTCAACAAAGATATGGGCCTAAAATAGATAAAATTTCTAAAAAAATGGTAATGAAATTAAAGAAGATGGAAATTGATAGAGTTAAAAAAGCAAAGGCGGCTAAAAATGCGTAGTTTTAAAAGTCATATAACAGAAGCAGAAGAAACCATTGTATTTACTTTTGGTCGCTTTAATCCACCTACAACGGGGCATGAGAAGTTAATTAAAAAAGTAGCATCTGTCGCTGGTTCTAATCCATTTCGTATATATCCTTCTCATACAAATAACCCGAAGAAAGACCCATTGCCTCACGCACTAAAAGTTGCGTACATGAGGAAAATGTTTAGAAAGTATGGCAATAGTATTATAGCTGATAAAACTGCAAAAACAGGTATTGACATTGCTGTTAAGTTATATGATGAAGGTTTTAAAAATCTAATTATGGTCGTAGGTTCTGATAGAGTACAAGAATTTCCAAAACTCTTAAATCAGTATAATGGAGTAGAAGGAAAACGTCACGGCTTCTATGAATTTGATTCCATTAAAGTTGTATCTGCTGGTGAACGTGATCCAGATGCAGAAGGTGTAGAAGGTATGTCAGCTTCTAAAATGAGAGCTGCAGCTGCTGATGGTGATAAAGATGCATTTCTAACAGGATTACCTTCTGGTTTTAGAGATGGTGAAAAACTATATCGTGATGTTCGTAAATACATGGGTATTCGTGAAGAACGTGATATGGGTAATATGACTGACTTTGAAACTGTTCGTGATATGTATCTAACAGGAAAGATTTGGAACGCTGGTGATATCGTAGAAGCAAATGGTATTACTGGTGAAGTTGTTCGTAAAGGTACAAATTATCTCTCATTTGTAGATGAGGATGGTAAAGTACATAAAGCATGGTTACATGAGATTACACTTGATGAAAGAAACTATCGCAAAGAGTACGACAACTACCACTCACGCCCAGAACAGATTGCAAGAAGGTCTAGTAGAAATAAAGCTCGTAGAATTATGGGTGATAAAACTAAAGTAGGTATGGATGTTGGACATAAAGACAATAATCCTATGAACAATGATCCTAAAAATCTACGTAATGAAGACCCAACTAAAAATCGTAAGGAGCCAAGATTGAGAGAAGTTGATGAAAGTTTAGATAGTTATGCTCCATGGCTTGCAAAATTAAAAAGAAAGATTTTTGATAAAACTCATGCAAAAGGTTTAGATAAACTTTCTTATGAGTATGCAAGAGAAGTAGCAAAATTATCAAAAGAAAAAAAATCTATGCCAAAGATGAATATTGTTCATAGTATTGCAAGAAGATACAGTAATGTAACTGATAGAGTTTTACGTGATCATATTAATGATCTAGTTGATAAAGGTTTAATGCCAAGAGATTTAAAAGCAGAATACGAAGTAGAAGAAAATATTTCATTTAAGGATTTTGTAAAAATTATGCAGATGAATGAAAAGCTTGGTAAAAATGCTACTGCTAAAGATTACATAAAAGATTTCAAAAAATCGGATGCACCACAGTTTAAAGGTAAATCTGATGAGAAAAAGAAACAAATGGCTATAGCTGCATATCTTGATAAAAAAGATGAGGGTGTTCGACAAGATTCCGATATAGATGATAGAAAAGGTACACAACCAGCAAAATATCATAAAGGATTGTCACCATCTACAAAGAAAAAACGTGATGCACACTTTAAGGCAAAGAAATCAGGCCCAGCTCCTGGCGATGCCGATGCAGAAACAAAACCATCTGTACATACAAAAAAGTTTAAACAGATGTACGGAGAAGAAACAAACGAAAGTCTGTGGGCAAATATCCACAAGAAAAGAGAAAGAATTAAAAGAGGTTCTGGCGAAAAGATGAGAAAGCCAGGAGAGAAAGGAGCACCTACTCCAGCTCAATTAAAAAGAGCAAAGGGTGAAGAAACAAAACTTAATGAGTGGGGTGAAGTAGAAGAAGCTGCAGAATATCAAGGTCGTAAAGTTACGCTAAATAAACCATTCTATACACCAGATGGCCCAAAGAAGTCTGCTGTATATGTAAAGAATGAAAAGGGAAAGGTTATAATAGTTCGATTCGGTGATCCGAATATGGAAATTAAGAAAGATAATCCAGAAAGAAGAAAATCTTTTAGAGCTCGTCATAATTGTGACAATCCTGGCCCAAAAACAAAAGCACGATATTGGTCTTGTAAAGCATGGTAACTAATAAATAAATAGAAAGAAAGGTTAACAAAATGACCAGATATACACAATCAATGGCAGAAGCGTATCAAAAAGTTCTTCTTGGTGAGGATAATATGGCCTTACTCAAGAAAGCTGCTGGTGGTTCAGCGCAAAAACTAAAGATGAAAGATGGTAAAGTAACGATGGATTCCTTTACAGCATCTGCCATCATGCAAATTTATAAAGCAGTTAATGCTAAGAACAAAAAAACAATGGAAAATTTGGTCAACACTGGTAATAAAGCTGCAATTCTAAAACTTCAAAAGTTTGCAATGTCTAAGATTAATTCGGGTGATGAAGTAGAACATGATGGAGAAGAACTTGATGAAGCCGTAAAGGTTGGTGATACAGTAAAGGTAAAACTTAATCGTAAAGGCAAGGAATATATTGAAAAAGGTAAAGTTACAAAAATCGAAAAAGACAGCATCATTGTCAAACATGATTTTTCACGTACTCCAAGCAGAGTGTCAATGAAAAATATCGTCAAAGAAGAAGTTGAACTTGATGAAGCAACCATTAATCTTGCAAACCATGATGCGACTGATAAAGATTTTCAAAAATTAGTGAAGAAAAATAAATTGAAAATAAAAAGCTCTGGTGATGAAACAGTTGTAACTGGTGATTCAAAAGGTATTGAAAAAATGTTACAAACAATGTATGGTAATGATTGGAAAGATATGTATAAAGTAAAGGGCGGAAATTATATTGAAATTGATGAAATGGCATACAAGCCTGGCAAAATGAAAGATACTAAACCTCAAGAACGTGGTGCAAAAGAATTTGACAAATTAATTAAAAATGGTGGTATGGATAAAAAAGATTTCCAAAAGGCAAGACAATTGTATGTTCAGGCAAGTGATGCTGCTTCAAGAGAGAAACTTAAAAAGTTTATCTATAATTTAGATACAGAACCAACTGAAGCAATTATGGATTTGATTGGTAGAAATGATCCAGATACTTTTAATAAAATGTATCCAAAATCAAAGCCAGGCGAATACTTATCTTCTATCTCATTTAACCATAGAAATGTAAAAGCAGAAGAAACTGAACTTGATGAGAATGAGGGATTGAAAAATAAAGCAAAAAAGACAGGTATGCCTTATGGAGTTTTGAAGAAAGTATATGATCGTGGTATGGCTGCATACAAAACAGGTCATAGGCCTGGCACTACACCACAACAATGGGCAATGGCAAGAGTTAACTCTTTTACAACTAAAAGTAAAGGAACTTGGGGCGGTGCAGATAAAGATTTAGCTGCTAAAGTAAGAGAAGAAACTGAACTTGATGAAGCATCTGCCCGTAGAGATGCAATGAGAGCAATGCGTAAAGGTAAAGAAGTTGATCCTGCTGATATAGACACAGATGCAACTGATGATGATGTAAAAGCTGCATCTAAAAATATTATGATGCAGATGAGAAAGGTTATCTCTTTACGTGGAAACTTTAAGGTTGAGTTTGGTGATAAGAAAAAAGAAAAGGTTGATCCTAAAATTGCTCAGGCAGTTTTACGTAAGTATGACTCAATGAGAAAACCTATGGATAAAGAAAAGTTTCAAGCTAAAATTGGTAAGTCATATAAAGATTTGCTTTCTGCATTAAAAGAAAATTTTAATGAAGATAGTGATGAAATGAAAAAAGTTAAAGATGATAAATTTAGTGACAGAATTAAAAATGCTAGAGCTGAAGTTCGTGCTTCTAAAAGTGGAACACAAGCACATAGTGATGCAATAGATAAATTAGATAATGCAAAACAAGCTATGGCAGATTATAAAAAGAAAACCGCTAGCGGTAAGTTAAAATCTGCAGCTAAGAAAGCTGCTGTTGCTGGTGCGATTGGTGCTATTGCAACTGCGAAACTTGGAGATAGTTTTGATCCAACAATTAAAAGAGAAACAATTCTAGATAGGATTGATAAAAAAATACAGGAGAAGAAAAATGGGTAAAAAATACCTTGAAACAAAAAAAGGTAGTCTTGAGCAATCCATTCTAGGAGTGTGGGAAGAGGCTGCTAAACAAACGGAAGGTGCTATGAAACGTGGAAAAGATTTAGACACGTTCAAGCCAAAACCAAAGAAAGAAAATAATTTTATCTATGCCGCTAAAATGGCAAAGAAGAATGGTGAAAAGACTTTTACTATTGGTAGTAAACAGTATGACGTAGAAGAAATACTACAGAAAGAAACTAACAAGAATGACAAGTCTGATGATGGTGATGGTCTTGATGCAGTTCAACCCAAAGCAGTTAAGAAGAAATTTGCAGACAGAAAAGATAAAGATATTGACAATGATGGTGATGTAGATGATTCTGACAAGTTCTTGCATAAAAGAAGAAAAGCAGTTGCTAAAAATATGAAAGAAAGATGGGAAGAAGCTTATCGTCAAGTTCAAGAAAAGGCAAAAGTTAAAGAAGATGAACATGAGATGGATGATGATGAAAAAGATAAACCAATGAAAAAGGGTAAAACTGATACAGGTAAAAAGCCTGATGAAATCAAAATGAATCCCGATATGGAAGATGAAGGTTATCATAAAAAGAAAAAATGAAACACCTTATTCAATTAATAGAATCTCCATCTGAACTTCCAGAAATATATTCTGATCTTGATGAAGTTCTCGTTGCATTTATAAGTGGCGCTAACAAAGCTGTTGGCGGTGGTTTTGTAACTATGGACAAAGATGAAAGATGGAAGATAATAAACCAAACGAAGGGTTTCTGGGCAAATTTGGATTGGATGCCTGGTGCAAAAAAATTATATCAATTTATTGCAAAATACGATCCACACGTTTTATCTGCTTATTCTGGGCGTGACCCAAATTCAAAAGTAGGTAAAATGAAATGGTTGAATAAAAATACTAAATTTAAAAGAGCCAAAATACATCTGGTAAAGCGTTCTCAAAAACAAGCATATGCAAAGAACAGGGATGGTGAACCAAATGTACTTATTGATGATTATTTAAAAAATATAAATGAATGGGAAGCTAAAGGTGGTATTGGTATACACCATACAAACGTAGGTAAAACCATTGCAGAATTGAAAAAGTTGGGGTTCAAATAAACATAAATAGAAGTAAATAACTCTATAACGAAGGAGAAAAAAAATGTCCTTATGGTCAATGAATGATGGTTCTGCACTGTCAGATAATATTACCACGAATGGTAGTACCACACTAAGTTCTGCTGGTACTAGTTTTATTAGTGATGGTATTAAATCTGGTGATATTATTGTCACTGCTGGTGGTGAGAGTCTAAGAGTATTAAGTGTTGATTCTACTAGTCAAATCACACTAACTGCAGCCGCATCTGGTTCTGAATCTGGTGTAGCTGGTACATTAAGAAAGCCACCTACGGATGGAAACGCTGCTTTACCTAGTTCAGAAGTTTACGGTATGACCCCTGCTGAGGTTTCAGCTGGTGGTGATAACGTAGTAAGTGTTGCTGTAGCAACTGCTGGTACTGGTTATAAAGGTTCTGCACCTTCCGTATCATTTTCAGGCGGTGGTGGTTCTTCTGCAGCTGCATCAGCCACAATTAGTAGTGGTGGTTTAACAGCAGTTACAGTAAGTAATGTTGGTTCAAGTTATACCTCTGCACCTACAGTTACAATCGCTCCCCCAGCTGCATATACATTTAATGGTGCTAGTGGTGTGGATGATTCTGCCGAAACAATTACTCTTACTGGTCACACGTTTAACACTGGTGATCAAGCTGCTTATGCAGATGGTGGTGGAACAGATATTACTATTGCAGAGCATACTGATGGAGAAGGTACTGTTACCGCTGCTGGTAATTTACCAGCTACAATCTTTATCATTAAGGTAGATGCTAATACAATTAAAGTTGCACCGACAGAACTTGCAGCTATAAATAACCTTCCTTTTGCATTAACAGATGGTGTTGGTGCTAGTCATACGATTACTGGTGTAACTGCAACAGCAACCGCTTCTCTTGGTGCTGGTACTGATACTGGTTTTCATGCTGGTTGGGTTAAGAGAACAGTAGGAACAGGCGGCCGTGCTGGTAGAGTACAGTATGAGACACTTGTTGCTGCTTCTAGTATTTCTGGTGATTTCGAGGATATTGCAACACCAGACAGTTAATTTAAACTACTATATATGATTGATATATAATATACTATTGGAGTGATAATTATGTTAACAAAAGAAAAAATTGAAGCACGTAAAGCAACTTTACAAGAAGATTTTGAGAAAAATAGTAAACAAATTCTTCAGTTGCAAAAAGGAATTGAAGATGCTCGGGCGTTGGGAAATGCACTAAATGGTGCCATCCAGCAGTGCGATGATTTTCTTCAACAAATTGATGGCGGTGATGATACCGTCAGTAGCATTCCCGATAAAAAGGGTTCTGATAAGTAAGGAGACTTAAATGGCTGATAAGAAAATTACTGCACTTACGGAGTTGACAGCTCCCGCAGCCGCAGACCTTATTCACGTAATTGATGATCCAGCTGGAACACCAGTTAACAAGAAGATGACTCTGGCAAATACCTTTAATAAAATTCCAACATTTATTGGTCTTGGTCAAACAGTACAGGCAATCACTAGTTCAACAGCAGTAGATGTTACTTCTGCTATTACTACTATTGCTACTGGTGGTAGTGGTCTTACTGGTGCCATGGCAAATGGTTCCGTTGCTGGTCAACTCAAAATCATTACGATGATTACCGATGGTGGCGGAAACTATGTCCTAACACCAAATACACTCAATGGATATACTACAATCACATTTGCTGATGATGGTGATTCTGTTGTTTGTTTGTATGTTGACTCAACGGTTGGTTGGACAATTATTGCTAATCAAGGTTGTGCTTTAGCATAATTCTATATTGGAGAGTGTTTAGGCACTCTCCAATTCTTAGGAGATAAAAAATGGCAAGAGATGATGGAAAAAGATATGGTGCTGGTGGTGTATTAATGGAAATTGTTGAACCACAACCAGAACCAAAAAAGAAACCAAAGAAAAAGGCTGAAATTCTTGAGGAAAGAATTATGGATACTCTTCCCTCTGACGTTGAGCCTGACGGAGATGAAAAATGAAAAGGTTTAAAAGTTACCTAGATGAACATAGTGCTAATACGCACAATCAATACTCCGAAAGCCCAACAGCTAATGGATTTGATAATCCAGACGTTATTAGGAAAATTAATGCTGTTCTTGGAAAGGTCTGTCAAGATGGCCCTTACACATTACCAGAGCAAGCAGTAAGAAAAATTAGGCACCATTTGTCAATGATGCATTTACAATTTGGACAGCCTGATCTTTCGGAAGATAAAAATAGTTTGACTTTACCACTAACAGCTTTCGGTGGTAGATTTGGTAAAGGTTTAGATACGCCTCATGATGAGTTTGCTCAAGATGATGGTCTTTCTAATCAAATTGAAGGCGGGTTAAAATTACAATTAACATACGAGAAGGTTGAAAATCATCTGTTCAAAGTCATGGCAGAAATAAAATAATATGTGATGTACGAAAAAATTACTAGTGCAAACGTGATGATGTTTGCAGTGAAGCACTATGATAATCCTCATTGTGAGGGTGAAAAAGAATTTCATGATGATATGAAACGCTTTAAGTATATAAAGCGTCTTCTACGTAAATATCATGATACTGGTATTTTGAAAGAGAGATTAATATTAAATCACATAATTATTTTAAATAATCTTTTTGGTGCTGAAGCTTGTGCAACATTATTGATTTTTAAAATTAGAAAAGAATATTGGAGTACATTAAAATCATTTTTATTATATTTGAATATTATAAGATCAGATGAATTGGAGGAAGTTGCAGCTAGTCAAGAAGTTTTAGATATTTTAAGGAAACTGTAATGGGAAGAGCGATAGATTTATTCGTAACTTACAGATTTATAAAACTATTAGTAACTCCGTTTAATAAAACGGATGCTTTTGAGTTAGGTATTATTGATGAAAAAGGAAATAGACAACTTGATCCCGGCACCAATAAACCTACTACATTAAGAACTATTGATGAGAAAAACTCATACACTATTCTTCATAAACTTGTATTTAACATCAAAAAAATCTTTGAGAAGGTGCCAGGGCTTAGAACTAAGTTAGGAACATATGCAGCTGCCTTATTTCTTTTAAAGGATACATTTAAAGAATCGGTAGATGATCCAGATGTATTTGAGAAAGAGTTTATGAAGTATCTTAAAGAGCAAGGGTACGAGATTGATGATAGCATCAGTGAAGAAGTTATAGGTTTTGGCGAAGTGTTACCCAAAGGGGAGTATGTGTTAGTTAATGACATATTAAATAAAGAAGAAGAAGAGTTAACTGCAAGGAAAGGTGATAAAGTAATAGCCTATGATGATGAGGCACCAGTTGATACTGTTTTAGGAGTAGACATTTTTCCTGTTATTCATGTCAATTCTAAAGAAAAAATTTACGTAAGTTTGGAGGATATTAAATGAAACTCACATGGAAAATACTAAATCCACACACAGGAGATGAAATTGAAGAAGATGCTCCATCCAATAATACAGCAAATGTTGCTGGTGCTGGAGATGATTCATCAACTGTCGTTGTAAAAAAGAAAAAGAAAAAAGAATTATATGATGGGCGTACAAGAGCATATAGACAACATCGTGAAAAATTAGAAAGAGCCCGTGTAAAACGTCAAGAAGCATTAAATAAGAAAAAAAGTAATTATGTTGAACACGTAATGCAATACACTCTTGGCGAAAAGTATGATATTTATCACAAAGATTATTCTAGTGCTATGCAACATTCATATAAACAAGTTAAGAAAAAGGGTTACGAAGTTGATCCTAAAGAAATTGATGATAAAGTTGCATCTGGCCCACGTAAACCAAGTACAGGTAAAACAAATAAATTTACTCTTGGTTTGATGAAGAACGGAAAACCAGTTAAACAAAATCTTCACGTACAGGTTTACAATACAGGTAAATCTTATGAATTAAATATGTATGTAGACTAATGTTAAAAGTTTATATGCTCATAGTTGTACTTGGTCTTGTAGGTGGTGTTGTCTATGGTGGATACTACTATTACAAAGATACACAGGCTCGTATTCAAGTATTAACAGAGAACAGTGCCAAACTAGAACAGGCTGCAGAACTACAGAATAATACAATTGCTGCTCTTGAAGCAGATGCGAAGAAGTATGCAGAACTAAATAGTCAACTACAAACTAAGTTGGTAGCTGCAAATAAATATAAGAACCAGTTGCTGGGAAAATTACGTAAAATAAATCTTAGCAAAGTAAGTGCAGAAGAACCAGCAGTTTGGGAGAGGAAAATAAACAATGCGTCTAAGAGAGTGCTTGAAAGTTTCGAGTCTATTACTGCTATCCCTAGCAC
>MDSY01064853.1_pt1 | contig 11187 bp, 10 predicted proteins | sample 811131 | NCBI WGS metagenome assembly MDSY01 (sample SAMN05326643, study PRJNA326480) | marine metagenome | isolation source: seawater | place: Atlantic Ocean: South West | collected 2010
ATAAAGTACCTTTCAATTTATCAGAATTTAAATCTCATATTGACATTAACGATATTTATGGAGAACAAGGCTATACAACTGTAGAAAGAATTGGGACCAGACCTACATTAGATGTTAATGGAATTTGGGGCGGTTATATAAACGAAGGAGCCAAAACAGTATTACCATCTAAAGCCTATGCGAAAATTTCTATGAGACTCGTATCTAACCAGTCTAGCAAAAAAATATCAAAACTTTTTTCTGATCACTTAAAAAAAATATGCCCAGACTCATGCAAGATAAAAGTGACAGAACATCATGGCGGAGAACCATGTGTTGTCAATACAAATACCCTTGGCTATAAAGCTGCTTTTAAAGCATTTAAAGATATATGGAAAAAAGAACCAGTTCCCACATTTGATGGTGGGAGTATACCTATTGTTGCTTTATTTAAAAAAGAATTAGGTCTTGACTCAATATTAATGGGTTTTGGTTTGGACGAAGATGCTATCCATTCTCCTAACGAATCTTATGGATTATTTAATTTTTATAAAGGAATAGAAACTATAACTGCTTTTTATAATAATTTTGCTTCAAATGAAAAGTAAGATATTTCCTATATTTATCTTAATATTATTCGTTTCTCAAAGTTTGTACTCACAAATATTAGAGCCAATTTCTTGGGAATTTAAGATTGATAGTTCTGATTTCAATTCTTCTGGTAGTATTGAGCTTAATTTTATTCCCACAACTGAATTAGGATGGTATATTTATTCATCCGATAATGACCCAGAGAGCGGTCCAAGAACCGAATTTGAATTTTATCCAAATAAAACCTATACAAGGGAAGGACTTGTGACCCCTTTAAATGTAAAAACTAAATTTGACGAAGTTTGGGACTCTGAAGTTAGGTACCTTGATAATCAGGGCTCTTTTGTTCAAAAAATAGAGCCTTTAGATAATAATATTTCAATAAGTGGCTTTATATCATATCAAGTTTGTTCTGAAATAGAAAAAATGTGCATACCTCTAGAAAAAGATTTTACTTTCTACGATTCTTACCCCAATGAAAGCATTTCTTATAATCAAGAACTCATGAATTTTGAAGATGAAAAATCTTTATTATCGTTTATGCTTTTCTCTTTCTTTGCTGGGTTTTTGGCAATACTAACCCCATGTGTATTTCCTATGATTCCATTAACTGTATCTTATTTTGCAAATAAAAAAAATTCAAATAGATCTTATTTTGAAGCTGTAGTATTCGGACTTTCAATTATTTTTATTTTTACATTTCTTGGGATATTTCTTTCGTTATTTATGGGTCCACAGTCAGCAAATGAAATTGCAACTTCTTGGATCCCAAATTTAATATTTTTCGTTTTATTTCTTTTATTTGGGGTCTCCTTAATTGGCTTTTTTGAATTAACAGTTCCATCAAATATCATAACCTCCATAGATAAAAAGTCTCAACAAGGTGGTATTTTGGGGATATTCTTCATGGCTTTTACTTTAGTTCTAGTTTCTTTTTCATGTACAGGCCCTTTAGTTGGAAGTATTTTAGTTCAGTCTGCAAGTGGATTACAAATAAAACCCATACTAGGTATGTTATCTTTTTCTTTTGCTTTTTCATTACCATTTACTTTATTAGCAATTTTTCCTCAAAAACTTCAAAGCTTACCTAAATCAGGAAATTGGATGATTACCTTAAGAGTAATATTAGGATTTATAGCTATAGCATTTTCTCTTAAATTTTTAAGTGTAGTTGATAAAGCCTATCATTTTAATTTGCTAAACAGAGATATATTTTTATTAATATGGTTTACGTTATTTTTGACTTTGTCTTTATATTTATTTGGATTAATAAGACTTCCAGATGGTTATTTAAAAGGAAAAAATTTAAAAATTAGATTTCTTGGACTCTTATTTTCTGGTCTATCTATTTATTTAGTTTCTGGCTTATTTGGTAACAGATTGCCATATTTGGCAGCTTATCTTCCTCCTTTACAAGAAACATATTATGATTTAAATTCATTATCAAGACAAAGTTTTTATGAAGACAATAATGTCTATGATAAAGAACTTTCTAATGTTAAGTATTCAGAAATTTTAAAACTACCTTATAACCTAAAAGGGTTTTTTGACTATCAAGAAGCTTTAAACTATTCAAAGAAGAATAACAAACCAATGCTACTAGACTTTACAGGACACGGGTGTGTTAATTGTAGGGATATTGAATCTCGGGTCTGGCCCGATGATAGGGTAAGGGATTTTTTAAATAATAAGTATGTCTTGGTATCTCTATATGTTGATGATAAAACTAAATTATCAGAGAAAAATTGGTATGTATCTAAATATGATTCTAAAATTAAAAAAACATTAGGCAAACAAAATGCTGATTTCCAAATTACCAGGTTCAATAATAATGCCCAACCCTTTTATGTAGTTATTGATCCATTTTCAGAAAAAATAGTTTATAAACCTTGGGGTTATGAGCTTGATATAGACAGTTATATTAACCACTTAAGTAATGGTATTAAAGAATTTTATGGGGAATAGATATCTTCTTGTTTTCTTCATTTTATTATTTTCTTGTAACAAGAAACAACCTTTGATTTTTGAAGAACCGGAAGAAATTAAAGCAAAGGAAAAAATTACTATTAAACCTTCGGAATTCTTATATGGCATAAATCTAGACTCTTTTGATTATTCCACTCATAAAATTAAATGGGGCCAAAGCTTTTCTGATATATTAAGTAAAAATGGGGTTTCAAATCAAAAAATATATGACGCCTCTTTATCAGCTAGAGGTATTTTTAATTTAAATAAAATAAAAAAAGGAAACTCTTATACTTTGTTTTTTGAAAAGCACTCAAAAAAACTTTCGCATTTTATTTATCAATCTAGCAAGTATGATTATGTAATATGTAGAGTTCATCCTGAGGTTACATTTAGTAAAGTCGACAAACAGATTTCTTATATTGAAAAAGAAATTACAGGAAATATTCAATCAAGTTTATACTTGAGTTTTTCTGAAAATAATTATCCGATAGATCTTGTTAATCTTATGGTAGATGTTTTTGCATGGCAAATTGATTTTTTTAGAATTAATCCAGGTGATAGTTATAGTATAGTTTATACGGAAGAGATTATTGAGGGAGAATTTGTTGGTGTTAACCGAATTAAAGCAGCTAGGATTACCCATAATGATAAACCTTATTTTGCTTTTGCTTATGACCAAGGACTAGGGTATGATTTTTTTGATGACGAAGGCAAAAGCCTTCGAAAAACATTTTTAAGAGCTCCATTAAAATTTTATAGAATATCCTCTAAATATAAAAAAAGAAGATTTCATCCAGTTCTTAAGAGGTATAGAGATCATTTAGGAACAGACTATGCCGCTCCTAGAGGTACTCCAATAGTTACTGTTGCTGACGGAAAAGTTGTTGAGGCTCGCTATGGTAGAAACAATGGTTATTTTGTTAAAGTTAGGCATAACAATATTTTTACCACTCAGTATCTTCACATGTCAAAGTTTGCTAAAGGAATTAGACCGGGAAAGGCAGTGAAACAAGGTGATGTGATTGGTTATGTAGGCTCAACAGGATTAGCAACAGGACCTCATGTTTGTTTTAGGTTTTGGAGAAATGGCAAACAAGTAGATCCGTATAAACAAAATGATTTGCCGGAGGGAGAACCCGTTTTGAATAATCATTGGAATGCTTTTAATTATATTAAAGAAAAATATTATGAAAAGATCGAGGGTTAATTATCTTCAAGTTCTTTTATTGCCTTCTCTCCAATTTCTTTTAATACGTTAAATAAAAAATTAATATCTTTTTTCTCTCTTCTGTGATTTACGCAATTAATTCTTAATACATTCTCATTATTAATCTTTGTTCCAGAGAGGAATACTCTTCCGTCAACTTCTATCATTTCAGTTATCTTTTTGTTTAACAATGAGTCTGAAACATTTAATGAGTTACTATTATATTTAAAGCAAAAAATTGATAAATCCGGATAGTGAAGGGGAGTAAATAAAGGATCTTGTTCAACTATTGAATATGCATATTGAGCCATTTGAATATCTTTTTTTATACTTTTTTTTATTTTTTCATATCCAAAAGTTTTAATAGTCATCCATACTTTTAAAGCTTTAAAATCTTTAGATAACTGAATGCTATAGTTCATGAGATCATCTCTTTCTTCTTTATCTGTCCCACCTTGAAGGTATTCCGGCACAATACTAAAAGTGTTTTTCATATGCTCTTTGTTTTTAACAATAACACATGCAACTTCAAAAGGAATAAACAACCACTTATGAGGGTTTATTAAAATAGAATCTGCTTTTTTGAGACCTTCAAACTTTTTTTTAAGTGAGTTAAGACTTGCGGCCGGACCACCATATGCAGCGTCCACCATAAACCATAAACTAAACTCTTCACATATTTTAGCAATATTATTTAATGGATCTATTGAACCGGTATTAGTTGTGCCAGCAGTTCCTATTACTCCTATAGGTAAGAAGTTATTATTTATATCTTCAATTATTTTTTCTTTTAATAAATCAGTATCAAGTTTAAAATCTTTATCAACTTTTATTTTAATTAGGTTATTAATACCTAGACCTAGCATGTCCATTGCCTTATCAATACTAGAATGCGACTCTTCAGAGACATATATTCTCATTATTTTGTTTTTATAAATTCCCTCTTCACGGATTGAGTCAGACCCTTTCATCTTTCTCATTATCGCAATATTCATAAGATTAGCAACAGAACCACCACTAACAAAAACACCGGCAGATTTTTTATTATGGTAACCGATAAATTTTGAAATCCACTCTACAGATATTTTTTCAATTTCAGTATTAGCTGGAGCGCTATGCCATTTTAAATTATTTTGATTTAGGGCTCCTTTTAAAAACTCTCCTAAAATTCCGATTTGATTTCCGCTTCCTGTTATATACCCGTAATAATTAGGGCTAGGGTTAAAGTTCGAATATTTAATTAAGTTCTTATCTAGATGATTTAAAACTTCTTCAGGATTTAAGCCCTCATTTTTTTCAGCTATTTGAAATATTTTTTGAATTTCTGCTGGACTTTTATTTTCATATATTTTCTTCCCTCTTATTTTTTCAGAATACCAACTTTCAATCATATCACTTGACTGGTTAACTAAATTTCTAAAAGTCTCTTGAGAAAAATCCATTATTATTTATTTGAATATTCGGTTCTTGCAGGACAAAAAACATCAATCAATTCACAATCTGATAATGCTTTTCCTGAGTGAGTAACGTTTGAAGGAATTACACAAACATGATTTTCTTTTAAGATTTTCTTTTCATTATTTATTTCTAGTTCAAATATTCCCTTTTTAACGTAAAGGGTTTGTTCGTGAATATGGTTGTGAGCTGGAACTGAGCTCCCTTTTTTTACATTCCAAAATGCTAATGTCATTTCTTTTCCATGAATAAACTTCCCTTTAAAGCCTGGAATTATTTCGTTGCTATTAATATTTTTTAATTTATTTACCATATTTATCCCAATACCGCTTCAAACCACTGACACTCATATATGGTGGGTTAGCAGCATAATATTGATCTATTAATTTACTACTTATGTTTTGTGATTGCATTTTTTCATAAACATATTCGTTAAATTTTTTCACAAGAGTGTTATCATCTAAATATTTTTTTCTCTTTTCCTTAATCCATAATGACCAATCCAGTAAAGAATCTCTTAATTCACTAAAATGATTATCAATGTTTTTATGTTCACCAAAATGTGTTAAATATAATTTTTTAGGCTTTTCTTTTTCTAATAAAATTAAACTCTCTTCCCACTTTTTAAGATCAATATCCGGAGGAGGGCAAGCGGGCATAACAGGTCCATTTCCAATTTTAGCACCGGCCACATCACCTGTAAATATATTTTTTTCAAATTGCCATGCTATATGATGATTAGCATGACCAGGAGTATATAATGCTTTAAATTCAAAGTTTCCTATTTTTATTATTTCATTATTACTTACAGATATAACTTTTTCAGAATTAATTTTTTCAACCTTACCCCATAATCTATCCATATCATTTCCATATATCATTGATGCAGATGATATTAGTTTTTCAGGTGAAATAAGATGAGGAGCACCTTTTGGATGAACATATATACTTGCTCCATTTTTTGCAAATTTCCACGCACCTCCTGAATGGTCTAGGTGAATGTGGGTAACAAGAACATTTTTTATTTTTTTAATGTCAACATTAATATCATTTAATGATTTTTTTATTTCTTCATAGTAGAGAGATGGCCCAGTTTCAACCAACACAAAATTGTTGTTTTCTTTTAACAAGAAGCACCCAACTGCAGATTTCTTATTCAAAAAATTTATGTCAATTATTTTAATCATATTTACTAATATTATTTAAGAATTGATGTTATCAAAAGATTCTAGAGAAATTTTTCAAGATTATATGCCAAACAATATTTGTTTTGGGTGTGGGAAAAACACAAAGAATGGACTTCATATTAAAAGTTACTGGGTTGATAATTTCTCAGAGTGTGTTTGGACTCCTAAAAATATTCATCAAGGTTGGCCGGGAATTATGAATGGTGGAATAATTGCTACTATTATTGATTGCCATGTAATGGGGACTTCAATGGCTTATGCTTACAAACATGAAAACAGACCTTTAGGTTCACTGCCAGAATATAAGTACGCTACAGGCTCTATGAAAATAAAATATTTAAAACCCACACCGAATCAGACAGTTTTATTAAGAGCCAAGGTCTTATCATATTCCGAAAAGAAAGTTTATATTTCTTGCAAGGTTATATCTAAAAAAACAGTAACTGCTATTGGGGAGGTTATAGCATTTAGAGTTTATGATAGTAGTAAAAAAGAAAAAAATCTTTTTCAGGTTTAATTACCAGAGGCATACATAATGCCCCCAAGTATTAATTTCATAAATCTTTCATCATGATAAACTTCTGGCCTATGTCCCAGTCCAGTATAAAAAGACCTTCCTCCTTCATATTCATGATACCAGGTTATTGGGTGATATTTCCCATTTTTGCCTCCTTTATATGAATCTTCTTCTAAATTTAACAACTCTTTTATGTAAGGCTTGAAATCTTTAAAATTGTACCATTCATCTTCTATTTCCCAAATATCATCCAGGTGTTTAGTTGAGACATGTTCTTTATCAATTGTGGTTATGGTAGCTTTTTGAATTTTTGGATGATCTAAAAAATATGCACCTACTAATTTTCCGTACCATTCCCAATCATATTCTGTATCCGTTGCAGAATGAATTCCTACAAATCCTTTTCCGCTTCTTATAAACTTTTTCATTTTTTCCTCTTCGTATTCATTAAGTATATCTAATGTAGTACACAGAAATATTAGCACATCACTTTTTTTTAGGATTTCATCTGATAAAAATTCTGAGCTATTTGTATGAGTAACATTAAAACTATTTTCTTTGCCAAGTCTTGTAATTAGTTTGACACCTTCTTCGATAGCTTCATGGTGTACAAATCCTTGCGTTTCTGTTAGAACTAAAACAGAAAAATTATTTTTTTCTGAAAAAAACTCTTCATTAATAAAGTTTTTTTGATAAAAATTTAGAGATAAAAGAAGTGATGTTAAGAATATTTTAATACTCATAATTAATATTAACTTTATAAATATAATGAAATTTATAGTTGTACTTTTTTTGTTTTTATCATCATGTATTTATAAACATGAAGAGCCAGATGAGCATGTTAGTTGGAAAAAAAAGAGAATGGATGCTTTGTTCACTGATGATGGTTATCTAAATATTGCTGGTCTTTTTCCTATTCAAAACGGAATATATACAATGGGATCAGACGACACAAATGATATTAAACTTCCAAAAGATATGCCAAAAAAACTAGCTGAAATTACAGTAAAAGACTCTCTAATTTATTTTGAATACACGAAGGTTATTACATTAAATGATACTATTAAAACAAAAAGCTATTCTTATAATTATTATAATATTAATAATTCTTTTTCATTAGGTAGTTATGTGTGGTTTGTGCACATGGACTCTGGAACAAAAGCCATTAGACTAAGAAATTTAAATCACCCTCTACTAAAGTCAGAATTGCAGATCGGGTTTTTTGATTATTCCAAAGATTATATTATTCAAGGTAAATATCAAAAATATACTGAGCCTAAAACTTTGAATTTCAAAAATATATTAGGAGATATTTATGTTGATACCATTCCTGGAATAATTTATTTTACTATTAATGGAGATGATTTTTCGCTTGAACCTACTATTGCTCCATCCGGCAAATTTTTCATTGCATTTGGTGATTTAACCAATGGAAAAGAAACATATGGAGGCGGAAGGTACTTATATGTTTTGCCCGAAGACGAAAAAAATAATGTGACAATAGATTTTAATAAATCTTTAAACCCACCCTGTGTTTTTTCTACTTTTACAACTTGCCCGATTCCTAGAAAAGAAAATAATCTTCAAGTTAAGATTGAGTCAGGAGAAAAAAATTACAATGGGATTCTCTTTAGTAGTGTCTATCAATAAAATTATTTATATTAAGTTTTATGTTAAGAAGAAACTTTATTAAAAACTCAATTTTGTCAGTGCCCTTAGTATCCTCGTTACCTCTTTGCGGCACGAATGTAGAACCAATAAAGATAGGCTTAGCTCAATGGTCATTACATAGGGCTCTTCAATCTAACAAAATTGATAATCTTGAATTCGCTCAAATAGCTAAGGAAAAATTTGACATTACTGTTGTGGAATATGTTAATCAGTTCTTTTTTGATAAGGCTACAAATAAAGAATACCTAAGTGAATTGAAAGCTAGATCAAAAGATATTGGTGTTAAAAATCTTCTTATAATGATAGATGATGAGGGAAACCTTGGTGACTTGAATAAAAGAAAAAGGCTTAAAGCTATTGATAACCATAAGAAATGGGTGGAAGCAGCTCAATATATTGGATGTGAACACATTAGAGTAAACGCAGCAGGAAATGGTTCTGAAAAAGAAGTTTCGATGAATGCTATTGAATCCCTTCAAGTACTAGGAGATTTTTCTAAAAACTTTGACATTAATATTATTGTTGAGAACCATGGAGGATACTCTTCAAATGCTAAATGGTTAGTTGATATTATAAAAAATTCTAATAGAGATAACATTGGGACACTACCAGATTTTGGAAATTTTTGTATTAGATCAAAGCCAAACAGGTTATCATCATGGGGAGGTTTGGAGGGCTGTGCTGTAGAATATGATAAATACAAAGGGGTAAGAGAAATGTTACCTTATGCAAGAAGCGTAAGTGCAAAATCATTAAACTTTGATAAAGACGGCAATTCAATTGAAATTGACTTTTATAAAATGATGAAAATAGTTAAGGACTTTGGATATAAAGGTTATATCTCTGTAGAATATGAGGGAACAAGTCATTCAGAGGAGGAAGGCATCAAACTTACCAAAGACCTGATGATTAAAGCTTGGAATCAGGCTTAATTTTTTTTGCTATTTATAAATACACCAATCATTATTAAGGCCATACCAAATAACTGGATTATGTTTATTTTTTCATTGTCTAAAACACCAAGAATTATTGCTACGACAGGCATTAAATAAGTTACCATAGAAGCAAAAACAGTATCTTTTATTTTTATGAGATTATAAAATAAAATAGTTGCTACAGAGGTCCCTATAACACCCAATATAAACACATAGGTAAACTCTAATTGAAAATTCGAGAAGTTATTCAAATGAGATAAAAAGGGAGTGGAATTAAACAATATAAATATCGTAATTGGTAATATAGAAACAATTGAAAAGCTGGTAATAGTTATTGGCTTTAAGTGTTTGAGGTGATACTTTACTAAATTTAAATTTATGCCATATAAAAGTGTTGCAGCAACAACAAACAAACCATATAGATCTATATTAACTCCGTCAGAATTATTTGAAAACACTATTAATATTGATGTCCCTACAAATCCTACAACTAAACCAATAATATTATTTTTTGTCGCTTTTAGTTGATAAAAAATCACACCAACAATTAAGGCAAAAAATGGAGTTAAGGAAGTTAAAACACCTGATGTTGCGCTATCAATCTTAGTCTGGGCTATGGGATATAAAAAATATGGTAAGACATTTCCTACTATTCCAGAAATAAATAAAACTAAATAATCCTTTCTTTTTATCTCTTTTAGATTTCTTGCTAAAAACGGAAATAAAACAAATGATGCAAGCGTTAACCTTAAAGCTCCTATTTCAAATGGATCAAGCTTGATAAGAGCCTTTTTTATTAGAAAAGGAGAGCTTCCCCATATTAACGCAAGAAGAAGAAGCAATGACCATGCAATTACATTTCTATTTTTCATGCAGACGCATTAATTTCTCGAGAGCTAAAAACTTGGGAGATTTCTTCAAGTACATTTAAAGAATAATCCAGTGATTCACTAAGTATAAGTTTCATTCTATATTCTTTAAAATTTTCAATTGCTCTAAAATAATTTGTATAGTGTCTTCTCATCTCAATTAGACCTAACTTCTCACCTTTCCATTTTATTGAGAATTCTAGATGTTTTTTTACAACCTTAATTCTTTCAACTAAATCGGGCTTTGAAATAGTTTTCCCTTCTTTTATGTATGCTTTTATTTGATTAAAAATCCATGGGTTTCCTATTGATGCCCTGCCTATCATTATTCCATCCACGCCATATTTATTTTTATATTCACTTGCTTTTTCAGGGGAGTCTACATCTCCATTTCCAAAAATTGGAATATTAATTCTGGGATTGTTTTTAACATTTGCAATATAATCCCAATTTGCAGTTCCTTTATACATTTGTTTTCTTGTTCTACCGTGTATAGTCAGAGCTTTAATTCCAACATCTTGTAATCTTTCTGCTACTTCTTCAATTTTTATTGAGTTTTCATCCCAACCTAATCTTGTTTTTACTGTAACCGGAATTTTTACTTGTTTTACAATTTCTGCAGTCATTTTTTGCATTTTATCTAAGTCCAATAAGATACCAGCCCCAGCCCCTTTACAAGCAACTTTTTTAACTGGACAACCATAGTTAATGTCTAAAATTTCAGGTTTAGCTTGTTCTGATATTCTTGCTGCTTTTTTCATTGACTCAATGTTGTCACCAAATATCTGAATGCCAATAGGTCTTTCAG
>MDSY01073571.1_pt1 | contig 11187 bp, 19 predicted proteins | sample 811131 | NCBI WGS metagenome assembly MDSY01 (sample SAMN05326643, study PRJNA326480) | marine metagenome | isolation source: seawater | place: Atlantic Ocean: South West | collected 2010
AAACAGCAGTAGCAAAAGAAAACAATACAACAAAATATGAAGTTGTGTATGTTGAAATGAAAGACAACCTTATTAACAATGCAGGAACTAGTATATCAAGTGAAATAACATTAAGGCAAGATATTAACAAACCAAGAATTGGTGCATTAGCAGATGCAAACAAAATTAAAGCAGACTTTGACATATACGACGTCACAACAGATGGTGGTCTAAGTTTTAGTGTTGCAGGTTCAAAAATTAGATATGCAAATTTATTAACAGCAGACCTTGGCAATTTTGAAAAACTATTTCCAAATAGTGTAGTCAACATGCGTTCTAGAATTAAATCTCTTGGACAAAGAGAATATGTGCATCTACCACTTTGGATGAGAACTAGTCAAGATGGTTCTGGTGTGCCTCTTGGATATAAAATGGCCATTGTTTTGGCATATTGTAATCCAGGAGAATCAGGCAAAGTAAGAAAAAGAATACTAGATAAAAATATAGACTTTAAAAAAATAAATTTTGTAATTGATAGATATAGAACAGATATCAATTTTGTTGATACTGGCACAATAACAACAGATGGTAGCACTAAGAATTTTGAAATGAACGAACTTGTACACGATGAAGATATCAAAATTAGAAATGATAGTGTGCAGTTAAGATTTGGTAAACTTATCAAAGCAGATAACAATTTATCGCCAACGTACCTTTCAGCAGATACACTGATAAGATCAGCAGATTTTGAACCTGATTTCAATCTAAGTCATGATGCAACAACTAAAAAAACTACAATAAACTTTACAAATGCACCAACTAGCACTTCGAAAATAAGAGTGGAACGTAAAGGTGATAAATATCTAGCGTTTAAAAAGAAACTAAAAGAATAATATGGCAAGTAATATAGTACCAGGTAATATTGACGGAACTTTCCCAATAGCAGGGCAGGACAATTCTTCTCAAGGATTTAGAGATAATTTTACTGCAATTAAAAATAATTTCACAACAGCAAATACAGAAATCACAGACTTACAAAACAACAAAGCGTCAACAAATGCAGACACTAGTTTTAATGATCAAGTGGTATCAAGAGCAGTTTTAAAAGACACCGCAGAATCAGTTTACGATCATACCACAATTAGCACAGGTACTTTGACTCTGAATCATGAAAATGGAAATTTTCAAATAGCAACAATTACCGGAAACGTTGCTTTTGCATTTAGTAATTTTCCTGCATCAGGAAAACTTGGAAGAATTATTTTGTTAGCAACAGTAAACGCAGGTGTAACTGCTTTGACAATGCCAAGTTCAGTAAAGAAAGCCAGCAACGTTGAAGGGAGTGATGGATCATCTGTCACAGTCAATCCAGGAGTAGGCAGATACATGTACGAGTTTATGACACACGACGGTGGTACTACTGTATTCATGCACCAACTGGGTGATTATCACTCGTAATATTTAGGAGGTACCCATGTACTTTCATCCTCTACAAGAAGAATTAGACAATATGTCCGAAGAAGAATTGGGCAACAGAATAAGAGAACTTTCAAAAAAATATGCTAGTGCAAGAAGATTTGGTCGTAATCCTGACCTTCAGGCACAACTGCAAAAAGCACTTTTATCATATCAACAAACTTTGAGAAACAAAAGAATTAAAGGATGGGTTGATGAAAATAAAAAAAGAAGAGGCGAACCAGATCTCGGTGAATTGATAAACGTAGATTAATAATTACTACGTGTCAAAAAAATTTTTCAGTTGGAGTACAGGATTCAAATCTATTATTGTTGTAGACGGTGAACTATTCAATAACGACTACACAATTAAATTACATATCACTCCAATTACCACAGACTTACAAGAACAAGGCGACTACTTTGAAAGGCTTAAAATGCTTTTTGAAAGTGTGTTGGCAAATACCATTACTGCATCTCGAGATGAAAAACTATACGGTATATTGGAAAAAAATACAAGCAACCGGTTTATACAATTACCACGACAACCATATGATCAATTGATGGCGGCAGTTTGTTTTACCAAAGCCAATGCAGTGATGCAAGGCAAAATTATAATAAATGAGTTAGAATTAAGCAGTTACCAAGGCGATGGTATTACATATAGGATTGTTAAAGAAGGACCCGAGATAGAACTGTTGGACGTTGACAATTGGTTTCCGACCAAGTATAATAAGTTTGATCCATGGTGGTTAAGACCGGACACAGCAACTTATGATAAAATTTTGGACAAAGGAATTTATACAGGACACTACAGATGGCACAATCAAGTTGCTGACATGGAAACGGTTGACAAAGAACATGTTGAACATGCTAAAATATTTGAATTCAACCCAAAGGTTTTAGATGGCGACAAAAGTAAAAATAAATGATTATGGTGACTGTGTTTATAGCGAAGACGCTGTAATTGACCTTGTGTATCAGAATCCAGAACTAGACATTTCAAAAATTCCTACAGCAACAGATCAATACAATAAAGCACTGAAAGAACTAGATATAGAATTGCCTGAATTACCAACAGTAGCCAAAAGAAAAGAAAACTTATCACAGTTTGATGTCCAGCATTATTCACAATGGCATATGCCAGAATCATATACAAAAATTGATGTGAAAAAATATTTGCTAGATAAATGCAACACTGAAGAAGAAAGAGACAGGGTCTTAATGGAGTATAAACTATTTGAGGACAAAGGATTTACCAAAGTGCTACAATTTTTGATTTATTTTGTTGACACATTAAGGCAGAACGGTGTGCTATGGGGTGTAGGCAGAGGCTCTAGTGTAAGCAGTTTTTGCCTGTTTCTTATAGGTATCCATAAAATAAATCCATTATTATACAACTTAGATTATCGTGAATTTTTACGATGATAAGTAATTGAACAAGGAGAATAGTATGCCAGTATCAAGAGCACCAAGAAAAAGAATGTACAGAACCATGCAAGGTCGTATGGTTGATATAGAAAAATTAAGAGGAGCAAATGAACAAACTCCTGCTATCGGAAACATGCGAGTAAATGCACGTGGAGACATTCTTGGACCTGGAGGCAAAATTATCAAAGCAAAAGAAAAAGTAATGAAAGAATATTACGAAACTCCTAAAGGTAGAGCACAAGATAATCCAAGAGCCAAGGCTCCACCAAAACCAAAATTGCCACCACAACCAAAAGTGGTGCAGACACAGACAATGAATCCTACAGCAGGCAAACCTACTGTAACAAAAACTGTGTCATCCTTTAAACCAAAAAAATCAACTCCAAAGTCCGGTATAGATGCCGCACTTGACGGTATAGAGTAATTGTAGTATAATAGTCTGTAATGGGACAAATAGAAGATTTACAAAATCAAGGTTTTGGATCACACGGTGGCCGTCAACACATTGTAGAAGATGTAGATATACAACCTCTTGGCAAACGAGTATTAGTCAGTAATATGCGTTTTGGAGAGAAAAAAACTAAAGGTGGTATAATTATACTCGACGACGACGGAACAGAAGGTGGCATACATCCACGTTGGGCCAAAGTCTATGCTGTTGGTTCAAGACAGGATGACGTAGAAGTAGGACAATGGATACTTGTTGCACACGGTCGTTGGTCAAGAGCACTGACAGTGAAAAACAATGCTGAGAAATTAGAAGTAAGAATGATCGACGAAAATGACATCCTTCTTGTTTCTGACGATGAACCTGCTGACACAGACGTTGATAAAAAAGCAGGCTACATTAACACTGGCGGTATGAAACAGATGACAAGTTTACCAGGCAATGATTAATGTATGGAAGAAGAAAAAAAATATAAACCAGTAAACACAAACAAGGTTGCGGAAAACACATCACCATTCAAAGGTGTTTTGGGTTGGCTAGACAATAGACTTCCTATATTCAGGATGTTCAAACATGAGTATTTGGATTTTCAAGTACCAAAAACTTTAACATACTTTTGGAGTTTTGGCGCAATATTAACATTCTGTTTGTTGGGTCTAATAATCACAGGCCTAATATTAGGAATGCATTATAAACCATCAACTGCTGAGGCATTTGATAGTGTAGAAAAAATAATGAGAGATGTCAACTACGGTTGGCTGATAAGGTATATGCACATGAACCTGGCATCCTTTTTCTTTATTGCGGTCTATATACATATGTTCCGCGGACTCTATTTTGGATCATATAAAGAACCTAGGCAATTGATGTGGATCTTAGGACTAATAATTTATTTTTTAATGGTGGCAACTGCCTTCTTGGGTTACACTCTACCATGGGGACAAATGAGTTTCTGGGGAGCAACTGTTATCACAAGTTTGTTTGGTGCAATACCATACATTGGTGAAACAATCACACATTGGTTATGGGGTGCATATGCAGTTGATGATCCAACACTAAACAGATTTTATGTGTTGCATTGGCTAATAGCATTTCTAATTGTAGGTGTTGTATTGTTCCATGTCATTGCACTACACATGACAGGTTCAAATAATCCAACAGGTGTTGAACCAAAAGACACTAGAGACACTGTAAGTTTTCACCCTTACGTCACAACAAAAGATCTATTTGCTTTTTTAGTATTCATTGTGATATTTGCGGCATTTTTATTTTTCATGCCAAATTATCTTGGACATCCAGACAACTACATCAAAGCCAATCCGTTAGTAACACCTGCACACATTGTACCTGAGTGGTACTTTTTGCCTTGGTACGCAGTGCTTAGAGCAATTCCTGACAAACTAGGCGGAGTGATTGCAATGGTGTCAGCAATTGGTGTCATTGGTTTACTGCCATGGTTAGATACTAGCAAAATAAGAAGTTCCATTTATAGACCAATTTGGAAACAATTTGTATGGATACTGGTAGCAGACTTTTTCTTATTGATGTACTGTGGAGCCATGCCAGCAGAGCAACCGTTTGTACTTCTTAGTCAGATAGGTACAGCATATTGGTTTTTATTCTTCTTAGTAATTGCACCTGTTGTAGGGTGGACAGAAAAACCAACACCACCACCTGCGGCTATACATCTCTATAAAAAAAATAAAAAATGATACAGTTTACTTGTGGTAAATGTAAAACCAAATTTGATGATTGCATTTATTGGTTTGATAGTTTATACTATGCTAAATTCGACCATAGAAAAATTATACCTTTTTGTGGTCCAAAATGCGTAGATGAATGGCACAAAGAAAACAAAGTAAAAGATTGGGAACTAAGAAAACCACCGTATCCAAAAGGAGAAGAGTGGGCAAACGTCAGTTACTTACACCCACAACAGTTCCAATCGAACGATTAGTAACACTTGCAGAACTAGGACTAGGCGTTGAGAGACCCCTTAATGCTGAAAAAAGAAAATGGATAGCAAAACTGGCAAGAGAAGGAAGTGATCAACCAATTTTAGTCACACCTATAAAAGATTCTGGATATTTTATTTTGGCAGACGGTTGGCACAGAGTACAGGCCGCAAAAAAGAAAAACAAAAAAACAATATATGCTTTAGAGGTGCCTGTGCGAGTTGGTCTTTCAATGGCTAAAGTAAACAAAATTTTAAGAGATATTGACAAAGAATTTGGTTACAAACTAGACACCAGTGGTATAGTGGCGCACTGGGCAGTTATGCAATCAATGTTACATTAAAAATATGAATCAAATATTACCTTTTGCATTAGCAATAATAATCACGGTAGCCATAATTTTGGCCATTGTGTATTATGTACCAATGTAGTATAATGAATTATGAAAGAACTTTGGGTAGAAAAATATAGACCGGACACACTGAAAGACTATGTGGTCAGAGATGAAGCACAACGTCAACAGATTGCCGCGTGGATTAAAGAAGGTGCTATACCACACTTGTTATTGTCAGGTGCTCCTGGTGTAGGTAAGACAACACTGGCTAAAATACTGTTCAATGAATTGAAAGTGGATGGTTATGATGTGCTTGAAATAAATGCTTCAAGAGAAAACAGTGTAGACACAGTAAGAGACAAAATAATAAACTTTGTGCAAATTATGCCATTTGGTGCTTTCAAGTATGTTTTGCTTGACGAAGCAGATTACATAACACCCAACGGACAAGCGGCACTGCGTGGTGTAATGGAGACATATCACACGTCAGCAAGGTTTATACTGACCTGCAACTATCCCAATAGAATTATTCCTGCACTGCACAGCAGATGTCAAGGGTTCCATATAGAAACAATTGATAAAAATGAATTTACGGCGAGAGTTGCAACAATACTAATTGAAGAAAAAATTACACAAGATATTGATACACTAGACACTTACGTGAAAGCCACTTATCCAGATCTAAGAAAATGCATCAACATGGTACAGATGAACACACGAGACGGCACACTTGTTCCGCCTGCAAAAGGTGATTCACACCAACAAGATTACAGATTGAAAATGGTTGAACTGTTTAAAGCAGGCAAAATTAATGAAGCAAGAAAACTAGTGTGTGCCCAAGCAAGACCAGAAGAGTGTGAAGAAATATACAGATGGTTGTATGATAACTTAGACATCATATCCAAAGACGAAGACTCTCAAGACAAAGCAATATTAATAATCAAACAAGGACTAGTTGATCATTCATTTGTTGCAGATCCAGAAATAAATCTAGCAAGTGTTATGATAAAACTGGCCAGACTGCAAAGTGCATAATGAAAAGATTAATAAGATTTCTTGATAACTTGCCTTTGATAAAAGCACCTGCATACTTTTTGGCCGCGGTTGGTGTGGTACTTGTAATCCTAACTTTTATATTATGAAAATACGTTACTACAAAGACATAGACGGATGGCGTTGGACTGGTTTTATTCTTGCCATGATAGGAGCCTTTATACTTTCAAATGCCGATGTTAACACACAATGGATGGGTTGGGCAATAGCAACATGCAGTTGTTCAATTTGGATTTACATGGGAATAAAAGATAAAGACACTCCGAGAGCATTAATGGAATTAATGTATCTGCTATTAGCCGTTCGTGCTATATACAATTGGGTATTTTGATGGGTAAAAAACATAACAAAAAAAGATATTTTATTGTAAAGTATGTAATGAAGCCAGACAACAAATTTGACGAATTTGTTGAACTTTCAAAAAAAACAATTGGTGCTGGCAAAATGGCAGAGGCTAAAGTGATTTTAGATCTTGTTAATGAAAAAGTTCTTAAGTGTGACTTACCAGGAACTGAAGGAATGAATATTCCTTATGAAAATGTTTACAAGCATTACCGTAAATGGTATGCTGATGTAATGGATCAGTTTGTAGGTTCTTAAACAAAATTACTGTATCTGTGTCTAAGATACGCAAGTCTTTTTGCTCTCCATATTTTCGTTAAAACTCTTCTTCTCCTTCTGTCTTTTTGTTTTCTAATTTTTAGCCAATTTTGATTTAGCATATATAATCTTACTCTTTTGTCGTAAACTCGCTTCTTCTTCATTTGCCTCCATAGTTTCCTTTGGTATAGTGGTCGCAGTTGTAGGCTTTTGTAAAACAGCATATGATTCCTTTAGGTTGATTTTGTGATAAGATTTGTCTGTGTTTAAAGACATTTGATAAAAGTATTTACGGAGCAGTAGCAACAGTAATAACAGCATAATTGTCGCTAGGTGTTTTTGAACTAAATATACTCATGCATGATGTATTAGACATAATCCGAAATGTACAGTCGTTATATTCAATTTCGCCTAGTCTAGCCACCCTAAAAGACTTTGAACGAGTAATTGATGAACTGGATGTATATGTGTTTAAAAATTGGGAAGATGGAGAACTTTTAGAAGGTCCTATTGATTCTCGTCATTTTGTCACTTGTTCATTTATGTGGCCTGCGGAACAAATGCCTGATCCATCGGGTGGAAAAAGATTACTAGATAGAGGCTGTAAAGTCACTTACAAAAAAGATGTATTATTCAAACCAAGAACAATCAAAAAGCCAGACGACTACAGACCTGGAACTACCAAAGGCAAAATTGATGGTCATGATATTTGGGTAGTCGAAATCAAAATGCCTAAAGAATTAATTGGTAATTTTAAATACAGCACTAACGTTCAAGAACCTGAAGACGAAAAACAGGACAATTTAAATATCTAAGATGATAGCAGAAGGATTAAAAGCAGGAGACCTAGAAGGCATAGTAGAAAAGAGATTTTCTGTTGATCAATACAAAAGTAAAATGGGAGAAGACAGAGATGTTTGTGTTGTCACATTTACATGCACTACAGAAGCCGGTGCAAAAGATTTAGAAAGTTTTGCTGAAAAAGGCTACAAAAAAGTTTTAGACGCAGACGCCACTCCAGGCACAATGGAGGATGGCAAATACAAAGTGTTTATAGAATTTCCTCGAGATCCAAAACTAGATCTTTACATGGGTGAGTTTTTAGAAGATCTAAAAAAATTAACAAACATAGAAAATTTTGAATTTACGTACCATAAAAATTCAAAACCTTTTGAAGCAACAAGAAACAATCTTGCAGAAGTTTTACCAAGAACTCCTATGGCATATTCGCAAAAAATAAATCAATTGCAATTGGGTGAAGTGAAAAACTTTTTTGACAAATACAATATGATGGAATTCAATCTTGATAAAAATATAATTGACATCAAGAAAAACGGTTCGCAAGAAACTTTAAAATTTGAATTACACGCATTTGGCGGTACGCCTGCAGTGTTAAGAGAAAGCAAAGCATTTAAAATTGATTCTGATTCGATGTCAGAAGTTATGCATCTTACCAAATATTTTGGACCTTACAATATTACTAAAACTGTTGAAGACAAATTCGTTTTTAGCAAGGAGGGTCAATCCGCAGTAATAAGTAAGTACAAATGGTAAGACTATCTAAGAATTTTACTTTACAAGAATATACTAAAAGTCAAACAGCACTAAGACACGGCATTGACAACACTCCCGACAACGAACATTTAGAAAAAGCAAAGACACTATTTGCAAGTGTTGTTCAGCCTGTAAGAGATCATTTTGGAGTCACAGTGATCAATTCAGGATACAGAGGACCAAAATTAAATGAAGCAGTTGGTGGTTCAACAAAATCACAGCACTGTAAAGGTGAAGCAGTAGATATAGAATGTCCTGGCACAGCAAACTATGATGTTGCCAAATGGATACACGACACACTAGACTTCGACCAGTTGATACTAGAATTTTATACTCCGGGCATACCAGATTCAGGTTGGGTACACGTTTCATACAAGTCAGAAGGCAATCGTAAATCAGTACTAACAGCAATGAAGGAAAATGGCAAGACTGTTTACAAGCCTGGTCTTATCCAATAAATACGTATATTATGTTTACACAAATTAAAATGGTTATGACCTTGATAATGGTTATGGGACTTGCAGGAGCAGGAGTATATGTGATGAAACTGCGAGCGGATAATGCCACACTAAAAGCAAATCAAGTAAAGTTAGAAACAGCAGTTGCAGAACAGACCAAGGTTCTTGAACAACAGAAAAAAGACTTTGATGCTATAATGGAAAGCAACAAAAAATTAAACGTTTTAGTAAACACTTTTAAAAAAGATCTAAATGATCTAGATAAAAGATTCACAAAGAAAAACAGAGACATAGGAAAACTTTCAATTAAAAGAACTGATTCAATGGAAAGAATTATAAACAAAGGCGGCAAGAATGCGGCAAGATGTATAGAGTTGGCATCTGGTGCCGAGCATACTGAAGAAGAATTAAAAGCAACTTTGAAATCACAAATTAATCCAGAGTGCCCAGCACTAGCAAATCCAAATTTTGTATACTATGAATAAAATTTTTGCAATATTGACAATACTTTTACTCACCGGTTGTAGTATAGGTGGAGAAAAAAAGATAAAAATATTTTCAGTTGAAAAGCCGAGAGAAAAATTAAACTATGAAATGCCTACACCATTGCAAATGGAAGAAATTTTTTGGCACATCATAACCAGCAAAAATGCAGAAGAAGTGTTTAAAAAACTTGAAGAAGCAGGTATAGACCCTGTGTTGTTTGGAATCACAGATAAAGACTTTCAAGTATTAGCAAGAAACTTTGCACAGATAAGACAGAAATTACAGGAAACAAATAATTTGTTACAGGAATATAAAAAATATTACGAGGGAGAAAATGATGGAAAAATGTAAAAATTGTAAATGTGATGCACACTGTCCAGAGCCTTGCTTTGAGTGTAAATGTAAAAAGTGTGACTGTAAACATTGTAACAAAGAATAACCATGTGGACCTACAGAGCAAAAGTAATTAAAGTTGTTGATGGCGACACAGTTGATGTAGATATTGATCTAGGTTTTGGAATCTGGCAAAAAAATGAACGTGTAAGAATTATGGGCATAGATACCCCGGAGTCAAGAACAAGAAACAAAATTGAAAAGAAATTTGGATTGGCCGCAAAAGCAAAATTGAAATCTTTGCTTGGCAAAACAACAGTTTTAAAAACCACAATTAATAAAAAAGGTGTAGACATGAAAGGAAAGTTTGGTCGAGTGCTTGGAGATTTTTTAGTAAAAGATAAATCAGTATCGAAAATTATGTGTGAAACCGGACATGCTGTTGCTTATTTTGGTGGTGCAAAAGCAGATGTTCAAAAACAACACATAAAAAACAGACAAAAATTAGTAAAACAGGGTGTTGTAAAAGGACCAATTCAATAAATACGTATATAATTTAGGAGACACAATGGAATTCGTAATAGCACTAGCAACAAAATTTTGGCAATGGACTGTGTTGATTGCAGTTGTTATCATTGGCGCAATAATCAACTTCACAGACAAAAGAAAGAAAACAAAATTAAAATTTTCTTACACAGAACTACCAAACTTACAACCAATTAAAATTGCAACTAAAGGCAAAGGTTTTTGGAAAGGTATAGTAATGTGGTTGTTATCAACACGTAATTGGGAAATTAAAAAAGATTGGCACTACAACATAGACGGAATTGACTACGTGATTCCAGCCGGATTCCAATTTGATGGTGCAAGTATTCCAAAATTTTTAAGAACGTTCTTTTCTCCAGTTGGAGTTTTACTAGTGGGCGGACTTGTACATGACTACGGATACAAATATCAAACACTGTTGTGTAAAAATAAAAAAGACACAATGGGGATTATTAGCCAAGCGAGAGCAGATCAAATTTTTAGAGACATCAATATAAATGTAAATGGATTTTATGTAATGAACTATCTGTCATACTACTCATTAAGAATAGGTGG
>MDSY01076853.1_pt1 | contig 11187 bp, 11 predicted proteins | sample 811131 | NCBI WGS metagenome assembly MDSY01 (sample SAMN05326643, study PRJNA326480) | marine metagenome | isolation source: seawater | place: Atlantic Ocean: South West | collected 2010
CTATCAAACCTCTAGCTGATTCTTCACCAGAGTACAATCGACCTTCGGAGAGGCCAAATAAAAAAATAAAAAAAAATAAAAAAATAAAAACTTCAAAATCTAATTTAAAAAATATTTTAACTAAAATTTTATCAGGACCCAACCATTCCTCAAAAAGCTGGATTTTTAATCAATATGATTCATCTGTAATGGGAGATACTATTTTTTCTTCTGAAATGGCAGATGCTGCTGTGATAAGAATCCACAAGACTAATAAGGCAATTAGCGTAACAAGTGATTGTAATCCAATTTATTGTAAATCTGACCCAAAGCTTGGAGCAGAAATAGCGGTAGCTGAATCTTGGAGAAATCTTATTGCCACCGGGGCTGATCCAATTGCTATAACAGATAATTTAAATTTTGGAAATCCTGAGAAAAAAGAAATTATGTATGAAATTAAAGAGGCTATAAAAGGTATTAAAAAAGCATGTAATGAGCTTAATTATCCTGTAGTTTCTGGAAATGTTTCTTTATACAATGAAACAAATGGTGAGTCTATTTACCCAACACCAGTAATTGGAGGAGTGGGACTTATAAAAAATGTGAGGCATATCAAAGGTTTTAAAATAACTGATAACTCACTAATCTACTTAATTGGAAAAACTACTGGACATCTCGAATCATCTTTATTTTATGAACAATTAAGAATTAGAGGAGGTAAACCTCCAGTAATTAATTTTAATGAAGAAAAAAAAAATGGTAATTTTGTAAGATTTCTTGCACAAAAAACAAAAATTCTTGAAGGTTGTCACGACATTTCGGAAGGAGGAATTGCTCTAGCTATTTCTGAATTATGTTTGGCAAATAAAAAAGGAATTAAAGTTAACTTTAAAAAAACAAAGTTAAGTCCTGAAAAGTTTCTCTTTAGTGAGGATCAATCTAGATATATCTTAGCTGTAAATGATAAAAAAGAATTTGAAAATTTGGCAAAAAAAAATAATATAGAGTTTGAGAGAATTGGAGTTGTAACTGAAGATATTTTAAGTTTTAATGATTTATTTAGTATTTCGGTTACGAAACTTTCAAAGTTAAATTCAAAATGGTTTAAGGATTACCTTAGATGAAATTAAGTTCTAATGATATTATTGAGATGATAAAAAAAAAACTTCCAGATGCAAGAATTCAAATTGAAGATCTGAGAGGAGATAACAACCATTATCATGCAACAATTGAATCAGGAGAGTTTAAAGGATTATCAAAAGTTCAACAACATAAAATTGTTTATGAAGCTCTTGGTAATCACATGGGCACAACCCTTCACGCACTAATGCTTACAACAAAAGAATTATAACAAAGGATAAATATGACAGATTTAAAACAAAAAATTTCAAAATTAATTAATAGTGACGATGTTGTTCTTTTTATGAAAGGTACTCCTGATTTTCCTCAATGTGGATTTTCAGCAAATGTGGTTGGTATATTAAATTACTTTGGCATTAAATTTTCAAGTTTTAATGTATTAGAGGATAATGAACTAAGAGAGGGTATAAAAGAGTTTTCAGACTGGCCTACTATACCTCAAATTTATATAAAAAAGGAATTTGTTGGTGGTTGCGATATTTTAAGAGAAATGGCAGAAAATGGAGAAATTATTGAAATTTTGAAAAAAAATAACTTACCTTATAAAATTACTAACCAACAACAATAGCTATCTCTCGTATGACTTTATTGATGATATTAAAGGATAGATGGCATTCAGTATAGCAATCAAAAAACCAACTCCCCCTCCTTTATAACCTTTTCTAAAAACAAAACTTTTTATAAAACGAGAAATTATCTTCCTTAATGAAATAGATTTTTTTTTGTTTCCCTGTTTTTTTAATTCTTTAGAGTGCAAGGATGTATTTCTATTAAATCTTTCCACAAGATCAGATATATTTTTGGACATATGATGAATAATATAATTATCAAATTCAGGTCCTTTTTTTCCTTTGATATTATAACTTGGATGAACTAAACCCCTACTCCATTTTTTTGCTTTTTTTTTAAAAAAACAAAATTTTCCGTCTGGTGCCATACATGCCATCCATCCAAACTTAATTGGCTTAGTGCCAACAAAATTTAGTAACTTGATATAGAAAAAATCAAATTCTGTAAGATTCTTCTTTTTTAAAATTTCCTTTTTTAGATTTTTAGAAACAATTTCATCAGCATCAATTTCAAGAATCCATTCCGAGGTACACTTTTTTATTCCATAATTTCTTCTCTTTCCTTCACATGTCCAAACTCCACTAAAAATTTTTTTTGTATACTTTTTACATACGAACTTTGTTTTATCAACTGACCTATCAAGGATTACAACTATTTCATCAACAAAACTGATGGATTTAAGAGTATTTTCAATTATATTTTCCTCATTTCTTGCTATTATCAATGCCGATATTTTCATTTTTTTATTATAGAATTATAAATAACAACTAGACAAACGTTTTTTTTTAGTTTAGAACAATTCTAAATATCAATTAGAATAATTTTAAAACAGGAGAAAATAATGATAAAAAAAATACCTAATGTAAATTTTAAAGTAAGAGTAAGAGATGATTCTATTAAGGGTGATAACCCATTTAAATGGGAAGAAAAATCAACTGATGATTATTTTAAAAATAAAAAAGTCATTTTATTTTCTCTTCCCGGAGCATTCACTCCTACATGTTCTACTTATCAACTTCCAGATTTTGATAAATTATATGACGATTTTAAAAACCACGGAATTGATGAAATTTATTGTATTTCTGTCAATGATTCATTTGTTATGAATGCATGGGTAAAGCATCATAATATTGACAAAGTAAAAGTTATACCTGATGGAAATGGTGAATTTACAAGAAAAATGGGTATGCTTGTTGAGAAAAACAATCTTGGTTTTGGAAGCAGATCATGGAGATATGCAGCTATAATTGATGATTCTAGGATTGTCGAATCCTTTGTGGAACCAGGTTTTGATGACAATTATAATGACGACCCATATGAAATATCCTCTCCTCAAAACATACTTAAGTATTTAAATCAAAATTCAAAGGTGGCTAGTTAGCCTATCTTGAATAATACTCAATAACTAGATTTGGTTCCATAATTACTGGATATGGAACCTCGTCTGGTTTAGGTCCTTTAAGAAAAGTTCCCTTCATTTTATCAAAATCTACAGATAAATATTCAGGTATATCTCTTTCAGTAGAACTTATTGCTTCTAAGACTATTGGAACTTCTTTACTCTTTTCTTTAACTTCAATTATATCTCCATCTTTAAGAGAGTAAGATGGTATTGTAACTTTTCTCCCATTAACCAATATATGTCCGTGGCTCACAAATTGTCGTGCAGCAAATATTGTGGTAACAAACTTCATTCTATAAACTGCGGCATCTAATCTTCTTTCTAATAATTCAATTAGATTTTCACTAGTATTACCTTTTATTTTGGATGCTTTAAAAAAAAGATTTCTAAACTGTTTTTCAGTTATATAACCGTAGTGACATTTTAACTTTTGTTTTGCCATCAACTGATTTCCAAAATCAGATGGTTTTTTTCTTTTGTTTTGACCGTTTAGACCTGGAGGATAATCTCTTCTGTTAAACGGACTTTTTGGACGGCCCCATAAGTTACATCTTAACCGCCTATCAATTTTATATTTAGATTTTAATATTCTTGTCATAACTTATGGAAATATACTTTTAAATCTCATTATGTCAATTCTAATTACACAAATTACTTTTTAACATTTTTTATTATTGATATTAAGGTTTTAACCTCAACTGTTGTTAATTCAGTTTTAGAAAAAATATTTTTAATTTTTTGAAAAATCACCTTTTTTCTTTCTTTAACTTTAAAAAAATTTGACTCATCCAAACTTTTTTCTAAAATATTGTAAAATAAAATTAAGTCATTCTTTTTAGCAATTTTATTATTTGCTAAGTTAATTTTAACTTTAGATTTTTTAAAAATATCATGAATTTTGTTGCAAATAATTGTTACAGCATGAGATAAATTTAAAGAAGAAAATTTTGGATTAGTATCTATCTTATAAACATAATCGCACAGTGAAATATGTTCATTATCTAAACCAGACTTTTCTGGTCCAAAAACAAGCGCTACAAAATTTGTTTGACTAGATATCAATTTAACTATTCCCTCAAGTGAAATTTGTTTTTTTTTTATTGCCCTAATTCTATTTGTAGTACCAATAACATAGTGAAAATCTTTGATTGCATTTGGAAAAGAGTTAAAAATTTTTGTTTTTTTTAATACAATATCAGCGCCAGCACTAACAGGAATAATTTTTTCGTTTTTTAGAGAAAATTTTGGGTTAACAATTCGTAGTTTTTTAAAATTAAAATTAAGCATGCCTCTTGCTACCGAACCCAAGTTTTCTGGTAGTTGAGTATTAACTAAAATAATTTCTGGGGTTTTTTTCATTTAAAGTTTTGGATTATTAGGACTTAAGTAAATGATATGTAATGCTGTCATGTAAGGCAATATATGATGCATCAACAACATTATGAGAAACACCAATGGTTGACCATTGATGTTTAGAATTTGAAGACTCAATTCTCACCCTTACAAGGGCTTTTGTTCCATCTTTTGGATTTAAAATTCTTACTTTATAATCAACTAAATTTAAGCTTTTAAGTGAAGGATAATACTTTAAAAGTGCATTCCTTAGAGCATTATCTAAAGCATGGATTGGTCCATTTCCTTCGGATGCACTGTAAAATTCTTTTTTGCCAACAAAAATTTTTACTCTTGCTTCTGAGAAAGGTTTAAATTCACCCTTGCTATTTTTAATTTTTTCATCTGAAACTTTAAAGGTTTCCAAACTATAAAATTCTTTAAAATTTTGGAAAGTCCTTCTAGAAAGTAACTCAAAACTTGCCTCGGCACCATCATATGCGTAACCCAATGACTCTTGGTTTTTTATTAAATCTAAAAATCTATCAATTTGTTTTTCTTTTCCTTTAATATCAATTTTGAATTTTTTTAACTTGTTAACAACATTACTTTTTCCTGATTGATTTGAAACAACAAGTAGTCTTTCGTTACCAACAGATGAGGGGTCTATATGCTCGTAAGACTTTGGGTCCTTCTCAACAGCTGAAATGTGTAATCCACCTTTATGTGCAAATGCGGCATTACCTACAAATGGGAGATTTCTTGAAGACTGTCTATTTAATATTTCATCAATCAATCGACTTGCTGAAGTTATTTTGTTTAATTTTTTTTTGAGTTTACAATTATAACCCATTTTCAAAATTAAGTTTGCCGTAACATTTATCAAATTTGAATTACCACATCTTTCTCCTAGTCCATTGAATGTACCTTGAACTTGTTTAATTCCTAATCTTACAGACTCAATTGAATTGTATGTTGCATTGTCTGTATCATTATGAAAATGTACTCCTACATTTTCTAATGGAATAACTTTTTTCACAGCTTCAATAATATTACATAACTCAAAAGGAAGAGTACCGCCATTTGTATCACATAAAACTATCCACTTTGCTCCTGCATTATAAGCAGTTTTGATTACTTCAAGGGAGTATTTTGAATTAGCTTTGTAACCGTCAAAAAAGTGTTCAGCGTCAAACATTACCTCGTCTAACCTTTTAGAAGCATAATTTATGGAATCATTTATCATTTCTAGGTTTTCAGAATTACTGATTCTTAAAGCCGATTTAACATGGAAATCCCAACTCTTTCCAACAAGACAAGTAGTTGGTACACCTGAATTTAAAACAGCATTTAATCCGGGATCATTGCTAGCACTTTTACCTTTTTTTCTCATCATTCCAAACGCTACCACTATTGACTTAAATTTTTGTGGAAGAGTTTTAAAAAATTTATCATCAGTAGGGTTGGCGCCTGGCCAACCTGCCTCAATATAATCAACACCGATATCAGTTAGTATATCTAATATCCTATATTTATCATCAATGCTAAAGTTTACACCTTTAGTTTGTGCACCGTCTCTTAAAGTACTATCATATATCTTTATGGTTTTATTTTTCACTGTTTGCTTCAATTCTTTTTAAAATTTCTTTTTTAGTAAATAAGGTTAGCAATTCATTCATACTTGGTCCAAATTTTTTTCCAGTTAATAACATTCTTATTGTAATAAATAAATCCTTGGGTTTAATTTCAATCTTTTCAAGAACACTCTTTGTCCAAATTTGCCAAGATTTCAAATCAATTCTTTCTGGTATATTTATTTTTATTAGGTGAAGTAATTTTTCATCAACCTTTATATTTACTGAGATTCCCTTAGAAACAATATCATACCACTCTTGAATCTCGTCAAATTGCTCAATATTACCTCTAATAATCTTCCAGAATTTTTCATCAAAAGTAAACTTGAAGTAAAAATTAAGATCTTCAAATGATAATTCTTTTAAATTTTTTGAATTAATTCTGACTAAATCTTCATCATTAAATAGAACTGAATTTTTTGAAAATAAATTTACATCAAAATTTTTTATTAATCCTTCAAGGTTTTCGGAATTATCAATCGATAAACTTGATCCAATTTTGGTCAAATAATTTACAATTGTAAACGGAAGAATTTTTTTTTCTTTTAACTTTTTTAAAGAAAATGAATTAAACCTTTTTGAAAGACCAGAGCCTGACTTTGTTCTCATCAATGGAAAATGAGCAAAATTTGGGATTGAAGAACCCAAATATTGAAAAAGTTTTATTTGGGCGGCTGTATTAGTAATATGATCATCACCTCTTAAAATATGTGTAACTTTCAAATCAACGTCATCAACAACAGAAGTAATCGTAAAAAGTGGCATTTCATCTGATCTAAAAAGGACAGGATCCGAAATTGATAGATTGTCGAATTTTACTAATCCATGTATCTCGTCATTCCAGGAAATTGGTTTTTCATCTAATTTTAATCTCCAATGTGGCGAATTTCCATTTGAAATTAAGTCACTTATATCTTTTTTATTTAATTTAAGTGAGGATCTATCATAAATAGGAGGCTTTCCTTGCTTTAACTGAATTTTCCTTTTTAAACTTAATTCCTCTTGAGTCTCAAAACATGGATAAATTAATTTTTTTTTTTTAAGTTCATTAAAAACATCATTATACACACTAAGTCTTTCCGATTGTCTTATTACTTTTGAAAAATTTATACCTAACCAAGAAAGATCACCAATTATAGACTCTACATATTTTTCATCAGACCTTTCACTGTCTGTATCATCAATCCTCAAAAAAAAATCTAATTCTTTATTTTTTGCATAAAGAAAATTAAGCACTGCAATTCGCGCATTTCCAATGTGAAGATTTCCTGTAGGGCTCGGAGCAAATCTTAACATACTAAATTGTAAACTTATTAGTGATTGGGAAGCGTCTATCTTTATCAAAAGACATGCTTGAAACTTTAGGACCGATTGCGCTTTGATATCTTTTAAACTCGGAATTCTTTACCATATTCCATATTCTTTTTATCATACCTTCTTTGAATCCAAATGTTTTAATTTTTTTTATATCATAATTTCTATCTATCAAAAATTCTAAAATTTTATCCAAAATTTCATAATCTGGAAGGGAATCAGTATCTTTTTGGTTAACTTTTAACTCTGCTGTTGGTTGTTTAAAAATAATATTAATTGGAATTAAGTCTAATTTTTTTAAGTTTGTATTTTCTGGAAAATATTCATTTCTCCATTTTACTAGTTCAATTACTTGAGTTTTGTAAATATCTTTTATTAACGAAAAGCCTCCGCACATATCACCGTACAAAGTTGAATATCCAACAGATAACTCAGATTTATTACCTGTAGCAATGAGCAGTGAATTAAATTTATTTGATAATGCCATTAACAAAAGACCTCTAATTCTAGATTGGATATTTTCTTCTGTAATATCGGCAGGTAGATTTTTAAATAAAAAATTTAAATTTGAGAGAATTTTTTTTCTTAATAGCTCAATGGGGATTTTAATCATTTCTAAATTTAAGTTTTTAGATAATTCAACTGAATCAACTTCGCTCTCAGTGGATGTAAACATGGTTGGCATGAATACTGGTCTTACATTTTTTGGTCCAACAGCATCAGCCGCAATTATTGTACATAGTGCAGAATCAATACCGCCAGATAAACCAATCGTTACATCCTTAAAGGAATTGTTTCTCATATAGGTTTTTAGGCTATAAACCAAAGCATTATACAACAAACTTGTTTTATTTTTAATGATGTAAAACTTACTTTCTGTAAAAATTTCATTTAAGTCTAATATTTTTTCACATTCATAAAAAAATTTTTCCTGATAGATTATTTTTTGAGATTTATCCATAAAGAAAGACCCACCGTCAAAAATCAATTCATCTTGACAACCAATATGATTTAGATAAATCAAGTCTGATTTATATGCTTTAACATTTTTTTTTGCTATTTTTTTTCGCTCTGAAAATTTATCAATCTCATAAGGAGAAGCATTAATAACAACTAGTAAATCTGGTTTAATGAATTTATTTTTTTTAATAAACTCATCTGACCACATTTCTTCACAAATAAGAAATTTGATTTTCTTTTTTTTATACTGAAAAAAAGTTGAATCTATTTTTTCTGTAGAAAAATATCTTTTTTCATCAAATACCCCATAGTTTGGAAGTATTGATTTATTCTTTTTATAAACAACTGAACCTTTTTTTAATAAAAGTAAAACATTAAATATTTTTCCTTTTTCCTTTTGGGGAATATTTAACATAAGAATTGTTTTATTTTTTTTTGTAAGTTTTAATAATTTTTCCTTAAAAATATTAATTTTTTTGTGGAAATCACCTCTATTGATTAAATCTTGTGGAGGATAACCCGTAAGAAATAGTTCACTTGTAAGAAAAAAATCACAGTCATTCAAACATGCTTTTTTATAAGCACTTTCGATTACTTTAAAATTTTTATCAAAGTTACCAACAATTGAGTTTTTTTGTAATAAAAAAAATTTTATTGTTTATCTCCTTGAAACTCATTAGTTTTTTTTTAAATTAGAGGCCATTAGAAAAGCTAATTCTATAGATTGAGAAGCATTAAGTCTTGGATCACAATGAGTATGATACCTGCTACTAAGATCTTTATCAGAGATTTTTTGGAGACCACCTATACACTCAGTTACATTTTGGCCAGTCATTTCTAAATGAATACCTCCAGCATATGTCCCGACATCTTTGTGTATCTTAAAAAAAGATTTGACCTCACTTAGTATGTTTTTAAAGTTCCTCGTTTTATAACCACTTTTAGATTTTTCAATATTTGCATGCATTGGGTCGCATGACCACACAACATTTAAATCTGATTTTTTTACCTGTTTTAACAAGGTTGGCAAAAGTTGATGTATTTTTTCTGCTCCCATTCTAACAATTAAAACAATTTTTCCTTTTTCATTTTTTGGATTTATAGTTTTTAGAAGATCTATAATTTCTGATGGTTTAGCAGTTGGACCAACTTTTATTCCAATTGGATTGCTTATACCTTTACAAAATTCAACATGTGCTCCATTTAATTGTCTTGTTCTATCACCTATCCAAACCATGTGGGTTGAAACATCATACCATTTTCCAGTTGTACTATCTATTCTTGTAAAAGCAGATTCATAAGGTAACAACAAAGCTTCGTGAGAAATAAAAAAATTTGTTTCGTATAATTGTCTGGCGTTTTTATTGTTGATACCGCAGGCATTAATAAAATTTAAACATTCAGATATTCTATCGGCAAGAATTTTAAAGTTAGACCCTTGTTTTGATTTTTTAACAAAATCAAGATTCCAATTTTGAATTGTTGACAAATCTGCATACCCCCCATACGCAAATGCTCTGAGTAAATTTTGAGTTGATGCTGCCTGATTGTATGCTTGTATCATTCTTTCAGGATCATGTACTCTAGATTTTTCATCAAAATTAATAGCATTTATCATATCACCAAGATAGCTAGGGAGTTTTTGTCCATTTTTTTCTTCTGTTGGAGATGATCTAGGTTTTGCAAACTGACCTGCAAGTCTTCCAACTTTCACAACAGGGACGCCAGCTGCAAATGAAAGTATTACAGCCATCTGCATAATAACTCTAAAAGTATCTCTAATGTAATTAGGATGGAATTCTGCAAAACTCTCTGCACAATCTCCAGCCTGAAGTAAAAAACCCTTACCATCAACACATTTTGCAAGCTCTTTTTTTAAATTTCTAACTTCTCCAGCAAAAACAAGTGGAGGAAGTTTTTTCATTTTTTGTAAAGTTTTTTTTAATTTTTTTTCATCAAGATAATTTGGTTGGTGAAGAGCTGTCTTATCTTTCCAACTATCAGGTGTCCACTTTTGGTTCATAATACCTAATTTATAATGTTTATAATTTAAAATACAAACTTATTTCTTTCAGTTTTTACTTTTCATTGTAACTATCTCTTCAGCACTAGTTGGATGTATGCCTATTGTCTCGTCTAAATCAGATTTTTTTAATCCCTTAACAACAGCTACGGCAAAACCTTGAATTATCTCTGCAGCATTTTCACCAAGATAATGCAAGCCAACAATTCTGTCATTTAGTGAATTAACTATTAGTTTGATATAAACTTTTTCATTTAATTTAGATAAACTGTATCTTAATGGTTTAAAAAAACTAGTAAAAATATGAATTTTTTTGAATTTTTTCCTTGCTTCTTTCTCAGTTAAACCAACACATGCAAAATTTGGATTAGAAAAAACCGCTGTTGGAATATTTTCGTAATTAAAGTGTTTTTTTGTTTTTTTAAAAATATTGTCGACGATATACATTGCTTCAGCAATAGCAACAGGAGTTAACTGCACTCTATCAATTACATCACCTATAGCATATACATTCTTGTTTGAGGTTTTAAAAAACCTATTAACAATGATGGAACCATTCTCTGAAGTTTTAATTCGAGCAAGCTTCAAATTTAAACTTTTCACATTTGGCTCTCTTCCCAATGCTTCCATGACTAAATCAAAATTTTCAATTTTTTTTTTCCAAAATTGACATTTAACTTTTTATTTTTAAGAACAATATCTTTTGGAAATAAGCCTGTTATTAATTTAATTCCTTTTTCCTCCATTTGAATTGATAGATTCTTAATAACATCATCATCAAACCCTTTAAGGATTTTATTACCTCTGACGCATATTGTAACGTCAACTCCTAA
>MDSY01036255.1_pt1 | contig 11186 bp, 5 predicted proteins | sample 811131 | NCBI WGS metagenome assembly MDSY01 (sample SAMN05326643, study PRJNA326480) | marine metagenome | isolation source: seawater | place: Atlantic Ocean: South West | collected 2010
ATCTCCGGGGCTGATTCTGTTTCCAGTAATTATTTTCTCCTTTTCCACAACTCCGGTGATAACTCCTACTAAATCATGTTCTCCGGGCAAATATGTCCCAGGCATCTCTGCGGTTTCACCTCCTACTAGTGAGACCCCTGTTTCACGGCAAGCGGTCACAATTCCTGAAACGATTTCCTCAATTATTCGAGGTTTAAGCTGGTCGTTTGCTATGTAGTCAAGAAATGTGAGGGGCCTAGCGCCCATCACGATTATGTCATTTGCACATGCACTGAGGAGATCAATACCGATAGTATCAAACTTCTTCATTTTGCGTGCAATAATTGTTTTAGTTCCAACGCCATCAATACTTTGAACTAAAACTGGGTTTTCATAATTATCAGATATTTTTTTTAAATCATAGAGTGAACCAAAACCACCGATGCCTTTGAGAACTTCATCTGAAAAAGTAGTCTTAATACTTTTTTTGATACGATCTACAGCCTCATTTCCAGCATCAATGTTTACTCCTGCAGATTTATAGTCAGTTCTTTTTTTCATATACCTAAAATCGTCACGAAATTATAAAAAATAAAAATTGCCTGATCATAACTTTGTCCGTAATCCATTTTCCCAGGCATTTTTTGCCTCCATGGTCGGCAGTTCTATTAAATTATTGATGTTTATAATTTTTTCAGAAGTCACAAATCCAATTTCAGAAAAATTTATACTAAATGAAGAAAGAAAATCTTTTACCTCTTTTAATCTATTGGATTTAACTTCAAGTAAAAATCCGCCAGTTTCAGTAAATAAAAGAACCTCTGGTCTTTGATCTCCCACTATATGCACTTCAAAACCCAAACTGTTACAGAAAGTCATTTCTGCTAGAGCAGTGGCTATGCCGCCATCAGATATATCATGGCATGATAGAATTAAACCGCTATCGATACAATCCGTTATTGCATAAATTTGGTTTCTAACCTCTTCAAAGTCTGGCTTAGGAATATTCGCTCCTAGTTCATTGTTCAGGTCATAATATACGCTTCCACCAAGTTCATTCTTTCTTTCACCAATTAAGATAATTGTCGACCCACTAGATTGAAAACTTGATGGAACCGTTTTCGAATAGTCTTTTATAACACCCAAGCAGCTAACAATTGGGCTAGGAGGAATCGCTCCAGTTTTTGATTCATTGTAAAAACTTACATTCCCTGCAATAATAGGAGTGGCGTGATCTCTATGTTCTTTAAGAGTAATAGCCTTACAGGCATCATTTATTCCCCGAACGCTTTCTACAAATTCCCACATTTGATGAGGGTTCTCTGGGTTCCCAAAACAAAGACAATCAGATATGGCGTGAGGAGTTGCACCAACACTTGCAACGTTTCTCATTGATTCAACCACTGCATTTACCCCACACCAATAGGGACTAATTAGGCCATAGCGAGGATTGTGGTCAGTAGATAGTGCAATGGCAGTTGACCGGATTTCTTCAGGGTAATCATGAGAATTAAATGGGGTTAATACTCCTGCATCAGAAGTGCCAGCTTCCATATATATCCTTCCTTGGACCTGTTTATCGTATGTTTCAAAGATTGGCTCCCTGCTTGCAATATTTTCATGTGAAAGAATAGAAAGAAAAAAAGAATTAAAGTCAGTTAAAGGTTTTAATTCAGGTTCTGATTGACTGATGTTTTTTGATCTTATTGGTCGATCATAAAGGAAGCCTCTAGTTACTTCTTCAGCCTTAGCATTTACTATCTCTGTTTCTTTATCGTGTACAATGAATTGGCCATCTTTTCTTATTTTTCCAACAACTGATGCTTTTGCCCCGGAGCTAACATTCGGTAAGTTAAAAACCGAGTTGTAGTGGTTTAATATTAGGGGGGTTACTTTAGGAGAGCAAACCCACATAAATCTTTCTTGCGTCTCGCTACACAAGTAAACAGAAGGGTGTAGGTTTTCCATGCTTGTATGTATTTTATCCATCCAAACTTCTGATCCATAACCGGATGTTTCCGCTAGTTCAACGCTTGCGCAAGCAACTCCACCAGCCCCTAGATCTTTAAATCCGACTTGGTCAATCAAACCTTTTTCCTTCAGTATATCAAAGAGTTTATACGTAGACTTTAAAAGATGTCGCTCAAGAAATGCGTTAGGTTCTTGAACAGCGCCTTTGTTCTGTTCGCCTTTTTCTTCCTCTAGTTTTAAAGATGCAAAGCTCGCACCGCCAAACCCGCTATTATCTGTCGGTTTGCCAATAAGAATTAAGTCATATCCATCCGCATTTTTAGGCGCATAAGAATGAATAATATGATCCTTTCTTACAATACCTAGGGTAACTATAGTGACAAGACAGTTTTCGTTGTATCCTTTATTATAGTATAAATCGCCACCAATATTTGGAACCCCGATAGGGTTTGCGTATCCTGCAATGCCTTGCACAACACCATCCTGTATCCATTTTGTCTTGTCCCTATTAATAGCGCCAAAACGCAGAGAATCAGTACATCCGATCACTTTTGCACCCATGCACATCACATCTCGTACATTTCCTCCAATTCCAGTAGCCGCGCCCTCATAAGGTACTATTTGCGAGGGGTGGTTGTGAGATTCATGACTCATCACTACACACCAACTATTGCCCTCGTTATCTTTAACAACAGAAACAACGCCAGCATCCTCTTTTGCGCCAAGTACAACATCTGGACCAGTTGTTATGAAATTTTTCAAATGAGAGCGACTGCTCTTGTAGCTACAGTGCTCTGACCCTTGAATAGAAAACAAAACTAATTCTGTGAGAGATGGTGCTCGACCTAACATTTCCACCTGAATTTTCAAGGCCTCATCAGCACTTAGAGGAATATTTAATTCCTGTAATTTTAAACGGATATCTTTTTCTGATAGGCCAGTAAAGTCTATTATTTCTGTAGTAAAACTCATTTTTACAAAAATTTAATTATCTCATTGACGATTTCTATCGAATTATTGTCTCATGTCTCTGGGGACCAGTGGAGATAATCTTGACAGGGCAGTTTATTTCTTTCTCAATGAAATCTATGTAGTTTTTTAATTCATCAGGAAAACCTTCGAATCCTTTTTCGTGGATATTGTTCATTGGAATGTCCCATCCATTATGGTTTATATATATGGGTTTAGCGTTTTGGTAGGCCATAAGGCTTGCCGGCATTTCGCTTACAATTTTTCCTCCAACATCATATGAAGTACATACAGGGATAGACTTAAATCCATTCAATATATCTATCTTTGTTAAGGCAATTTCTGTTAGCCCATTTACACGTACTGATTGTCGTAACTGTACAAGGTCCAACCACCCGACTCTCCTAGGTCTACCTGTGGTGGTCCCATACTCTTTGCCTTTTTTTCTCAATTCCTCCGCGCCAACCCCATGAATCTCTGATGGGAATGGGCTTTCTCCAACTCTACTGACGTAGGCTTTTACTACTCCAATTACTCTATTAATTTTTCTGAAGCCTACACCAGCTCCTGTTGATACATGCCCTGCAACAGTATTACTAGAACTTGTGTAGGGATAAATTCCATGGTCCACATCTAAACTAATTCCCTGTGCTCCTTCGAACAAAATTGATTTCCCGCTATTATGAGCCTCAAATAACTCCAGAGCTGTATCACCAATAAATTCTTTTAATATTTCTCCGTAGCTTAAATATTTATCTAAAATTTCTCCCATTGTCACATCGAATTTTTTTTTAAATACATTTTCAATAAGTCCCTGGGAAAATCGATATGATTTTTTGAGCTTTTTCTCAAAAATCTCAGGTTCCAACAAATCAATCATTCTTATTCCATTTCTAAACATCTTATCTGCATACACTGGCGCAATTCCTCTTTTTGTGCTGCCAGCAGCCAATTTTCCTTGATGACCCGATAATGCACTATCAAGAGCGATATGATATGGCATTATTATATGAGCTCTATCGCTTACCATGAGTTTTGGGTTAATGCCTTTTTCTTTTATATATGAGATTTCTTCAATCAATACTTTAGGATCAACTACAACTCCATTGCCTATTATACTTATAGGTTTTCCGTAGATTACACCAGAGGGGATAAGATGAAGTTTGTAGGTTTTATCATTTACAATGACTGTGTGCCCAGCATTATTACCCCCGTGAAACCGGACAACATAATGCACATCTCTCGCAAAATAATCTGTTATTTTTCCTTTGCCCTCATCTCCCCATTGTGAGCCTACAATTGCAGAAATTTTTGACTTTTCAATTTTCATGATCAAATTTTTAATCTGTTATTAGAGATTTTATAGCTATCGTTTTTGGATAAAATTAGAGTCGCAAGATTAAGGTTCATACGGTGTGAATGGAAAGCTTAAACGGCTTTTTTTTTATTAAATCCTGATTTTTTTTTCGCCCAATCTAGAATTCTTTTTAATGGAGGAAAATAGTCTGCCAAAATAATTAAACCTGGAATGCCAAAAATCCAACCTTGGAATACCGGTATAAGACCTCCTATCAGGCCAATTATTATGAGCAAGACTCCTAATATAATTCTGAAAACATCTCGGATCAAAGGGCGGTAACCATCTTCTAGAAAGTTTTTTCTGTAATTATAACCAGGGTGCGACCATTTTCGTTTATTTTAAAATGCTATTAAACAGAGAAAATTAACAACTTGATGGGGGAAAAAAAATTTTTAAAATAATAACATTAGGCATATTTCCATAGACTCTGGTAAACACTAGCCCTTAATTGCTATATTTTGCGGCATCATTTTTTTAGAAATATTTATATGAAACAATTCACTATCTTTAAACCAACTGTCTTTTCAGAAGCAGAAATGAAAATGCGTTCGATAAAGTTCTTAGAACAAATGAAAGAGAGAAGATCGGTCAGAGCTTTTTCAAGGAAATCGGTTCCTGCAGAAATTATTGAAAACGCAATAAAAACTGCCAATACAGCACCTTCAGGTGCAAATAAGCAGCCCTGGCATTTTGTTGTAGTTGGTGATCAAAAAATAAAAAATGAAATTAAAATCGCAGCAGAAAAAGAAGAGAAAGCTTTTTACAGTCAAAGAGCAACGGTTTCGTGGCTTGAGGATTTAAATCAATTTGGTACGAATTGGGAGAAACCATTTTTGGCTGTAGCTCCTTTCTTAATAGTTATATTTAAAAAAAACTATGACCTTTCAAAAACTGGGAAAAAGAAAAATTATTATGTGAATGAATCAGTTGGTATAGCTGCGGGTTTTTTGCTTGCAGCTCTCCACAATGCTGGTTTAGTGGCTTTAACCCACACGCCCTCACCAATGGCATTCTTAAATGAAATTTTAAAAAGACCGTTAAATGAAAAACCTGTTTTATTGATACCGGTTGGATATCCTACTCAAGATACTAAAATACCTAATCTGAAAAAGAAGACATTTGCAGAGGTTTCAACAATATTTTAATAAGCTTAAATAGATAAGGGCTGTTTATGAGAAAATACGTTTTATATCACAATCCAAGATGAGGTAAAAGCCGAGGAGCCGTGTTGCTCTTAAATGAAAGAAATATTACTTTCGATGTAATTGAATATTTAAAAAATCCTTTAACCAAAGAAGAGGTGTTAATCCTCGCGGAAAAGCTTGGGATGCATCCAGGAGAGTTTGTTCGGGAAAAAGAGAAAGAGTTCGTAGAAAATAAACTTTATAGATTATTAGATAAAAAAAGCGAGCTTGCAGAGGCGATATCTAAGTTCCCCAAGATAATGGAAAGACCTATTTTAGTTTCAAGCGATAAAGCTATAATTGGTCGCCCACCAGAAAAACTACTTGAATTAATTTCATGAACAATTGTACAAAATATGTTTAGAACTTTAAAGAAATGCCTCCAAAATATTAAAAAGATTGGTATGTAAAAAAAATTTGCATTGAATTAAATAAATGTTTATGTTTGTTTTTAGTATAATGGGTAGAGTGCCTAATTAAGGCACGTGTGACAATTGTCTTGGGCTATTTCCTCCTTAACTTAGAATTCTGAGATTCAGAGGAATTAATCCCTAAGTACATTTTTAAAAATAACTCTATCGGAGAAAAAATAATGAGGAAAATATTATCTATTTCTGTGTTGTGTCTATTTGCAATAGTAAGTGCTCAGAACACTGGTAAAATCAAGGGTGTGGTAAAATCCAGCGATGGAAGCACGCTTGAGGGTGCGAATGTGTTTGTAGAAGGTACTGGGATCGGATCAGCATCAGGTGAGGGTGGTAACTATACTGTTCTCAATGTACCTGTGGGCTCATATTCAATCAGTTGTGAGTATATAGGTTATACGTCAAAAATCATTGATGGTGTTAGAGTTAACACCGATTTGACCACGGTTCTAAATATTGAGTTAGAAGTTTCTGCTGTAGAAGGTGCAGAAGTCCGAGTTTTTGCAGAAAAGCCTCTTGTAAAGCGTGATGCAACTAATACAAGACGTGTTGTGTCAAGCGATGTAATTGAGACTCTTCCTCTACGATCTGTAGATAATATTGTAGGTTTACAAACAGGAGTTGTTGATAATCACATACGTGGTGGAAGATCCGGTGATAATGCATATTATGTTGATGGTGTTCTAATGAAAGATCATTGGGGCGGTAGTAATGCGACTGGGAGTCTAAGCCAAACAGGGATGGAAGAAATTTCATTAGAAGCAGGTGGATTTGGAGCAGAGTATGGTGGCGCCAATGGTGGTATCATCAATGTAACCAGCAAATCAGGCGGTCAAAAATTAGCTGCCAGCGTAGAGACAGTAAGAGACCTAGGAGAAACGACAGCTGGTACAAATCAAGATAAAATCTACAGCTACGGATATTCATTAAACAATTTTGAAGTCGGTGGCCCTGTTTCAGATAGATTTCGATATTGGTTGATGGTAGAGCAGGAAAACAGGGATGACAAAAGTCCAAGTTATGGTTCTCATCCCTATGGTGAAGTCACTCAATATAAAGACCTGCCTGATTCATCCGCAATATGGAACGCCGATGGGGGTCTTTTGGATGGTCTGTTTTATTACGATGAGATCATTAGAGGGTCAGACACAACTCACCTAGTTGGTAAAGACTACAAACGCGTTTATGGTCCTTCCAGGAATAATGGTAGTGAAAGGACCAGAATTGCAGGAAACTTAGGTATGGACCTTGGATCTATGAGATTTAAGCTTGGATATTCTGGTTACAATTATTCTGCGGTTGACAACTGGAATAATAATCAATTATTGAATTGGAATAACGCCTCTAATGACCGGTCCTCGATGAACATGTTTTATTTGAATGGAACGGTAACTTTAAACAACCTCTCTTATATTAATGCAGTAGCTAGCTACAAAACCTTTGAGAGGTTTGACTACAATGAAGGCATAAGCAAAAATTACAAAGTCACTGATAGGCCTTGGGAATTGTATGGTAAAAGAGATACTCAATTTGGTGATCCGACCTACTATCACCGGGATGATGGTAAGCAAGCGTTATCTGTCCAGGATGTAGTGTATTTTACAGGACACGGCTATCAGGATGGTGCTTATAATTACCGAAGTGAAGACCAGACAGGTTTGAGATTAGATTACGTCAATACTCTTTTTGGTAACCATGAGATTAAAGCAGGTATAGAATATTACAGCACTACTTTAAGAGTTTACGGCGTGTCCCAGGGTGAAGAAATTTATGAACAGGTTGCTAAATTAGACACAGATGGTAGTGGAACCGTTGAAGCGTCTGAAGTAGGTGATTACAATGGCGATGGAAGCGCTAACACCCCAGCTGATCTTCTGGACTGGAGATTTAGTTCCTACAGGAACGCATACACAACCAACATTGGGTATGATATTTTTGGTGAGGAGACTGATTCTTACGATGAAACAAACCATGGTTCTGAGCCAGGAAACCCTGTGAGCGCACGTTTTTACTTACAGGATCAGATAGAATATAATGATGTTGTAGTCAAAGCTGGTTTGTCTTTTGAGTCTTGGAACCCAAATAATCAGGGTCCAGATGGAGATGGAGACGGAAAAGCCGATGACTCTGGACTAAACAATATAAATACCAAAAACAACCGTATTGATAGAACTGGCTGGGTAGATGTTGAAACTCATACAGCTGTTCATCCTCGACTTGGTCTGTCTTTCCCAATATCAGACAAAACCGCCTTTCGTGCACAGTATGGGACTTACTGGCAAGAACCAGCGCTTGCGTACGTGTATCTTTCAGACTCTAGGTTAGCCGCTAACATAAGTCAAGGTAATATGGTAACAACCCCTAACCCCGCAATGAAGCCCGAGAGGACAACCTCTTATGAGGTCGGGTTTACACAACAAATAGGCTCCTCAGCGGCGTTAGATATAGTTGGTTTTTACAAAGAGATCAGTGATTATATGCAGCTGGTAAACCGGACAATTCTTTTAAACGGATCAGAATTTAATTTGGCATACTACGGCACTGGAGACTTCGGCATTACCAGGGGTATGTCTGTAAATCTATCAATGAGAAGGTTGAAAGGTTTTCTTGCTGAATTTAATTATACCTTAATGGAGGCCAGAGGAACGGGTTCAGATCCAGCCTCTAATTTTAACATTGCATGGATTGGTGAGCAGTATCCCTCGATTATAAACCGATTGGACTTTGACCAAAAACACACAGGATCTGCGGTAATTGATTACCGTACCCCGCAATCAGCCGGTTTACTGTCTGGTATAGGGTTAAGTGCAGTATACAGCTTTGGTAGTGGGCAAGCATACACACCATCTGCCGTTGTTAGCACTATATTTGATCGAGGTTGGAACAAGCCATTGGCAGCAATTAATGCAGGTACAATGCCTTGGTATAATAATTTAGATATTAGACTTGAAAAAACATTTAATCTCTCTGGATATAAATTAAATGTATATGCCCTCATGTTGAATGCTTTATCTCAAGAAAATGTTAGAAATGTAATTCCCACAACTGGTAGGCCCGATACTGATGGTTGGCTAGAGACAGCCGCAGGTCAGGTCTGGTTGCAAAGCCAGACGGCACTCTTTCCAGCGGCCGATGCAGCAGCTCTTTACAATGATCGTCTCAGAAATCCGTCGAATTACGGTTCTCCGAGGATGCTGCGTTTCGGTTTACGGATCAGTTTGTAATCGCCTTAAGGAGAAAAATCAATGAAAACACATATTAGAACAATAAAAATAACTTTATCTGTTGCTTGCCTGGCTTTTATTTTGGCAAGGCCATTATCTGCGAAAATGACGCATGGTAGAGAAATTAGATCAAGTGCAGCCAAAACGTTAATATCAACGACGGACCAGTTTGATGGAAACAGAGTGCGTGATGATCTAGAAAACAATGGTATGATTGTAAGTCATAGGCCTTCTGGACATTCAGGTATGGAGTGGCCAAAAGATAATTACACCTATTCAATATTCGCTTCTGGTGTCTGGTACGCTGGGAAAGTTGGCGAAGATCTTAGGTGTGCAACTGCAGAATATGGACCAGAAATGGTCCCAGGGCCTTTTGGGTCTAACTCATCTGATGCCGCATATAAAATCTGGAAAGTTAACAAATCTGACTTAGCTGATCCTCTGGCAAGCTACGACTTCCAAAATTGGCCAATTGGTGATGGAGCTCCATGGGTTGATGTGGATGGCGATGGTAGCTACAACCCACTTCCAAATGGACCAGATCATCCAGAATTTATAGGAGATCAAGTAATCTGGTTTGTGCGGAATGATGGGGATGCTGTCGCTCACACGATTTTTCAAACACTTCCATTGGGAATTGAAGTTCAGACAACAATCTTTGGCTTTGACCGTCCAGATGATTTTGGAGATATGATGTTTGTTAAAGAATTAATCATTAATAAAGGTGGGAACAACATAGATGATATGTATGTTGGTTTATGGTCAGACCCTGACCTTGGAGATGCTGCAGATGACTTTGTTGGCTGTGACACTACATTGGGTTTAGGGTTTTGCTGGAACGATGGTGTTGATTCAGAGTATGCAACCTATTCGGGTGGAACCCCTGCTGTAGGATATGATTTCTTTCAAGGACCGATAGTTCCAAGTGCTGGTGATACGGCCTTTGCATTTGGCAGACATATAGCAGACCACAAAAATTTATCTATGACATCTTTCTCAAAATACATCAATGGTGACCCTGTTTACACCGATCCAAACGATGTACAAGAGGTGTATTACTACATGCAAGGTAAGATGAGAGATGGGTCTGATTTTCCAGAGGCAGCTACAGGAGGATCTAATTTTGTGCATCCCGGAAACCCATCTGATGATGCAGATGCATATGATGATGTGCTAGTCGATCCTGACCTCCATGTTTCTGGTGACAGAAGGTTTTTAATGAACGCAGGGCCATTTAATATGGTCCCGATGGATTCACAAGAAGTAGTTTTTGCAATTATGCACGCTGCTGGGGGGGACGCTAAGGCATCAGTTGACCTTCTCAAAACCGTTGATCAGCTTGCTCAGACTGCTTACGATATTCAATTCGCACTTCCTGCTTCGCCTCCTGCTCCTGATGTCACATTCTCAGTTCAGGAAGATGAAATAAACCTCTTCTGGGACGATGCAGCAGAGGACTATTCTGTAACTAGCCTAGTAGATCTCGTCCTTGATGTTGAGACACTAAACCCAATTGTCGAGGATGTTGCTGTTGCTGATATTACAAGCACCAACTCTTATGCCTGGTTTAATACGGCTGACGGTTCCTACAACGCTATAGAATCTTACAGCGATACTGTTGATTATGGAGGTCCTGTCGTTCAAACTGGGGTTACCTATGATACTACTTACTCCATGACGACGAGCACGACATATGATACGGTCTATGCTGCCGAGCCAACTACATTTGCTTTTGAGGGCTATAATGTCTATCAATATGAGACAAAATCTGGCGCAGGCGCAGTTAAAAAAATAGCAACATATGATAAAATCAATGATATTACAACTATTTACGATAATGTGTTTGATCCAGGTCTGGGTGAAAATGTTCTTGTAACCGTGCAAAGTGGAGATGATAGCGGTATTCGAAATCATTTGTCCATTAAATCCGATGCTCTGAATAGTAACAATCCGCTCATTCCGCATAGAGCTTACTATTTTGGTGTTACATCTTACGCTTACAATGAATATGGAATCCCAAATAATCTGGAAAGTTCACCGAAAATTATTGAAATACGTCCATCAGATCCCGTTA
>MDSY01072522.1_pt1 | contig 11186 bp, 5 predicted proteins | sample 811131 | NCBI WGS metagenome assembly MDSY01 (sample SAMN05326643, study PRJNA326480) | marine metagenome | isolation source: seawater | place: Atlantic Ocean: South West | collected 2010
CAGTAATGAACATGGCCAAACCCCGCTGATGTTTGCGGCAGCAGAGGGAAACACCCACAACTTGCAATACCTGGTGAATGCCGGCGCCAACATCAATACACAAACCATTGAGGGTTTCAGCCCCCTCTTTTTTGCTATTAAAAGCCAGGATGTAACAACAGCTCAAATGGCCATCTCGCTGGGGGCCGACATATTTGCTGCCGCCAAAGATGGCACCACAGCCACCCAACTTGCGGTGTATGCAAAAAACTATGCATTTTTAACCTGGTATATGGGTGAGCTACCGGCGTTGATGGATGAGCAAGGCATTGATAACGTTGTTTCCGCTTTCGACCGGGATGGTTATCAACTGCTCCACGCTGCCGTTAAAGCCAATCAGCCAGAGTTAGTTGCTAAGCTGCTGGCACTTGGTGCTAATCCCAATCAGCGTAGTGAGCCGTCAACCCTAACGTGGCGATACGAGGCCAACTTCAAAACCGAAAACTATATTCCACCACAGCTGACGCCCATGGAAATTGCCGAGCAAAATAATCTCACCCGCATTGTAGAAATATTGCAACAGAACACTCTGTCTCTGACGGTACTTAATATCGGGTAAATTAAAGTTGCCATACCGGCCGGCTTTTCGCCACCACCGGCGTATATTAACCGGCTATTTATTTTTGAGGCGACTGTCCGAGTGCCACTGCAACAGGGGGACACTGGTTTTGTTTAACTACATTAAATAGCAGCATAAAGGGGCGTTATAATTGACGACATTAAACTCAGGTAATTTAAAATTTACGATTAACGCAGAACAAGAGCACGTAACCAAGAGAGTGGTTTTAAAGATGTAAGCCGATGCTTTATTACTTCACCTGTCAGAATCATTCCCGCCTGAGGAATCAGCTCCGGTTTTCAGATAACATCATTCGCTGGCTGCTATTTTTGGCCATCGTGCTGGGCACAATTATGGCGGGCACCGGCTTAGTATCCTGGGCCGTTAAGGACGGCAAACAGCAGTCAGGTCGACTTGGATTTGCACTAAACCGCGGCCTGAATATTGGCAGCATCGCCAGAATTGGGAGGGCTTCCGGTGCCTATGCCTGGGTATCCTCGAGCCAACACATCTTGCTGATCGCTCGTTGTGGGAAATCTGGACCTTTTTTACCATCCGGGCTGTTGGTAATGTTGCTGGGTTTATTTGGCGCAATCACAAAGGCTGGCTGGTTCAGCTAGTCGCCGGCGCTTTACGGTTTAAACAAGTTTGAGAGCACCATAACCTTGATGACCGCTGTTATGCACTCTTAATATTCCTGTCACATCATCCTGGCGTAGTTTTTCTGCCCGCCAGTTACCCACAAGATCCCCTCTATGGGCTTGTAGATCTTAAACACACTGCCAACAGGTTCCATATAACACTACGATTCAACGGTCAGCGACAAAATTCAACACTCTTGAATTCTCGTGTAATAATTTAACGTACTGAAAAAGTACAGTTTTTACAAAAGCGCGATGCTTTGCCAACCTTTAAGTGATACCGTAAATATCGATAACAAGTAACCGTCACAACAACAAAGCGGAAGCTCATCACAGCCACTATGAATAACCTGTCAAAACAGCTTGAACACCAATTCGGATTTTCTCACTTCCGCGAGGGCCAGCAACAAGCGATAAATCAATTGCTTAATGGCCACTCAACACTGGCGGTATTCCCAACCGGCTCCGGCAAGTCACTGTGCTATCAGTTTACGGCGACCATGCTACCTCATCTCAGCCTGGTAATTTCACCGTTAATTGCACTGATGCACGACCAATTGGCCTTTCTGCGCAAAAAAGGAATCCCTGCAGCCTGCTTAGACTCGAGCCAGAATAAAGAGGAAGCACAACAGGTGATCCAACAGGTTCGAGAGGGTGAATTGAAGATCTTAATGATTTCGGTTGAACGGTTTAAAAACGAACGATTCCGCCGCTTCATTGAAACGGTGCCAATATCAATGTTGGTGGTCGACGAGGCACATTGTATCTCGGAATGGGGGCACAATTTCCGACCTGATTATCTAAAGCTCCCGCATTATCAAAAACAACTGAAAATTCCCTTGGTATTGCTACTTACCGCAACCGCCATGCGACGGGTACAAAAAGACATGGCACAGAAGTTTAGCATTGCCTACCCGCATATTGTACAAACCGGTTTTTACCGATCCAACCTGGATTTGGATATCGTGCTGCCCAGCGGCGGCAACAAACAGCAGTCGCTACTTACAGCATTAGAACGAACCGAAGGTGGCGGCATTGTCTATGTGACTCAACAGAAAACGGCAGATGACATAGCCACCTTTCTGACTCAGCGAGGTTATAATGCCCGCGCCTACCATGCCGGGCTGAGTAGTGACCTTCGCAGTACCATTCAAACACGCTTTATGAATGGTGAAACCGCCATCATTGTTGCCACTATTGCGTTTGGAATGGGTATTGATAAACCGGATATTCGTTTTGTTATCCACTATGACTTACCAAAATCCATCGAAAACTACAGCCAGGAAATAGGTCGCGCAGGCAGAGATGGCTTACCCAGCCGCTGTATTTTACTGGCTGGTCTGGATGGCTTAAATGTACTGGAAAATTTTGTACTTGGCGATACGCCTGAACCGCATGCCATTCAGGCATTGTTGCATAACATTGCCACCACCACCCACAACAACCAGTGGGAAACACAGACTTACGGGCTATCACAGGCAACCAATATACGCGCCTTGCCGCTTAAAACCCTGCTGGTTCAACTCGAGTTACACGGCGCTATTCAGGCAAAACACAGTTATTACGCGGACATCAAACTTAAATGGCAATCCTCCCCTGAGCATATCTGCCAGGCGTTGCCGAATGAACAGCAGGCTCTGTTTCACGCTCTTGTCCGGTGCACTCAGTTCAAAAAAGTGTGGGGGGAACCTGATTTTACGCAACTTAACCAGCAGGGCTTCAATAGAGACACGGTGATGAGGCTGCTTAATCAACTCGCCGATGCCAACCAGCTTGTTGTGGAAACTAAAAAGCTAACCGACGTCTACCGCGTTGAGCCAGATAAGTTAACGACTGAGTTGGCCACGCAACTCCAACATTATTGCGAAACCAACGAACAATCGGAATTAGCGCGAATCGCTACCATGTTACGGTTTTTTAGTTTAAATCGTTGCCTTAACTATAATCTAGCGCTCTATTTTGGCGACAAGAATGCGCCAGAGCACTGCGGGCATTGCTCGGTGTGTCGCGGCCAGGTGCTGCGGCTCCCAAAAAGTGAAGATAGCATCAATCCCTCGTTACTCACTGAAGACTTACGGGAGAGCCAATTCTGGCTGTCTCAGCAATCACCGGATTTTCCCGTAACGGCTGCACTGCTCGCACGTTTCGCGGCGGGATTAAACCAGCCAATATTTACCAGATTAAAAGCCCGTAAACACGCGCAGTTTGGTAAACATGAAAATGTGCCTTACAGCACATTACTCGCCTGCGCACAAAATGTGCTGACTAATCCGTCACATTGAATAAGAGCGTCGTTTCCGTAATAATCTTTTTTGCCTGAAAGCTCAGCACTGCGCAACAAACAATTCGTAAATGAACAGATAGTTGAAAGACCAACTGTCAAAACCAATAACAGGTAACGGTGGGGATTCCACGACAATTGAGGTCTCTCTATGCGACAGCTTAGTAAAGCTGGAGTAGATCCACACGCACGAGGGCACGCACTGAAAGCCATTCTTTTATGATCTACATAGAAGACAATTTGTAGTAGACACGGGTTCCAGCAGTCAAGATGAGATGCTAGTCAAAAATTAACTTTTTATAGGTAAAAACTGCTACTGGATATTGGTGCGGAAATAGCGAGGGTTTGGTACGCAGCTTTTTATATACACTGCTAAGTCTTGCTAATGCATTGTTTTTTTAAATAATAAAATGGTGCGTCTACCCTGATTCGAACAGGGGACCTCTACCATGTCAAGACATGTATCGGCAACCCAATACCTAGATAGAGCACATAATTCCCAACAAAATCAAGTAAAAGACCTTTACCTCACTCTATTTAACCTACTTTTTACTTGATTTTGGTCACAAATTAGCCACAATTTGAAAGTATCTAAATCGCATACAAAGTAATCGAACAGTTCTATTTCATCGGTGAGTTTTGTTGTTCGTGTATCACAAAGCGAGCGTGATTACAGTGCCAATACGCAGGTATAAATGAGTCAATATGGCGTCAGTTAAGCGCCCAGAACGCCGCCAAAAAAGGTCAATAAATGTATACGATGAGGCGGTCAAAAAGGCGTCACCTTGACGGCAAAATGACGGCAAATTTACCACTCAATTTTTACACTAATGAGGCCACGGATTGGACACTGAATTAGAGAAGTTCAACGAAAAAATTTTGGACGGTTTAGATTTCAGAAAAGTTTTAATTTCTGAGATAGTTTTTGATGACATCATCCATTCACTTTTTGCTTCAGCCAATCCTGTTGCAGGTATCCGAACGACATCGGACAATAACGACAAAGAAGCAACGCTTTATAATCTTCTTGCTTTGCAATCACCTTTAATTTGTTACCGCTTCAGAAAAAATTATCGCGCGCTAACTGGTACTTTTACACTCGCTTCATTACACCATGCTCAATCTAAACTGCTGTTAAAAGAAGATACCAAGATTCCTGTCTTCATTCTAGAAAAGAAACCTGACGAGTCAGTTAAGAAAGCAATCGCCCTTTTTTCACTTACCAACGACTTACTATCAAAGTGCTTTATTAGCGATGCTAAGAAAATCGGTTTTTATCTCCGTGCGTGGTTTTCTAAAGACGAAGGCAAAAAAAGTCTATTTCAATCTGCCGAGTGGAGCGCGCTATTTCCACATATAGATACCGCAGAAAAGTTAGCGAGCCATTTATCAATAAGCAAAACTGAATTGTTTAGGCGTTAATAATGAATATGGCAGATTTATCTGAACAGACACTCTCCGAGGTTTTCAACGTCATTGATGAAAAGCAATTAAACACGATAGCGCAGTTGCTTGAAATGATTGATTGCCCTTCCGATTTAAGGGGGTTGCGCAAATCGATAGCCACTGTCGAATATCTATTCTCTCTTTACCCTTCTCGCGTGACTACTTTGTTTGGCGTAGACCATAATTCATTTAAGGCTTCATTACTAATCATTCATTCTTGCCGACATAAAAACTATTCAGCATTTTGGAAAGAGTCGCATGGTCGGGGATGGAAAAGTGAACGACCAATTTACTCTCTGCTGTTTATATTTAGTGAAAATAGAACCTCCCACGCTGCAGCAGCGCTTCTTCTGTTTTTGGAACAGTACTTAAACAACGAAACTAAAATTGTCGGCCAGAATAGAGCCGAAGAATCAGTCCGTGCTTTTAGGATGTTATATACCGATGAGTCAACCAGAGATGAATGCTTCAGAGAGAGCAGCCTCGATAGAACAGTAAATAACATCTTTGCTTTAAAGGAGCGTTTAAAAAACGACGATGATGATAATTATCTACCTCGAACTCAGTTAGGCTACCTCTATCAACTTGAACACTTTTACAGGTTGGATTGGGTTACAAGAGGTAGCCATGAGAGAAGAACGGCCAAACAAATACGCGGTCACTACTCGAGAAAAAGATACGAGCGAATAACGGGCTCCGATGACTTATTGACACCATCGCTAAATATGCAAAAGCTACCGCGTATTTACGAAGAGGCGGGTGTGACAAAAAACGAGGACTTGCCCGATGTTACAATCATCAAATCGTCGTCACCCCCTCCACTACTCCAACCGTATGAGCAGGCATCGACATCTGTTGTAAAAGATAGCGCTGTACACTGGTTCAAAACAAACAAAGTTAACATAGACATTAGACGCTGCCACAACTTACTTCCTACCAGCCGCACTATCCTGCAACCTCACGAACTGAAACGCTTAATGAGTTCATTAACAAACACGTCAACCGGCGCTGTCGGGGGAATCGATAAAAAGCTAATCAGGGCAGTATTGCTGATAGTGTTAATAACAGCGCGAGACTTACAATCTGTTCTCAGCATCAAACGAGCGGCGGTACAAAAAGAAGTCGGCTTTCATTTTGATGGTAATAATATTTTATTGAATGTCGCGCCAGAGCCTACAACATTATCCCCTATCCATAATGAATTATTGCTGCCTGTTTCGAGCGTTATTTCTATCACGCTGCCCGCACTCTTAGTTACGCACATATCTCCCTATTTTTCTGATACGTTTATTGAGGCTGTACAGCAAAAGAAACCTATCGAATGGCAAGATGCAATCCAACGCTATTTAAAAGATCTGAATCGAAAATTCAGTATCCAAATAAGTCTCACCAGGATTGAGCACCATCTAATAAATTGGGTTTCAGCGAATGAAAGTTACGACCCAGTATTACTCGACATACTCGCAGAAAAAACTCGCTACCAAAGTCGCTCGGCAAAGCACTATGCCTATTACACAGTAACCGAAATCAATGATAAACTTCATTCGCTATGGAATGCATTATTCACTGAGGCATCTCATCAACAGGCTGAAAATAGTGCTTCTTTATCGCCAGGTATCAGTAGTGAATTAAAAACGGAACAAGGTGTTGGTTCTGCGTTCACACCGAAAGCCGATGCGCTATCAGCATGGATAAATGAAAAGGCTTCAACGCTCCTTTCAAATAAACCTTTTGCGGTATCGTCTACTTTGGAAGGGCTCGTAAATTATCACAATGCCTATACGCTTTATACCATTATTATGCTAAAGAGCGGCACTGGCTATCGCGCAGTATACAACCCTCTACCAAGCTTAGACTTAGCGCTTTTGCGATATCAAAGCATTTGTATATCTGACAAAGACTCTAAAACACTTTTTAATCATACGAGGGTTGTTGCTTGCCCCGACATATTGAAATCACAGGTTTTGCATTACCAGGCACACATCGAAGCCTTTGCTAATTTAATAGCCGTGAATTTCTCTTACTTTGCGCAACAATATTTTAGGCATTCTTCTCACTTACAGCACCTTAAACTCACCTCAAAGACTGAGCGGCTCGAGCAATTCTTAGCTATTAAAAATTCTAGCGGTACTGACGGTATGTTTTTATTTTTTACAGAAAGTGACGAGCCTGCCAGTCATATCAAAAAAGTAGTAGAGAACAGCTCACCCACATTTTTGAGCACGCATTTTCCATTTCCCCTAAATTTCGGCCGACACTATATGCGCCGTTACCTACAAAAGAACAACATTCATCAAGAGCTTATAAAGTTTCAACTGGGGCATTGGATGACAGGTGAGACAGCGTTAGAAAAATTTTCAGAATTAAATCACGTGGAGGCAATTCAGGCACTGCTGCCGACATTAAATGACATGATGGATGAACTTGGTTGGCGTGATATCCCTTCACTACTGACGCTGAAAAGGGCGTAATCTTTTGACAGCAATAAAGACCATTTTTACACCTGAATTCCTGAACCAATACAAAACTAAAGCGTTAGAAGAGTCTAGTGCTTATTTAGTTATTGCTGAAAACCTACAGCTCGCATCGAACGAAATTAATAATAATATTGACAAGGTCCTAACGCTTACCCAACAACTGGTTACGTTAAACAACGAAAAGATTGCTTCAAACAGTGTGTCTGCCGTAATAAAAAAACTGAGTAAGGACTATCAGCTACATAACTTTCAGATAATGCTGCTTCATTTACTGTTGAGAATGGCACAACAGAGTTTTGGTATAAAATCGGTTCTAATAGACCGAAGCTATCAAATAAAGCAGGACGCCCCACTTCTTAAACCCGATGACTTCTTAACATCAAGGCTGCAATCAGATTTATATGACCTACTAGAAAGCGAAGCAAAACAGCTAAGCTATCTAGGCTCACCGGAAACACAGACTGGCTTTCTTCTTCTGTGGTTATTTCTTAAAGAAGGTATTGATAGTACCACAGCGTTGACGGCTATTTTATATCACCCCAACAGTGTCAAAACCCTATCGCGACATTGGTTCTATCAGGGAAAGGAAAGGATATGGTTATCTTCAACTGCAGAGCTGCTTTTGCGGGCTTTTTGGAACAACTACGTTGGCAAACCAAAAAATTGCCTTACGGAAATAAACAATACCCTGATTGCTGAACGCATCATTCCTTCATCCACTCGCGTTCAAATAGGTGCATTGCGTGCCATGCTTCGTACCGAATATATATTTAAAACTAGCGCCTCTAATTACGCCCAAAAAAAACGATTAATGCCGTCGACGCCTCTGTCTAGTAAAACACTATATAGGATCATGAAAGGTAAGTGCGTAATCCATGAGTCAACGGCTCACCAAGTAGAATCTATACCCCAGAACCAACGTAAACTTTGGCTATCTAGCCTTCGAAGCGATAATACTGAGACTTCAGAAGCAAGGCACATTAAGGATGGGCTAACCACTTTAGAGCAAGTTGAAATCGTCAAGCAGTTTTCCGAACAAATAAAAATACTGGCTCAACAAGAAAGCGCCCGAAATTATACAGAGGTAAAAGAACATCTTAGGCTGTGGCTTCAAGTAAGAGAAAATGCAACGGCAACACCTTTTTGTTGGCTTTTATTATCTTGGCTGTATCACCTATTGGCGCACGGAGGCATGCGGAAAAAACGCTTAAGGCCAAGAACGATAAAAAAATATATAAACAGTGTGGCGGCACCTGTGCTTCAAGAGTTTGTTGACTGCAAAGCTGACAGAATGGATGGGCACACATGGGCTGAAAAACTAAACTTGGCAGCAGAAAACATAAACTCAAAAAACCGAGACTATATTTTGTACTTTGCTGACTTCATTGTAATGAACGATTTAGTACCCGACCTGTGCTTGTCTGACCTTGATATCTCGTCTTCCCGTGGCAGTGTAAATGCCAACATCCTTACGCAACACGAAGCCGAGTGCGTCATTAGTGCGCTAAACCGACTAGATACCAAAGCCTCTCACTTGGCACAGCTATGCTTTTGCCTTAGCTATTATAGCGGTTTACGGCGAGGTGAAATTGCCGGTTTGCAATATGCGGATTTTAACTCACTTGGTGAAGACTATATTAATTTGCACGTAAGGCCAAACAAATATCGTGAACTAAAATCCCCTCAAAGCGCCAGAAATATTCCGCTGGATGTGCTTTGGCCAGAAGAGGAGCTTGTAAAGCTTAAGCAGTATTTACGTACCTCAAAAACCAAGTTTAAGAAAAAGAAGTCAAAAATATTTAGCGATGAAGCGCGTTTAAATGAAGCATTTTTACTCGCGACTGAGGCGATGAAATTAATCACGGCCGAACCCACGATACGCTTTCACCATTGCCGCCACTCATTTGCCAACTGGCTATACTTGCTGCTTTCACTACCAGAAAAACGTCAGGCAGACTTTTACCCGTTTACTCGTCACGCTTATTTCGACTTGGTCAAAAGAGAAAAAGTAATGAAGCGCTTGGCGCTGGTAGAGTATTCGCGAAAGAAATTGTGGGCAGTATCTATTCTTCTGGGTCATAGTTCGCCTGCAGTCACGATGGCGTCTTACATCCATATCAGCGAATTTTTACACCATCTAAAATTTGCAAACCACAATCCTTCACCTCGTTTACTACGTAAGTTTTGGGGGCAGAATATCTCGATAGATGACTACGGTAGAATAAACAATTACCCCACATCAAAAGCCCACCTTTTGACAGCACCCCCAAAACAGATACAGCATAAAGTAATAAGCGAGAGTCAGAAGGGGAAAAATATAACGCAGTGGCTTGAGAGTAAGCTCGTCAAAAAAGAGGAGGCAAACGAAATAACGCTCTCAATGGTACGCACATGCTTTGAGATGCACTTCGAGGGCCATTCTCCAGAAGAAATTGCCCGAGACTTGCCGATTTCGAAACAACAAGTCTTAAATATAGTTGAGCTAGAACCAGTCTCTAGCGAGCGACCTCACAACCAATCAAGCAACTGTAGCCATCTACTAAGCCTTTACAAAAACATGACTGCCCGTCAACATGAAATAACTCGCGAGTTAACTGAAAAACTCGATACACTCGGCTCGTTTGACAAAATCGATAATCGTGTCGATTTACATAAAATCGCAAACCTAGAGAATAATCTCGTTAAGGCAAAAGACTTTTTGATCCGCTCCTACGATTGTGAAGCCATACTCGCTTTATTGGTGCTTTTAAAACTACTCGGTTTCACGGACGCACAGTTGCGTCTACGATGGTATTTTCCCTCACCTTCGCAATTTGTCAGTAGTAAAAGGCAAGAGTATCGAGCGGATCTTCGTTTTTGGATACAAAATGTAGTTAAGAAACTCTTTCCTAAACTCAAAATAGAAGTAATAGTGCCTCACAACTTTGCGCAAAATATCAGAGACGTATCCGGCGTTAAAACAATTGCGAGTGATGAGGGCCGTTTTCTTAATTATCAGGAACATGGCACCGTAGGTTTACATTTACTTCACACCACATCGAAAGCTGAAAAATCTGAATCAGGCTATTCACCTCTATCAAGACGGGATAAATCTTATGTTTGCTTCCTAAGATTGTTGTTTACTTGGGTTACTTTGTATCGTTAAGGCAGATTGAAAACACAGAGGCATCTATGCGAGGCATGAGCTAGTTCATGTCCATGCGATAAGCTGCAAGCAACACTAAGCATGCCTTAAACCAACCCACCATTTCACAGAATTAGTGCTTTTTTATCGTGACAAATTTGCGCGTTCACAATTAATCTTACAAAGCGATTTCTTGTTTTTGGACACACGGTGGGCTAGATGTCTTTAAACTGCTGCATAGATTTCCTCAACTCCCTCTGAATGACGTGTGACGTGGTCAAGCAAATTCACACAACTCAGTTAAGCCGCTTTTTCTAAGTTAGCCATGTCAGCCTCATATTGATTTGGACTTCTGTAATCCAGGTATGGGTGCATTCTCTGACTGTTATAAAACATAGTGATCTATTGCATTATATCCTGCTGGTATAGAGCGACTATAACTTGTGCGGACCGGTTACATATTCTGGCTGATCGTGAACATCTATTCTGGTCTGATGGTAGCCGATCTGAGGTGTTCAAATAAAACCGGAATGGCTGTTTGCGTATTCTGATGTTCTCGATCGCTGATTCTGGCTAGCCCGATCAACTCTATTCCGGTCATTCGATCACAGACTTTTTC
>MDSY01098517.1_pt1 | contig 11185 bp, 15 predicted proteins | sample 811131 | NCBI WGS metagenome assembly MDSY01 (sample SAMN05326643, study PRJNA326480) | marine metagenome | isolation source: seawater | place: Atlantic Ocean: South West | collected 2010
TATCTATATTCCTATCAAGATCAACATCCTCAGGAATTAAATCCTTCAGCGAGGTCAAAGAGGCCTTGCTCAATTGGAGTCCGTCAATCTCGCTCGAAGCGTGAACAACACTTTCGAATGTAGCGGTATATTTGTATTTTGGCGCATTCATGTAAAACATCAATTAATACACATCCACAAAAAATATGTGAAACTAGTTGACAAACTGAGGCACAAAGGTGGTTCCCCAGTTTGACATATCCACCTCCATTATATCGAAATAGGTGTCTATCATCCAGTTGCCCAAGATCAACGCAGAATAGGAGTCTTTCCTCGCTTTGTCTGGTCCAGTTTGTTTCTTCAAGTTGCTCGGAAGGTCAAAGGTTTGCGTTCCCTGTGGGCTAGTTGTGATTTGTATCATTGCGCATTGAGTTTTGGTTAAATCTATTAGGTCAGACTGATGCTCGACAAAGTCAATCATTTTTGCAGCGGAACCTTGCTTTTCATTTTCTATCGTCGGCAGAAACCTTAAGCCGTCAATAGGAATCTTCTTTTTTCTTTGTATCTGATACGCGTCATCCACCGCTCTTGAAGCGAACCATATTTTTCTATGGTCAAAATGGGCCTGGAGCAATTCGTTTGCGCGTCGGATCCAAACAGAGCTAGGTTTTCTCAGGTAACAAATTTTATTCTTCTTTATATTGTACTGTCTTCTTGCGGAGACAAGCTCCTTGTTATAGTTGGGGAGGTCGTCGAACTTTGCGTCGATTTGCTCAAACTTAACTTTGTCTTTTTTAAATAACGCACTTTCGTTTACAGCGTTAAGAAACTGTACACCGCCCATATAGTCCCCAATAATAGAAACAATATTAAAATTATTCCAGAGATAATGAAAATACTTAATGTGATCCTTTAGTTTTGTCCCTGGCATTGCATAAGAATGAACCAACGTACCGCATCGTTTTTCTTCATTCAACTTAAACACTTGCATTGCAAAATCATCAGAGCTTTCCGACTCTGCCCAACTAGGGTCAAATGCAAGCAGATATTTATCTCCGCTGGAACCCTTAACCTCAACACTTTGGCCTTCACCCTCCTCTATGGTACATTTTGCCATAGTAGATGTCTTGAAGTAACCGCTACTATCATCCGTAAATACCGCGCCAAACTCTCGGTCAAACTGAGACTGACTCATAGTAGACTTTGCTTGATCAATAAGGTTTTGGTCGTAAAGGAGTCGTGGCGCGCAGTCGTAACTAAACTGCATGATTACCCTATGGGCATCGCTACGCTCCTTGCTCCCTTGTTTAATTAATTGCTCAAACTGTTCGTAAGCCTTATACATGTACTCAAATTTATACGAAGCAGAGGAGAGCGCTATTAGTTTATTGTTCGGCCAAAAATGCCTTTCAGACTCGTCCATCTCCCCCTGTTCAATTAATTTAGTTTCGACATTATAAAGGTCCTCTCTTTGAGTTGGATTTTCAACAACAGAAAGGAAGGGGATAATAACCTCATTAAAAATCCTTTCGGGCATAAGCGCAAACTCATCAATAATGATTCTATGAAATCTAAAACCACGAAGCTTTTCGCCGTCACCCAAAGGCAAAGCCCGTATCCTTGAGTGGCCGATCTCCATTAGCCATTCATCGTTGCTTTTGCTTTTGCGAGTAATACATTGGGCAAGAAATGCGGCTTCAGGTTTTGCGGCAATATCCTCAATTTTTTTAAATATCATTTTTGCCTGACGAAACGACTTGGAGAGAATTCCTATTTCCATTCCTTGATTTAAAATCGCATCTAAAAATGCATAAATTCCAGTAGTAAATGATTTAGACATTCCCCGCGACCAAACCCCCATGAAATAGTCTGTTTCAAACATTGCCTTAATCGCCATATGCTGAAACGGAAAAAGTTTCACTCCTGAGATTAGGTCGGTAGTGAAGGTTATGTTTTCCCTTAGGAATTTATAGAGTAATATTCTAGCCTCCCTTTCCTCAAGGAAGCCAGGCATCTCATCAAGTATATCATTGATGCTTTTAGGCTCTGCACGAGAAACTTGATTACCAATGTCCCAGCTCATCGTTATCTATATAGTATTGAATGTCTACATCCCAAAGAGAGTCCCCTTGCTTTAGTAACTCAGGAATTAGTTTTTCAGATTTTTCCCTGGAGCCAGTAAATAGAAATTGACATGTCCCAGCGTACTTATGAGCAAAAACCCTCATATTATGGAAGATATATTTTAGATTGGATCGGTGACCCCATTTGTTGTTTTTATAAATTTGACTCAAATCACTTTCGGTTACTATATATAGGTATGCGCCCATATCTTTCGCCCGCTGAAGTTCTGAATCAAATCTATCAAGATTATGTTTGCTTAATGTGGACTTGAAATCTTGCTCACCTTTCCTGTCTACATATGTATAAGAGTAATCATCTCCCGAAGAAGTGTAGTCCCCAACATCCAGCTTCATTTCGGTAGAATTAGAAAACTCCAGAGGCTTCTGCTCGCGAGTATCAATAAATATATTCATATCCGAAAGATCGGATTCAAAAAGCTTTTTGGGTAATCGGGTTTTAAACATTGGCTTGATGCCCAATTCCTTGCAGGCGAAAGAATATGATCCAAAATTTTCCTGATAGACATCTATCGTTGGCATTGAACTCAACTTAAGCTCAAGATGGGAAGGGCCAAGGCTTAAGCCCTTTGACTCAATCCTCCGCTCAAGCATCTTTAATATATATGGAGCAACCTTCTCCCTGTCTTCTGTTGCGCACCATTTTAACAATTGTTGTCTTGTGCTAAAATCTGCCCCAAAGTATTGCTCTTTATTTTTAAACGGCAAGGGGTCGCCATTCAGCAAGTTAAATCTAGGATAATATTGAGTATAATATTCTGCCATCGTCACCCCATGCTTCTTTAAGTGATGATGCAGCGACTTATCTTCGGCGAATTCTTCTCCGCAGATTTTACATGTAATTTTAGATGACATCTTCCTTAGATATTCCAAGAACCCTTGATTTCCATTCTGGCATATTCTCCAGAACATCAGTTTCGTCGCTCACTGCTTGTCTTTGCCTCTCTGCGATTTTAAGCATAATCTTCCTCTCCTCCTCAGCTTGGAATAATTGGACCAGGCTTAAAAGGCTTGCATTGTCTTTTTCCCTATTAGCCACCCGCTTTGCGCGGTCCCCCTGAAGCTTTTGAATCAGTGACTCCATTCTTTTTTCGCACTGATTGTATTCCTCGCTTTTTGTTTTAAGCAGTTCCGCAAGTCTTACGGTTAAATCTTGTTGATCCTCTGCTTCGTCAAACATTCGGTTAAGCTTGTTAATATTATTGTGGATATTCTTTAAGTGAATATAGTCCATGCAAACATTAATATATAAATTGATTTCGTCAGATGTAAGATCTGGCTTGTCCCAAGTTGCCCGCACAAACTCCGCCTCAAACAAAGTCCTGTCATCCATGTCGCTGTAATTATTTATTACCTGCAGAAACCTAGGTGCAGATAAAAATTTACCAAGAGACTCTATGGATAATTTTTGCTGAAGGTTTAACTTCTTTTCTTCAAGCTCTTCTCCTGCGAAATCGTTAATTTTTTTAATTATTTTACTTGTAGCCTTTGGCGTGGAATACTTTGTATTAATGGCTGTTTCGCAAGCTGGCAACCCCCCACTTTCATCAACAAAAGCGTGGACTGATTGATATTCCTTACTTAAATGCGTAGCTTGCAAATCAGGAAAAAGAAGCTGCGTTAACTGCAGGCAGGTCATGCCAGAAGAAAGATTGTTCAAAATAAACTCGCACTGCTCGGGATCTAAGACTACATCCTCCTTTTTATCAATGTGCTTGGTTACATACTCAAGTTCATTTTCCTGCATAAAGGCCCTAATAGCCCTACCCTCTCTACTCCTTCCATCCAGATCATCCCTAAGGAACACGGCTTGAGTGAGCTCAGAGAGCCCAGGAATGTCTTGGTAATTTTCCCTAATAAAATCTTTTTGTTCCTCTGTAAGTGATATTTTTTGTGTCATGAATGATAATATCTTCCTTTGCTAATATCTCTGAAGCTTTCTGCTTAAAAAGCTTCTTTAAATTCTTAATCTGCTTATATCCTGCAGTCCTCCCTTTTTCGGAAGTCTTATATCCCATAACTTTTGCAACATCCTCGTCGTCCATGTTTTTTACAAACAACATATGGTAAATCTTATATTGCCTTTCTGGTAGCTTTTTCTTCATTGATTCATGCAGACGCTTTTCTGCAGAATCTATATCAAAATTTGAATCAGATATGGCATTAGCTTCCGCAGAATGATTCTCTAAGGCCAGGGCCATTTTGATGTCGTAGGCCGCTTTTTTAGTTCGCTCCCATTTTGCATAAAGGGGGCACTCCGAGTCCTGTCTGCCGCTACTAGTAAAACCGCACAAAGAATCCTCAGCGCCCTCTGCTTGGTTTTTTCCGCATTGATTGAATGGGCAGTTAAGGCAAGGCCTAACAAAATTAGAGTAGTTATTTCGCAATATGTTTTTCATTTGATTGGTAATCACTTTATTTAACCATGGGCCCAAAGCCATCTCTTGGTTCCATAAGTGCCACTTTTTATGAATATGAGCACGAATGATTTGCTCAACATCCTCGAAGTCAAACCACGCTAAAGAATCAAGGAACCACTTCCCCCTTCTTTTTCTTATCTCTATATCTATCTCTTCAGATTTATCTTCGTAGGTAAAAGGTTTATCGTTTTCTTTTTCTGGATTTGGCATTAGATGAATTCTTGCTCCCCTTTGGTCTTCCTGGTTTTCTCTTTTGAGTGCCTCTCTCTGCAGCCTGCACCTCACCGAGTTGATCCTCCGTGATTTCGCCGCTAATATCTTTCAGGCTCATTTTATTCCCCCAGTCATCCCCTTCGTTAATAGTATACTTTAATTCATCAACGTTGGGTATAGTAACTACGTCAGATTCCTCAGAGTCGCTATCATCAACAATTGTCCTACCTCCCCGCAATTCACTAGCAACTCGATATCGCTTTTTTGGCGCAGGTTCAGCTGAAGCCTTGGCCTTTGAAACGCCAACCTCCAAAGACTCTCCGCATCCACCACAAAAGGCTGGAACCTTCACCCCGTGAAGATTCTTGTAACCGCATGAAGGACAGTAAGTAAAAGCCATACAAGCTATATTATCTAACAAATTAAAAAATTCAATTAGATAAATAGGCGCCAATTTGTCTCGCCCAAACTTTCAACTCCCTCTTTTGAGCCTCATTTAAAACCTTCTTGGATTTTACGTAATCGATGCCAACAAACCCTATATGCTTGCCATTTGCGGATTTTAAGGCAACATTATATAAGCTTTCAACACCCTTCTCCTGGAGTAAAGCCCGAAAACTAAAGTCTTTGATAAGCTCAACATCTTCTCTAAAAAACTCTCCATCAGAAATCATATGAGTAATGTATTTATGAAAATTCGTTACTCTATAATTCTGAGACCTATTAGACTCAGAGCTAACGCCCTCACCAGTCCACTCATAACTGCAGCTGAATTTTTTCTGCGGCTGACCAGAGAAGAAATGCTCTCCATTATGAAATTCGTATATATATGCCCTATCTGCGCCAAACTCCTTTAATATCTTCTGTAGTGAGGAGTATACATTCTCATGGGATCGGTGATCGTTTACAACATCCTGTTTCCTTTCATAGAGGTAATGCTTTAACCATATCGCTCCAAAAGTTGCGGCAGCAGACAGTATTGCGGCAATTATATACCCAAGGCCCCGATCTATTACTATTTCACCCATCTCGAACGAACCTCCCTCCATAGCCAAGGGGAAAGGCAAACTAGAAACATCAACCCCATTAACATAGCAAAATAATACAAAACTATAGAAACGTCATATTCAGAAGACTTCTTTTCGACGATTGCGTTATAGCTTTCTGCCTCGCTCCTTGATATATTTCCGTCATCATTAGCGTCTATAACCTCAAAGTCAACAGGCTTAACCTCTACTGGAGGATTATTTGGCGGGGCTTTTGGTACGTTATACTTAACCCCGCCCCAGCAGCCACTAAGGCTAAAAATAATTAATATTAAAAATAAATTCTTCATTATCTTCTCCTACTTGGTATTGCGTAAAACCCTACAACCATGAAACATAAATCCATAAAGGACATAAGGAGTAATCCCCCAGTCATCCTAACCACGTGCCAGTCTGTCCCTCCTAATATCCAGGAAAAGAACCCTGTTCCTGTCTCATTTCCAGGAACTATTACATCATAGGTAACGTGTGGATTTAATGCGTAATAAAGCATCAGAAAGCACATTGTAAAAGTAATACTCATAAAAAGCATTCTTCTCGTAACCTTCACAAATGGATCTTTTGATTGTTCGATTTGGTTGTTTAACAGCGCCTTTACGATTTCTCCGTCTCTAGCTGCGAGCATCAGTTGGTCTTGCCTTCTTTGTTCAAGCCAATGATTCAAAAGGTTGCATAGTAATTTTATGCCTGCCCCAATTATTGTATTTAATATCGGTCCCATTGTCTATATATACACTCCTTCACGACAACAAGCTCTGGCAATCTTATTTCTTCGTTCATTTTAATTGATTTTCAAAAGGTTTAAGCTTACTATTATATACACATCGAAGTGACTGAGTGTATATTATATCGTAAAGAATGAGCAGTAGAAACATACTTGAGTATTTAAGCAAAAACCTAAATGGTTACGAATCAACGTGTTGGCTAAAAACAGAAAATGAAAAATTGGATGGAAGAAGCCCTGCCGAATTAATGCTAGAAAAAGAGGTTAAAGCGGTAGAAAAGATTCTAAACGAGGAAGTTGCGAGAATAAAAAGCAAAAGAAAACAAGCAAAATAATACCATGGGCAAGGGGACTGATCATGGTGGTTTATTTAAAGCCCGATTAACTCAAGCTATAAATGATGGGGAGACCTGCTTTACTCACAATTCCCAAGAGTACAACACAAAGGAAGCTTCTTATGTGCTTCGCATGGAAAGTGGGATGCGAGTATGGGACGCAGTTTATGGAGGCTCTGCGGCGGAGCCTGAGCCTACGGCCGAGACGGTGGTCGGGGGAACCACATGGTATTACAAGGTACTGTTTGGTGGGAGCCAGGAAATCACTGAGCGGGCAATTTTAACGCTTTTTGAAGATGGCACCTATAAAATGATGACCGTTACGCCAATAATCAAGGTGACTTACCAGTATCGCTGGTTTATGGGAAACTGGTCCATAGCGCCTGACGGGCATCTTCTTGCGCAAAATGAACATTACAACCAGCTCGTCCCCATGCCCCACACGCCCGAGAACATGAATAGCATGTCAGCAGCAGCGAATTACGAGGAAGGTAATGACGGCATCGGTTCATACGGAGGTTCCAACGAAAGCCAAAGCGTATTTCCTCCCTGGGCTTACCGATCAGACGATCCAATTCCTGCGGGCGACCCCCTCGACGAATTTACCTGGAGACTCTGGAACACGGAGACAGAACAAAATCAGGAAAGTACTAACTATCAATTTAACGACTCTATATTTTTTAACTTTATGAATTGGATCAAGATGGACTTTGTGGATAACCCAACGCTTGCAGACATGCCTGATTAAATAAATTCCCGAGGCCTGTTTTTCCAAGGAAGCAATACAAAACTCCTTCTCAAGCCACGAAAGGAAGCGACCTCATGAGGAAGATCTCCCTTAAAAATTACCAAGCTATTTTGCTGAGGGCGAAAGCTGCGAGTTTCGTCTTTGGTATAAATTATCAACTCTCCTCCATTCATGTTTTTGATTTCGTGATAGTATATAAAAGTTAAGTCAGGATGAATTTTTTCTCCAGTCAGCATCTCCAGCCCTCCATCATAATCAGTATGTCTTGGAATCTGCACTCCGCCATTAGCCACAGAGGAGTCGTAACACCACCACTCTAACCCTGAATGGTCAATTTCTGCATAAGAAACTATTTTAAGCAAGCTTTTTGGGTAATGACTCTTGGTTATCCATTGGCCATGATGCGCTGAACTATGGATTCCCGCCTCTTTTCTTTTGGATAGAATTTTTTGAATTCGACCAAAGTCCGTGTGAGAAGAATCTATTTTGGGGATTAGGCAATTCGCTCTTGGTCTCAGCTTGTTGATGGAATCCTCCAGCGACACTTTAGACCTTAAAAGCCTGTCGGTATGAGGGCAAACAATATGCCCCTTAAGCTTATTCATATCCGACACAAATGACTCAAAGGGGGCAGGTTCAAGTATATCTTCAAATACTTTTATCATTAGCAACCTTTCTAAAGAGAGTTCTTGATAGCTCGCTGGAGAGTTTGATGTTGTTTGTGTCGCTTAGTTTTTTTGCACATTTTTCCAAATGATCCTCAACTTCACCTTTAAAGAATCTGCTATTTCGTAAAAGGTATTCTGGCGTAAGATCAGGATGCGTTCCAATTAAAACAACGGAACCCTTGCCGTAATAAGATTGAATCGCAGAAGGGGATCGCACTTTAGAATAAGAAGCGAGAATCTGAACCTCTTTGCTTACCTTAGTAAAAGAGCATCCAGAATGGTATAAGGCTGTAAATTCTTCGTCAGGCCCACTTGAAACTCCAACGGTATTTATAAAATCATAAGGAACGTTTTCAAGCACGGGAGCTAGTTCGGAGAGGGGGCCAATTGCAGCACAATCTATCAATCCAATTCCGCAATCTCTTCTCTCCCCGCCATATACAATATTACGAGAAGCATAATAAGCACCAGCACAAATACCAATATAAGCGCCCCCTTTATGTATATAATTTAAAATTTTAGCAGCACCCTGCTTACCTATGCTCGACGCATAGACGCCGCATCGCCCGCTTGGAATTACGAGTAATGATTGCTTGCTGTCCAGAGTTCCATTAAGAATATCTTTTTCGTTTATTGACTCAATAACTGAACCGCTTGGCGCAAAACTGGAAATCCACTGATAAGTACAATTAATCATGTCTTGAAATATTCCGAGTCCAGTGTATAAATATATATGGTTCACTATTTAAATTACACATGAAGGTTTGCTTCGTTGGCTCTTGTATAGCTAAGTTATACTCTATTTATTTTTCTTACCTTAATCGGGCAGAGGAAGTAAAATTTATTTGTGCATTTAAGGACGATTCTAGAATGTCATTAAAGATACGAAACACATTTTGTTTTAATCGATTAAGTGATATATGCGGAGAATCGCTTGTGAATGAAATTAATATTTACAATAACGAAGCGTCTGAGGAGTTTTTATCCAGTTGTGACAAAGTATTTTTTCAGAGATTTGGTTTTCGCCCAAATATACCATCCTGGGAAGGTGCAGACTGCGATGACATTAGCGACCCGAATCAACTTCACTTTTCTCTAGAAAAAGTATCCAGCCTTTTAGACAGTCCAAATAAGATAACGGAAATTAGTAGGATGTTTTATTCTTCAACGGAACCGCTAGCTTACAAAGAAACATTATCGCTAGAAGAGAAGTATTCCCCCAAAATTAAATGTAGTAAAATAATTGAACAAAACAAGGAAGCTTTGGATGCGCATGAGTACTGCCGATGGAATACTCATTTGATTCCTGAGGTATATCTTCAGGTAATGAATTTAATTTGCGATGATTTGAACGTCGCAAGGTTAAGCGAAAAAGAGCTCGCAGATCTAAGCAGAGAAAATATATTCAAACATGACAAATCTTATCGCAAAGATACATACAAATAAAGGAGTTCAGTTTAAACCGATAGACTCTCTGTTTTCAGAAAGCGGAGAAGTTGAGCTTCTGAATCTTCCTGCGGGATCGAATCCGTTAATGGCAATGCGCATGACCGATTCTCAAATTGACGAAATCAATGCAAAAACAAAAAAAGACATCAAAGAAATGAACGACAAAGCCGAAACCTTGGCCGAAGAATATTGTGCGGAATATTCTGATTGCGAGCAGCTCGTTTACAATGATCCAGACAATCCTTACCTAGAGTATCATTGTCTAAAAAGCGGGGGAGATATAAAATCCCAATGGAAAAAGTGCATGGAAATTAAAAAACAGAAGGCTCTAGGCATGCTAGAAGAAGAAAAACTGTCAGCAAAAGAGGATGGGGATACTTTAGCAGTAGAGGAGATAGAATCCTTGTGCGAGCTTATTAATGATATTGATTACTCGGTCCTAGAGGAAGCTCAAAGCGAAACCGAAATTTTAAACTATTGGCCTCCTCTTTTATTGCCTGCGCCAAAAATAAAAATACCTTGATTCTCGAAAGGGATATAATTTTTGCAAACAACAATTGCTATCTAACCTTCGAGGAACTTTCCCAAGGAAAGGATCATTGCACCTCATTGGACTTTATCGAGGCGCATAAATCATTTGGCGCAGAAGGCGTTTCTGAATTTTTTGCGGAGATATCAAGGATTAAAGTATACAAGAAGAACTGGCTAAACTACATAAAGGGCGACAACCCCTATGGATTAGACCCAAAGGCCAAGCTCTCACTTAGTTGGCAGAATCGATTATTGATAAAACGAGACCAGACAGAAAGAGTTTTTGAGGACGATCAGATACTTATCATTAGGCCGCTAACTTATGAGTCAATGGTTCTTTACGGATATGAGACAAAGTGGTGCTACGCAAGCGCTTCCACAGACGAGCATTATAGAGATGTAGAAGATCGGTCGACATTCTATATTATATTTAACAAGAAAAACAAAAACAAAATGTTTTATAAGTTTCTTTTAACGATAAATAAACCAACGGGAGTATGGATATTCGACGATCAAACAAACAGAACCCTAACAAGAGGAAAAACATTTAATAAAAACATGAAGAAAACTGACGAGAATTCTTTAAGGCAAATAGACTTCCTGTTTGACAACAAGGAGGCAATAAAATCCATAAAATGAAAGACTTTTTAACCAACGCGGGAGTAGATTACATCTTCAAAGAGCCCGAGTGCTATCCTTTGTTTGACTCAGATTTTACAATAGGGGAATGGATGAAGGTAAATGCCCTAACAGCGCCAGTTTCCCGAAGCGAACATATGGAAGACTTCTTAAGTATGAGCGGGGACATAACAAAACCTCTATCCAAAGAAAAATACATTAACTTCATACAGGAGGGTTCTCTTTGTGAGTCTGACAGGCCAAAGCTAAACGTATCAGAACCTCTTAATTCCGACTTTAGAGTCTTAATTGA
>MDSY01109820.1_pt1 | contig 11185 bp, 9 predicted proteins | sample 811131 | NCBI WGS metagenome assembly MDSY01 (sample SAMN05326643, study PRJNA326480) | marine metagenome | isolation source: seawater | place: Atlantic Ocean: South West | collected 2010
AGATATCGTTTGAATCTGTAACATCAAGTGTAACTGAAACCTTTGAATCCATACCCGTCAAAAGATTACCCTCCCACTTTATGCCACATTCTATAGCAGATTCAAAGAGTATTTCATGGCCAATTGCCTGTTCCGAACCGGGCCATCCATGCAATTCAATTTCGGTATCAAGGCAATGCGCTGCTAAGAAAGCAAACGAAGTCATCGAAGCATCTCCTGGTACAGTATAGGCCTCTTCAAGTGATGGATTCCAAGGTGAAAGCAGACACTGAGCGCCGTTTAATTCAACTTTACCACCGGTCAGTTGAATCATTTCCGCCGTTAATTTCGAATGTCGATTGGAGACGCCTTTTCCTTGAAGTTTGAGTTCAACGGCCATTGGAAGTGATGCTGATGCCAACATCCAGGACGAAAGGGGTTGACTCGAACGACTAATATCAAGTTCAATGCCTTGAGCGAGTTGCTCTTCTTTCCAAGGACCACTAAGGATGACTGGCAACCGTTCTTTTCCTTGACCAATGGAAACCTCAATTCCGGCCTGTTTGAGCGAATCCCATAGCGCTTCAGAATCTCTTTGGCGTAGTGAAAGGTCTCCATCGAGCATAATTGGCCCTTCCATACGGGCGGCAATACCGGCCAAGAACCGAAGGGCAGTGCCTGAATTAGCGGCATTGAGAACACTGGCAGGACGCTTGAAACCGAATGGGCCTACGCCACTGAGTACCCAACGTACTGAATCCGGATGTGGTCCAAGGTCGATTGGGTTTATCTGGTGAAGGAGTTGGCCTTCTCGGTCATAATCTGCAAAATGAACGCCCATTTGGGCCAGGCTACAACGCATTGCACGCACATCATCACCAGCGGAGGCGACGTTTTCGAGGGTGACTTTTTGTTGCGTTTGAGAAAACAAAGCAAGTGCCCGAATGAGGTGACTCTTTGAAGGAGGTAAATGCCATTGAATCCGGGTTGATTCGGACCTCGGCGTGATACGGAGAATACGGAGGTCGTTACGGCGGTGATCTTTGCCAGATGAGGTCCAGCGCTTCACCCAGCCTCTCGCCATGGCTGTCCCAGACTCCAAGCACCCATCAACCCTTGCAACACAGAATAAAAAGCCGAAGCCGCATAGCCTGTACGATGCAGTTGCAGGATTCACTCGGTCGCCCATTGAGGGACCTTCGAATCTCTATTACAGACCGATGTAATTTCCGTTGCACATATTGTATGCCAAGAGAAAACTTTGGCCCAGAGCATGACTTTTTGGCAAAGGAAGAAATCTTGAGCTATGAAGAAATGGCAAATGTAGTTGCTTCGTTACTCCCTTTGGGACTTGCAAAAGTTAGGATTACTGGTGGGGAGCCACTTCTACGAAGGGATTTGCCTGTCCTCATCGCTATGCTAAGGAACCTTGATTCTGAACTTGACATTGCACTCACAACAAATGCTGTGCTGCTCGAAAGGCATGCAGAAGCACTGTTGAAGAGTGGACTTAATCGAATTACTGTGAGCCTTGACGCAGTAGAGACCGATTTATTTCAATCCATCACTGACAGCAAAAATACGCCGGAAGAAATTTTCAAAGGCATCGAGAAAGCACAACAAATTGGACTTCCTGTCAAAGTGAATTGCGTCATTAAGAAAGGCGTGAATGATTCTCAAATTGTTCCATTGACTCAAGCCTGTATAGAGCGCAATATTACCGTTCGGTTCATTGAATTCATGGATGTTGGAACTACCAATAATTGGAACTTGGATTCTGTGATGAGTGGAGATGAAATGAGAGGAGTATTGCGTGACCATTTTGGACCACTTGAACCCAAAAAATCTGCACATCCATCAGATGTAGCTCGGTTATGGCATTTAGCCGATGGTTCAAAGGTTGGATTTATTGAATCAGTTTCGAAACCCTTCTGCGGAGATTGCTCTCGCGCTCGGCTTTCTGCCCACGGTTCAATCTATACATGCTTATTTTCCGAAAAAGGGTTTGACTTACGTGGAATCCTTCGGTTTGGTGCTGAAAAAGAAGAGATTGCTACAATAATTCGTGATATTTGGACGCATAGAGAGAACCGATATTCTGAATTAAGAACTCAACTCAAAGAAAAAAGACAACCCGTAGAAATGTCTTTCATCGGGGGCTAACTAAGTTTCAATCGGTGGTAGAATAACGTCTACCATCACTGAATTTGTCGATAAGTCTACGAGTTTGAATCGCCAGGTACCAGAATCAGAACCTACGGTTGTCGAATCAATGACAAAATAATCACCTTGACTCACTGAATATCCGGCATCACGATCATGGAACGATACATTGGCGCCAATGAGCCCGTAAACTCCTGGGTCACTGACTTTGCCTCGTATGGGATTGCCGTCATCAAAACTCTCGGGAGAGAGGTCATATTGAATCTTAGCCGGGTCAATTGTTTGGTCGAGAGTCGTCATACGAATAACATGGAAACCGTTCGACAATCCACGAACGCTCACGGTTGCCTGCGCTGGTGGTTTCTCTGCAGTTGTAAGTGCCCCTTGCATCAACACAAAGACCATGCTGGAAAGCATAACGGTAATTGCAAGTAGCAATACGGTAGCGATAACGGGGCTGACTGCCTGATTGTCAGACGACCTCCGCACGTTGCGCATGAAACCAGTGAACGAACGATAGGACTTGAAACAACCGTTTCAAAAGAAGGTGAGAACGCCTCTTTGGTGTTGATTCAGAAAAGCCACATCGGCTTATCGCACTCCATGGCCCGTTTGATTCCACCAATTGGACCTAGAATTCTCAATAATGATTCAGTAACAAAGTCTCCTTTGAAAAACGCATAACCCATGTTCTTGGAACGAAGTGAATTCTTCAATGCCCTTCCCATCGATGAGCGAACTCGAGTTTCATACATGGTCAACGGTGTTCCATCACGAAGGTTATCGAGAATTGTTTCGGCTGCAAAACATCCAGAGATGATGGCTTGTGAAATACCGCCACCGTTACTTGGCATAACCAAGCCAGCCGCATCACCAATGGCCAATGTCGTACCATCAACCATCGTCTTAACTGGGCCACCCATTGGAATCCAACCGCCACCCCAGGAAAGGATTTCAAAGCCTAAGGAATCACAGAATTCAGTCAAATGTTCTTTCAAATTGCCCTCTAAGTAACCCGCACGAACCCCCAGACCAACGTTGGCTGTATCGGGGCCCTTTGGGATAATCCAAGCGTAGCCAGAAGGGGCTACTGAACCCAAAAAAACATCAAACGTTTCAGGCACTTTACCTTGTACTTGGGCATACACTGTTGGCACTTGGTCTTGAGGTCTATAGCGCTTATCTGTACCATGACGCAATCGAGCCACATGTGCCAGTGAGCCACTTGCATCAATCAAAAAGTCGAATGAATAACGTCCATGGCTGGTAATCAAAAGGTCTCGGTCAAGTTTTGATTGATGTTGAATTCGAGTCATTGCTTCACCGGTGTGGACCTCAGCGCCGGCATGAATTGCTTTGTCACAAAGGAATCCATCAAAGTGTAAACGATGACCTGCGAACGCATCTAAATCAAAATGATAGGCTTTTCCGGAAGGAAGGAAAACCCGCATATTATCGAGGTCATGAAGTTTCAAACGTTCAGGGAATTCAAAATAATCTTTCAACCATTGATGATCATCAAGATCTGAAAAAGTACCAATCACTTCACCCCAATTCGGAATACATTCGCCACATTGAGCAGGATTGCCGATAATTTCACGCCGTTCTATGACCAAAACATCGATGCCATCTTCGGCAAGCCGTTGCGCACATGCAGAACCTGCAGGCCCAGCACCAATGACAATTACTTGACGATGTTCGACTTCTTTCCGGGCCATAGAATCCCTCACACATGCCGACGCATGACATAATCGGTGACATAGAGCATGAGTGATTTGGCATCACTATCTGGGAAGATATCAAGTTCGGCAATTGCTCGTTCTAGATGTGTTCGAACTAAGATTTCCGCATAATGCAAACTGTCTGAATAGTTGAGCAATGCCATCAATTCATCAAAAGAGTCATCGGTAAAGTTTTCGATGATATGGGCTAAACGCTGACGTTCTTTACCGTGAGAGAGTGTTAGTGCGTGAATTAATGGTAATGTCATCTTACCTTCGATAACGTCTGCACCTCTCGGTTTACCCATGCGCTCATCGCCTCGTAAGTCAAGTAAATCATCAACCAGTTGGAAAGCGATACCAAGTTCCATTCCGAAACGCTTGAGCGAAGATGCTTGATGTTCAGAGAGTCCAGCAACTAAGCCCGCCGCATGACATCCAGCAGCAAAGGGTCCTGCGGTTTTCCCTCGGACAATGTTGAGATAATCTTCGGGAGAAGTCGTAAGGTCGAGAACATGGTCAAGTTGTTCGAATTCTGCGACTGCGAGTTCTGCACAATACTGGGCCAGAATCCGTACAATAACCTCGTCATATCTTCCACCGAGAGCGAAACCTTGTGAAAACAGCCAATCTCCGGCAATAACTGCCTTAGGAAGACCAACACGTGAATGAATGGTTTCGATTCCGCGTCGGTGTGATGCTTCATCATTGATGTCATCATGTACAAGAGTGGCAGTATGAATCATTTCCGAAGCGAGAGCAAGCGGCATAATTTCACCAATGTCAGTGCCTCCAGCGATTTCATGTGCCAGTAAAATCAACAGAGGACGAAGACGTTTACCTCCAGCGAGGAGGACTGTACCACAGAGTTCTGCAACTTGCCCTGAACCATTTTTGATTTCGTTTTCGATTAATGATTCAAGCTCAGCATCAACCAAAAGCCTCATCGATTCGAGGCGGTCACTGGCTTCTAACTCAACACTCGCCACAAACCTCCTACAGGGGTGTCCTTCTTAACCCGTAGTCTCCGGCCTTGTAATGTGAGGATTCATCCTCGCCGAGGTGATGTGTTGTCAGAAAAGGTTCGACTTGAAGTCCTAACCACTGCATCACGACGTGATGGTGTGCGTCTTCAAATAGAGCGGACTATCGAACAAAACCGCAACAACTTTGATTTCAAATTGAGAGAACTTCCTCACATTGAATCTGCAGTAACTGCACTCCAAAAGGGGACTGGCGACCTTGTTGCAATGAGTGCATTGGATTGGCGAAACCTCGATGTTGAGGGTTTGGCAATCGTCGGAATCCTACCACGCCGGGAGCCAACTTGGGTCCTGGTTTCAAACGATAAACCAGAGTATTTGTGTTCAAAGGCAGTTGTCGTGTGTGATAATGAATTGCTGCGACGACAAATGCGTCGCCTCCGTAGCGACCTCATCATACTGACCAGTGAGCAATTTGCAGAACGTATCGGGAAACTTGATGCATTCCTCAATCTGGATGAAGAAGATTGTATTCATTGGATTGAAGAATGTCGCCAAGATAAATTATTGGAAGGTTTTGTCGTTTCACGTGGTGAACATTCTGCATTGAGATTCAAATCACGCCGCCATACACTTGGACTGCAACGTGAAAACCCTGAGCGAACACATTTCGTGCCTCCACCGTTGTATGGATTCACACTCCTTGTCAGCCGTACTGGATTCCCAAGTGCAACAGTTCTCCCAATGTTTGATCCAAGTGCATACCTGGCTCATCGAATTGAAGCAGCACTGCTTGATTCACTACCAAAAGAAATTCATTCACTTGTTGGAATATTTGTGGAACAACGAAAGTTCAAGACCATTCTGAAAGAAGCACAGCGCTCAAATGATGACTTTACCAATGATTCGTTCCTCGACTCAAATCATGCTCAAGGAAAGGTGAGAGGAAAGAATTTGATTGGAAGTGAGAAATGGGAACGCTCAGTTCCAAAGAAAGGCATGTCAACAAGCCCACGATTAGAAATTAAAGTTGAAACATTGAATTACGCTGGAACAGTGACTGCGAGTGCAGAACGTGTCTCCACACTTGAGGAAAGCCACATGAGTATGGTGAATGTCCTCAAGGAATTCATGAATTTACTCGAAACTATGCAACTCGACCACGAAGAAATGGTTCGTAAATTCCCGGGTCTCCCCGAGGAATACAGTCTTGCTCGCCCTCCACTGATGGATCTGCATTCTGTTCAAGATTCTTCATCAGAAGAGGAATGAACTGGTAGTTCTACCAAAGCCTCGTATCCTTGTTTGGAGATGAACTGTTCAAAGTCGCTGAGTTCAGCAGGTTCATGATCATCACATATTTCATATATTGATTCGTCGATTTCCCGGCCATTGCGCTCCCATGTCCCGGCAGAGCGTTGAAGGTCCGAAGCAAATTTTTCGACAATTTCAATGGCATTCAGATGTGGATTGAGTACAGATTTGAGAGATTCGACAATGCTGTCGTTAGCCTCTCGGAGACGAAATATACGATCAGATAAATCGACCAAGAATTCGCGTAATTTATCGATTTCATTTGAACGTGTGAAGCGACGTTGAGCACGCTCGAGGTCCTTTCGCATCACCCCAATCCCTGCAATGATGGCCAACTTTCCTTTCGTAGCATCCAGAATTGCTTCTTCTGCATCACTAATTCGTGACTGAAGCATTTCTTCAAATGCCGTATACTGATTTTTCAAATCAATCCACACGAGTTCGCGGAGAGATTCGACCAGCGTATCGGCTTCCTTAAGTGCGACTTTAGTAGCCTTCACTGTCCTTGCCATCGTTACTTACCAGTGGCTCATAGTCTTCAAACCATTGCCAGTAAATCTACTGATTACATGTATATGGAGTGGTATAAACGGTCGAAGAACTGCCCTTTTTATCATCTCCACACAGCGAAGACACATATACCCCTTTGAACCGAAAGTCAACGGTAGGTGAGACTGTGACTGCAAAAGGCGAACTCTTGAACGAACTCTATCAAGCGCGTTTTGATGGACTCAAAGAACTCGCGGTGACTTACAACTTATCGAAAACAGGTTCAGTTGAAGTGGTTAGGGGACGACTTATCCAGCAACTCATCTTGGATCAATGGGACCTTTCTCCAACTGGAATTAAAAATCTCATGAATGCTGAAATTGGCGAGATCCTAGGAGTCTTTGGTATCAAAAAGTCAGGCTCTGTTCGTGCTCGTCGTCAACGCCTCTACCTCCATCTCAATCATGACCCAAAACAATTCGTTCCTGAGTCACTTGATGCAATGACTCGTGATGAATTACATGAGTTGTGCAAGACACTGGAATTACCACTCTCTGGAAATAAGCAGGCATTGCTTGTCCGTATTGCAGGTGTTCTCGCCTATCAGCAAGGTGGCTGGGGCAAAGTCAAGAAGAGCCTACGCCGTCCACGAAGTGGCGATTCTACCATCACTATTCCGACTCCATCCCAAGATTCCAGAAATGAATCTCCTGCAGAACCTCAAACCGAGGAACAAGACGTCATTCTTGAAACGGTCGAAACATTTGTGTCCCAACATCCGAAAGGATGGACGTTTGAACAAGAGACTGAAATGCGTACTGAACTTGCACAAGAAGGAATCCCAATCTCTCGAGCACCTCTTGCTGCTTCTATTGATGATGCCCTTCGAGCAGGACAAAAGCAAACGGAAGAGAGTGACGCACCAGCAATGGTCCAAAGCGCACATGTAGCAGAAGTTGAGGAACACAGTCTCGAAACGGAAGCAGTTTTACTTGAATTGACAGCTCGAGCTGCAGAAATTGAAGCAGCGGGTAGAGATTACTTAGCCGTCAGTAGTACCAGCGATGGTGAAGACCTTGAAGCATTCATTCGTAGCCTCTCCAGCCATGGTTTTGCTGTTGAGATTCCGGCTGTAAGCGATGGCATTCGCAATACGTTGATGGAACTTGAATTTAGATCGCAAACTGAAAAGAATGCCGTCTTGGCTATGCCGAACTCATGGAGTGAACGGGAAGCACTACGAAATTTCGAAAATGCTCGTGATGTTCTGCGAGACCAATTGAACAACACCCTGGCAAATTCTGATGGGGATTTGGTCCGAGCACGAATGTCTTTCGAACAAATTGGACATGATATGGGCCTCGACTTGCGAATTCCAAGTATCTCTGGAAGACTTCATGCTCTTTTCGACTTACATGTAGAAATACATCAGGCGGAAGCACTTCAAGACCCATCGATTGCACGACGTAATCGTATTCTACGTGTACTCCAACATGGCGCAGTTCACCTTTCTGATGTTGAACGAATGACTGTTGACCGCCTTGAGCGAAACATTACTGCCTTTGAAGAATTAGTCGAAACTGTTCTCGAATCAAGTGAAGGAAGTTTTTCTGACGCACAACAAGCCCTCGTGATTCGATTCCTTGAATCAAGAGGCTATGAAGTCAACACAGTAGACCTGCGACCGCGTGTTCTTGCGTGTGCTGGAATAATTGGTGCTGAATTAGGATTTATATCTCCCTCGGAAATACCTCGAATCGCACCTGGGATCATGGTTTCTGACACTCAAGTCGATGCTATTGTAACTGAACTCAAAGCACTTGCAGAAGCATTCAAACCGAAAACTGATGAACAACCAGATATTGAAATGGTCGTTGCTGAATCAGTCAGTGATGCCTCGGAGCGAGTTACTTCCGCTCGAGGTAAAATCGATGCTATCGATGATTTACTCGCTCGACTTCGTGGCTAATCCACTTCAACGGGATGCGTAGAAGTTCTGGATGACTTGTGTTACAGTTTGGATATCGTGGATATCACGCTGTGCTAAATCTCTGATGATGTTTTGGCGTTGTGATACGTGCTTTTCGAATACATCTGGGGAAATTCCTGCTGCTGTGCAAATAATTTCTCGAAGTTTAGATGGAATACCGGTTTCTTCAATTTGGTCGGTAGCAGCATTGTATTTCCAAATAATGTTCAGACGTGGTTTATCGCCTTCCATACCTGCAACTTCAGCGACCTCAGTGATTTTGCGGGCAGTTTTACCGTTCACGTGAAGTCGTGCTTGAATAATGATGAGGTCGAGTCCACCCAGCATAATCGGTGGGACGTTCATTGGAGGATTGATCATACGAGTGACTGTTTCCTGTGCCGTGTTTGCGTGCAGTGAACCGAAAGAACCGTCGTGACCGGTGTTCATAGCCGTAAGCAAAGTTGCTGCTTCAGGTCCACGAACTTCTCCAACAATGATTCGGTCAGGACGCATACGAAGACTTGATTTGAGGCAGTCATTCATATCGACTTCAGGTGTTCCATCTGGGCGTTGTCGTCGAGTTTCCATTCGAAGCCAGTGGTCGTGATAGACTTGCAATTCAGCAGTATCCTCGACCGTCAACAATCGTCGGTCCCATGGAATAAACATTCCAAGACAATTGAGCGTAGTGGTTTTACCAGAACCTGTTCCACCTGCAATAACAAAGTTAGCAGGACGGCTATCGAGACCTTCGATCCAAACCCACATCATTGCAGCTAGACGGGAATTCACAGTACCAAACTTCACGAGGTCAATCATCGTCAATGGGTCTTCACGGAATTTACGAATGGTGAGCGTAGGTCCGTCAGGTGTGACTGGGGGTATTGTGCCGTTCACACGGGAACCGTCAGGTAGGCGTCCATCAAAGATGGGAACAAGACCTGGGCCATCGCCAAGTGGAACATTGGTAAACGCAGCGATATTCTTTGCGATTTGGATTCCAGAATCATCATCAATCCAAATGTTTGTTCTGCACATACCGTGGTCTCGATGTGCAATTTTAACACATTGTGTTCCACCATTGTACATCACTTCTTCAAGAGCATCATCTTCCAAAAGAATTGCAAGGTCACCGTATGGGTTTGGTTCAACTTCACCATCGACGTGATAGATTGGCGAAGGGTGGCTTGGTTCAGTATAAATTGTAACTCGACCGTATTGTGCTAAGACTAATTCACTCATATTTTTATCCTCCAATCATTATGACTGCCCCTAAATAGAGACTCATAGAAAGTGCAATCCATCCTGGCATCCACCAAAGTGCATCCTTGAACCGGCCGAGCATTCGCCCTGAAACACCAATCGCAATTGCTGATGCTGCTCCAAAGAAAAGTGAGAAAGTGGTATTGAATGATTCGATTTGAAAACCCTTACTGGCTGGGGCAAACAGTCCAACAATGAAGGCAATAAGAATTGGTAAACCGATGCTGATGAAAAGAACGATGAGTATGCCTTTACCCAACAATTCTTCCTCACGCTTATTCATCAAATCATTCAAACGCTCGTAATCCATTGCTAAATCAGAAAGTATTCCTTGAAGGGGAGAATCTTGTTCAATTGCGGTTTCAATTAAGACCATGACCCGTTGAACTTGTGATGAACGAGTCTTGGCAGAAAAGGATGCAAGGGCAGCATCGAATGAGGAGGAGTGACTTTCTTCGAGGGTTTCCTTTAGTAATTTCCCGAGGAGTCCCGGAAGCGTTCTCGATTGTTCCATCATTGCTTCTTGAATACCACGCCCTGCACCCACAGAGTCAGAGAGTGATTCGAGTAATGAAGGGAGTGTATTTTCTATAGAACGGCGCCTGTTACGCTCAAGCATTGGAGGTATCCCTCCAGCAGCACTGGCCATCCCAAAGACAACCAGCACTAACAAGAAGATATTCTCGTTAAATGTTTCAATGAGTCCATAAATCATGAAATCACAACCCCGGGTCCTTTGTATGGGCTTTCAAGCCAATCATAAACATCCCAAATAATGTCAAAGCGAGTCCTGCGTTAACCACGAGATTGATGGTAGAAGCAGGTGGTAATTGCATGAAAGCACCCAAGTCTCCACTCATCAATTGCGGGACAAGTCCTGCAATAGCCAAGATAATCGGACCGATCATTCCGATTGAAAGAAGAGTTTCAGGAACTGAACCGAGTTCTTCAATGTATTTTTTGACTGATTCGGTTCGTTCATTCTCCATACGTACGCCTTGCTTACGAATCGTATCGATGATGTCTGTGTTTTGTGTTACATTGGTATACATTGTATTGAGAAGACGACGGTATCCTTCAGAATCCGCCTTACCCATCATGCTCTTGAGTTCAGGTCCAAGTCCACGGCTGCTCCCTTTTCGCAAACGGTTCATCATACCGGAGAAATCTTCTGAAATGATTCCGTAACCACCGCTACCAATAGTGTGGATTGCAGCTTCCAGTCCAACACCTGAGGACATCAAAACGTCGAGTGTCCGGATGACATAGAGAACTTCTCTCTGTTCATCCAATTTCCGCAT
>MDSY01032153.1_pt1 | contig 11184 bp, 11 predicted proteins | sample 811131 | NCBI WGS metagenome assembly MDSY01 (sample SAMN05326643, study PRJNA326480) | marine metagenome | isolation source: seawater | place: Atlantic Ocean: South West | collected 2010
AGATATATTTAATAATGGTCAATATATAATGGTAGATGAAGTTAATTTTAATCAAGATGATATTAAGCTAATCGATGATAAAGCAAAAAAAATAATATCTGAATTCAAAAATGAATTATCTAAAATACAAGAAATTAACAAAAATTCATTAGAGACTATAATTAATAATTTAATAAAAAAAAATGAAACTAATTTCAAGGGTGTTGGTCAACCATTGAGAATAATGCTTACAGGTTCTAAATATGGTCCAGGTATATACGATATAATGATATCTTTAGGAAAATTAGATATTGAAAAAAGATTAAATAAGATAATTAAGTAATATTTTTGAAGCTTCCTTTGATGAAGATAATGATTTTAAATCATCTATTGTGGACTTTATAGAGGAAATCTGCTTTTCAATTAATTCAGGTTTTTTTAAAAAATAATATACAGATTTAAATATTTCAGATGGATTGCAGTCTGATTGTATAAGTTCAGGAATAATTTCTTTATCGTTTATAATATTAATCATATTTGCAAATTTTATTTTTAAAAAAAGCTTAGCTAAATAATAATTAACAAAATTTGTCTTATAAATTATTATAGAAGGTATATTTAATTTACAAACTTCAAGAGAAACTGTTCCGGATTTTACAACTGCAAAAATTGATTTTTTTAATATTTCATTTTTTATCTTTTCATCCGAAATAACTTCTGCATTATCGATATTTTCTTCCTTAAGTAAGTTTACCAAATAAATTTTGAATTTTTCAGTTGAATGAAAAACAAAATTAAAATCTTTATCCTTATCATTCATCATTTTAATGAATTTAAAAAGTATAGGTGCATGAATTTTTATCTCACTTTCCCTACTTCCGGCAAACAAAGATATATTTTTTTTTTTATTATCAATTAGATTTTCTAATTTTATATTACTTTTGGGCTCATCATCCAATAAAGGATGTCCGACAAATGTATTTAATAGATTTTCTTTATCAAAATATTTTTTTTCAAATTTAAAAAGTAATAAAATATGATCTAGATATTTTTTCATTTTTTTAACTCTACCCTCTCTCCACGCCCACACTTTTGGAGCAATAAAATGAATAGTTTTAATGTTGGGGTTAATTTGTTTTACTTTCTGAGCTACTCTTAAAGTAAAATCTGGGCTATCAACACTAAATAAAATATCGGGTTGAAATTCTATAATTTTATCAACTGTTTCATCGATCTTTTTTTTTATTTTAAAAATATTTAATAATACACTTGTAAAAGCTATAAAAGTTATTTCTTTAAGTTCATAAATTGACTGTATACCTAGTGAATTTAAATGTGTTCCTCCTACGCATAAATATTGAATATCAGGTTTATCTTCTTTTAGTTTAGAAATAACCGCAGATGCCAATTTATCACCAGATGGTTCGCCTGTTAAAATAAATATTTTTTTCATTACTTCCATTTATTTCCAGTAAGTAAATACCACGCATTTTTATAAGCGATATTATGTTTAACATCATTAGGTAAATCTTTGATAATATCATTAAAATTATTTACTTTTTTTGTTAAATATTCATCTAAAGGTTTTCTTCCTCCACCATAATCCGTTGCAAATACAAATCGATCTGAAAATTCAATTAGAACTTCTTGCCATTTTTTTTTAATTTTATTTTTTTGTTTTCCCTTTTTTCCTTCCCATATTATCGTATCTCCAATTAATGTTTCATTATTATTTTTCCCAGAACATTTATATTTTCTGTTGGGATGGCCTGTGGCTAAGTCAAAATAAAGATTAGGATGATTTGTCAAAATTTTTTTTACTATTGTTGGATTAAAATCTTTTTGTAATTCAGGTTGTCTTAATTGTCCAAAATGGGCCCATATAACTTTTGCGTTTGGAAATATTTTAAGCATTTTATCTAATTCATCAATATTATGATCTTCAGGCTCTAAATGAATAACAAATGGAATATTATATTTTTCAGATAAAGCAAAAACTCTTTTACTATTTGAACTATCAAGGCTTAAATGAATATGTCTATGCCTTGATTTCTTTTCACATTGTTTAGAAGACATATAATGTGTAAATTCAAGTTCACCCATATTAAAATATTTTCCAGTTTGTATTTCGCTTTCTAATTGATCTATGAAACTATTTTTTCCCTTTTTTGCCTTAGTCCAATTTTTACTTGTTCCCCCATTTGATGTTGGAATTATATATTCAGGATATTTGTTACTTAGATCTAAAATATAATTACTCCATCTATAACCTTTACTTCCATCTTTTGGATTTTGATATCCATCAAAGGAAGAAAGTGCTATACCAAGTTTATCGTAAGTTTTTAATACCTCAGGGAAAAATTTTTCTATTTGAGAAACTGTAATACTGGCTTCCATATCTATTTTAGGTAATTTTTTTTTATCTAATAAAAATAAAATTCTTTTTCTCCACTTTTTTTTTAATTCATCGCTAGTAAAATTTAATTCTGTTGCAAATAAAGTATTAGTAAAACTTATAAATATTATAAATAAAATTATACTTTTCATTTAACACATATAAACATTTTATTTTTATTGGCAAAACTAATGCATTTATTTTTATCTAAAATTATATTTCCATTTGATTTAAGTACGATTCCTTTAATACCAGCCTTCTTACAATCTTTTAATGTTTCTAAACCAATAGTTGGTAAATCTACTCTTAGATCTTGTTTTTTTTTTGGAAATTTTATCAACATACCACCGGTATTATTTTTTTTTGTTATCGCATGAAGCATTTTTTTTGTTCCTTTGGATGTTTCTTTGGCAATTACTTTGTTATTTCTTATAATTAATCCTTGTGTATAATTATATGAATTTAGGCTATTTAAATAATTAACACCTTTTTTGATTTCCAAAATTTCAAATTTACTTGGTATTAATTTTGTATAATTTCCTTTGGATAAAGTTAATTCAGAATTATAAAAATTTAAATTTATAACTTTAATTTTGTGTTCAGCTAAAATTTTTATTAATTCTTTTAATATAGCAGCATCTCCTAATTTGGATGCTTTTATAATTCTTGGTATATAATAAATTCCTTTTAAATCTAATTTAAGAGATGAAATCTTAGGTTTTGATATATTGCCGGCAAATATTACTTTTTTACATTTTTTAGAATGAATTAGTTTTAAAATTTTACCAAATTTTCCAATGCTTATAAAATAACTATTTTTATCTTTTTTAAATTTATTATTTTTAGTTAGATCTACTATGAAATATTTTATTTTTTTTTTTTTAATTTTATATAAAATTTTTAATGGTAATTTTTTATCGCCAAGAAATAATCCTATCATTGAATATTTTTAGGAATGCAAATTGATCTTTTTTTATCTGAATTAATAAATTTAATTATTTTTTCTACATACTCATTATTTTTAATTTCGTGACTTAGGTTCTCTGTATTATTTCTATAACTGTGTGATTTAAATATCTCTTTATAAGCTTGAGAAATTATTTTTATATTTTCGTTTGATACTTGGGCTCTTCTTAAGCCTATTAAATTTAATCCTTCTAAATAATTTCTATTTCCTATACTTAATCCATACGGTATTACATCAGAAGTTACTCCTGACATGCCACCTATCATTGAATATTCGCCAATCCTTACAAATTGTTGAATTGCAGTACTACCTCCTATCACAACTTTACTTTCAATTTTTACATGTCCAGCCATTTGAATATTATTTGCTAAAACAACATTATCACCTATATAGCAATCATGTGCTACATGACTTTGAATCATAATCAAATTATCATTTCCAATTATTGTTTCCCCACCTCCACCTTTAGTTCCAGGGTTTATGGTTACGTATTCTCTTATTTTATTTTTATTTCCAATTTTTAATAAGCTTTCTTCACCTTGGTATTTTAAATCCTGTGGATCATTCCCTATACATGCGAATGAAAAAATCTCATTTTCAGAACCCAATATTGTATTTCCCGTTATTCTTACATGCGAATGTATTTTGGTATTAGATTCAATTACAACATTTGGTCCAATAAGACTATAGGGTCCAATTTCTACTTTTTCAGAAATTTTTGCACCATCGCTTATTATTGCTGTTTCATGTATCACTATGAATAACTAACAAATTTTGTATATTATGGTTATCAATAAATATTGCTAATTATTTCCTGTCAACAATTGTGGCAGACCATACCGCATCTGCCATTTTTTTTCCTTCAACAATAGCTTCACCTTTATACTTCCATACTCTACCATGAGATCTTATTGCTTGAATATTTAATTCTAACCTACAGTCTGGCAAGACAGGATTTCTGAATCTAGCTTTTTCAATTGTCATTAAAAATACTAATTTATTTTCATAGGTAGATTTATCTATACCATGAGCAGTTAATGTAGCGGCAGCTTGACCAAAAGCTTCAACTATAAAAACACCCGGCATTACAGGTTCACCAGGAAAATGTCCTTGTACGAAAAAACTATTTTTTTTAACATTAACGATTGCTGTTGCTGATGATAACTTTTTTATATTAATTAGTTCATCTAAAAGTAGCATTGGCTCTCTATGAGGAAGTAATTCTTTTATTTGATCTTTGTTTAATTGATCAGGCATAATTATTTATTCTCCTTAAGAAAAATTCTAACATCTTTTGCGGGATAACCCATAACTTTTGAGTTATCTGCTATATTTTTTATTACTCCACTCCCTCCGCCTATTTTTACATTATTTCCGATTTTTAAATGTCCTGATATACCAGCTTGACCTCCTATCATAACATTGTCTCCAATTATCGAACTCCCAGCAAAACCGACTTGTGCAGTAATAATGCAATTTTTTCCAATTTTTACATTATGAGCTATATGTACATGATTATCTAAAAAAGTATTATCACCAATAACAGTATTAGATAGAGAGCCCCTGTCTATAACGTTATTGCATCCAATTTCAACGTTATTTCCAATTATAACAATTCCTATATGTGGGTATCTAACGTTATTTTTGCTCTCAGGAAAGAAACCAAAACCTTTTTTACCAATAATTGAACCGTCTAAAATATTAACATTATTACCAATTATTGAATTTCTGATTATAACATTAGATCCTATTTTGCAATTATTTCCAATTACAACATTATTTTCAATTATTGAATTATGACCAATAGTACAATTTGATCCTAACTTAATATTACTACCCATTAAAATATTGTTTCCAAATTTTAATTTTATAAATTTATTATTTTTTGTTAATTTTTTTAGTTTTGTATTTAAATCATCATAAACAGCATTAGGATAAAACAAATTAGTCACTTTTGAAACAGAAGTAAAAACATTTTTAACAATTATTGGAATACAAGATTTTGGTAAAAAATTTGCATAATTAGTGTGCGTAATTATATATTTAGCTTTAGTTTTGGCGGCCTCATCTTTATATTTTGAAGAATTCAAAAAAGTAATTTGATTAGAAGATGCACTATTTAATTCTTTTATATTATCAAAAATAATATTTTTATTAGTTATATTTTTTTTTAGTTTTAAAATATTTAAAACATCAAATAAAGTTATTTTTTTTTTTTTGAAAAAATTGTTATAATTTTTCATAGTTGAATTCTATAGTTGATATTTCATCATTAAGAAGTTTTATTATTTGATCGGTAATATCAAGACTTTTTTTTGCAACAACTAGCTTATTTTTATCAAACAATAAAGAAATTGAATTATCTGAAATGTATAATGTTAGTATTGGATTCAAAATATCAAGAATTTTTTGGGAATATTTCATTTTAGCATTATTAAAATTAGTATTAAATGTATTTCTATCATCATTAAATTTATCTATTTTTTTTTTTAAATTATTGACTTCTATATTAAATTCTTCATCTGAAATTATATTTTTTTTTAACAAAATTGCTTCTTCCTTAGATTTCAATTCACCATGTATTAATTTAAATTTATCATTAATTTTATTTTCTATATCTACAATTTGTTTATTTAATGATTTTCCTACTAGTGACTCATTAACTATTTTATTTAAATCTATATAAGCAACTTTTTCATCAGATAAAGAAGCATTAATATTAAAAAAAAAGAATAATAAAATAAATAGTTTTTTCATTTATATACTAAAACGTAGTACCTATTTGAAATCTAAAATTTTCTGTTTTGTCAGTGCTTGCTTCTGATAATGGTATAGAATAAGAAAAAGATAATGGTCCAATTGGAGTAAACCAATCAATACCTAAACCTGTAGAAGATCTTATTTTGTTGGAGTCTAAAGATGAATCGTAATCAACTTGCCATAAATTTGCTACATCTACAAAAAAATTAAAATCAATTTTTTCATACTCATTTAAAAAGTTTGGTAGTGTAGAATTAAAATTTAAGGCAGTTCCAAAATTTCCTCCGATATACTGTGTGCCGTCTTTGGGTCCAATTTTCTCAAAACCTCTTAATCTTCTTGAGGGGATATAAACACGTTTAGAAACACGAACATTATCGTCGATAGAATTTATACTTCTGGCAAAAAGTTTTGCAGATAATATTATATCATCACTGACTGAATGATATTTTGAATAATTAAATGTATTTTCTATAGACAAATCATCAGAATATAGTGGAAGACTTTGAAAAAATTTTGTCAAAGAACCATCAGTAGGCTGATAATTTTGGTCAAGTTTATTTCTAGTTAATCCATAAGTAAAGATAGATTCAAGATAATCCCCTTCCTGCTTCTTTTTAATTTCTGATGCTAATGATGATGTAACAAGTTTTTCGTAGAAATTAGAAACACCTAAGTTAACAAATAAATCTTCTTTTTGTTCAAAGGATGTGCCTATACTAAAACCAGTTCTTGTTGTTTTAAAACCATTAGAAGACATAAAGTCAGATGTAGTGCTTTCAATGGATGTAGATAAGGATTTATCCGTATTCTTATAATTTGGATTAGTGACAGCAAATTTACCTCTTACTTCTTCTTCTGATAAAGATAAACTAGTTTCTAAAGATATACCTTTACCTAAATAATTATTTTCTCTAATTCCTCCACTTATAGTAGATCCTCCAGTTCCAACGCCAGCACCTGCATAAAATTCACCTGTGGGTTTCTCTTCAACATTAATATTAATAATTTTCTTTTTAGTTTCTTTTTCTGAGTTTAGAATTTCTGTATTTACTTCCTTGAATAAGTTTCTTGATTTTAAATTATTTATTGATCTATCAAAAAGAACTTTATTGAATGCATCTCCTTCATCAACTATTAATGAATTTCTTATTACTTTTTCTTCAGTAATAAAGTTTCCAAAAATATTAATTCTATCTACATAATATTTCTCTGATTTTTCAAAAAAAATATTAATATCTATTTTATATTCATCTAGTATTTTAATATCGTATTTTGCATTTATGAAAACAAACTCTTTTTGTAACGCAATTTTATTTATACCAACAATTAATTCCTGTATAACTTTTAATGAATATTTTTTACCATTTAAATTTTCAATAGTTTTAAATATTTTTTTAAAATCATCCTTGGAAAAATCTTCATCTATATTTAGTTTTATATTATTGAAATAATATTTTTTTCCAGCATCTATGTTAAAAATTAATTCAAAATTTTTCCTATTAGTTATTACTGCTGACGAAGTTTTTATATTAACATCAAAATAACCTTTATTTTTATAATATTTTACTAAACGATCTTTATCTAATTCAATTCTACCTGTGTCTAGATATTTATTTCTAGTTATAAATTTCCATGGTTTTGATTCTTCTGAAATTAAAACACTTCTTAATTTTTTATCCTTAAAAACTTTATTACCTATGAACTTTATTTTACCAATTTTTGCTCTTTCACCTAAGTCAAAATCATAAATTATATTGACCGAATTATTATCATTTTCTACTAATTCTGTTGTAACATTTGCAAAATAAAAACCGTTTGCTCTTAAGGTATTAAGCAACAAATTTTTTTGATCCTCAATATTGATTCCTATATATGGGTATTTTTCAATTCTTTTGGTTTGTTTTTCCAAACCTTTTAATAAAGATTTATTCTTTACACCATTTATAGTTACAGTCTGAATAATTGGATTTTCTTCAATATTAAATTTAAGAATACCATCAACAAATATGACATCAATATTTTTAAAATAATTTGTTTCATATAATGTTTTAATAGATGAATTAATTTGATTTAAATCAACATCTTGATTTATATTTAGATTAGAAAATAATATAATTGTTTCTTTTGACAATCTATCATTACCTTTAATTTCGATAGACTTTATGATTTCAGAATTAACATTATAATTAAATAAATTTAAACAAATTATAAAAAATACAATTATTAATTTTCTTTTATTATTATTCTGAATAGTTTTCATATTTTTTCAGATAAATATTAAGGTAAGATTTAACTTTTCCAACCATACTTTTAATATCATTAATACTATTTGGAGAATAGTGATAAAATTTACAAAAATATGGTGTTTTTATCATTTTCATGAGAATTTTAATTATTGAAAAATAACTAATTTTATTTTTTAAATAATTTTTCACCAATTCATCGTTTAATGTAATTAATATTGTTTCAAAATATGAAAATTTTTTTGGAATTAATTTTAATAATTTTAAAGATGGATATTTCTTAATATCAGGGTTGAGAAAATTTATTCCATTCAACTTATTAAAATTTATATCTTTATTATTATATTCGAAAATCTCTTTATTATAGTTAATTGAATTAATAATTGGAATTTCCATATTAGTATCATGTACCAAAATTTTAATTAAACCATTCTTAAAATTAACAATTGCATGTATGTAAGACTTTGGATGAATTATTATATTAAATTTATCAATTCCTAAATTAAATATTTTTTTTGCTTCAATAACTTCAAATATTTTGTTCATCATAGTTGCTGAATCAATAGAAATTTTTTTTCCCATTTTCCAATTTGGATGATTTAGTGCTGATTTAGGCTTAATATTTTTAAGATTATTTATTTTTTTTTTTAAAAAAGGTCCTCCAGATGCAGTAATATAAATTTTTTTTATATTCTTTTTATTCTCTTCTTTTATTAAAGACCAAATTGAAAAATGTTCAGAGTCTATAGGTATAAAATTTGTATTATTTTTTTTTAAATTTTTTTCAATAAATTTCCAACCACAAATTATGGACTCTTTGTTTGCTATAGCAATATGTTTTGTATATTTAATTATATCTATTGTAGGCTCTAAACCTTCAATTCCTGAAATAGCATTAATAGTATAGTCAACTTTTTTATTTATTTTTTTGATCGCATCATTTATATTAAAAAAAACATTAATTTTATTTTTTTTAAATTTACTTTTATAATTTTTATATTTTACCTTATTGTTAATTACTACATTTTTAACATTAAATTCTAATGATTGATTAAGAACTTTATTTACATTATTATTGGTAGTTAATAATTTTATATTATATTTTTTTTTATTCTTTCTTATAATATTTAAGGTAGTCTTACCTATTGAGCCTGTTGATCCTAAAATAAAAATTTTTTTTTTCATTAATATATTTTAAGTAACTAAAATTAATCCTAATGGCAAAGCAAATAAAATACCGTCTACTCTATCCAATAAACCACCATGCCCAGGTAAAATTGAACCTGTATCTTTTAATTTTGCTTTTCTTTTTAAATAAGAAATAAAAAGATCTCCTATCTGTGAAAATGTAGATACTAAAAAAAATATTATTAGATAGTTTAATTCGTAAGTTAATTTGTTAAAAAAAATAGTTGTAACTAAAAGTGGAAGTAAATAAGAACCTATCACACCACTGTAGGTTTTATTAGGACTTATTGATGTTAATTTCTTACCTTTAAATATTTTACCAAAAATATATCCGCCAATATCAGTTGACACACAAATAGATAATATAAAGATAAAAAATAATTCAATATTAGGATCGGTCCTATTTAAAAATGACCATAAATATAAAGAAAAAAATGCTAAATAAATATAAATAAATAGTAAAAAAAATAAATTTAAAAGTTTGTTTTTTTTAAAAATTCTTTTTAACATATAATTAAATTCAGAAAATAATAAGAAAATAAAAATAATAATTAAGAAAAATAAAAAAATTTTATTAATCAATCCTATATATAAAACTAGTATTAAAAACAATGAAGTTATAAGGCGTTTAAAAAATTCATTCATTTAAATACCGCCAAAATTTCTTCTTATTTTATTAAATTGATTAATAATTTTATTAAAATCTCTTTCATTAAAATCAGGCCATAATTTTTTTTCAAAAAAAATTTCAGAATATGTAGATTGCCATAATAAAAAATTACTTAAACGTTTAGTATTGCCGGTTCTAATTAATAATTCAGGATCTGGTATATTTTTAGTATATAAATGTTTTGAAATATTTTTTTCATTAATTCGTAAAGATTTTTTTTTTAACTTTTTTAATGCATTTAATATCTCTTGCCTTGAACCATAATTTAAAGCTATATTAACTTGAATTTTATTATTTTTTTTTGTTAACTTTTCTAAGTTATATAATTTTTCTGTTAACTTTTTTGGAAATTTACTAAGTACACCTAATATTTTTATTTTTATTCCTTTTTTTATGAGGTTATTTAATTGCATATCTATATATGACTCAAGTAAATTTAATAGATAATTAATTTCATTGTTTGGTCTTTTCCAATTTTCTGTTGAAAATGTATATAATGTTAAAAATTTAATCTTTTTTTTAACAGAAGCTTTAATTATTTTTTCTACTACTTTGACGCCCTCTCTATGGCCTAAATTTCTCGATTTAAATTTTTTTATTCCCCATCTACCATTACCGTCCATGATTATGGCTACATGTTTTGGTGAATTCATATCGTCATTATTTCTTTTTCTTTTGAAATAACTTTATCGTCTATTTTTTTAATGTGGTTATCGGTATAATCTTGAATTATTTTTTCGAATTTTTTTAATTCATCTTCTGAAATTTCCTTATTTTTTAAAAGTTTTTTTAATTCATCATTTGCTTCTCTTCTTATATTTCTTATTGAAACTTTACATTTCTCACCCATAGATTTCACTATTTTCTTCATTTCATTTCTTCTTTCTTCACTTAAATTTGGTACTGGCAATCTTATTAGTTGTCCATCTATTTGAGGATTTAATCCTAATTCAGATTTTTTTATTGAGGAGTCAATTAA
>MDSY01050933.1_pt1 | contig 11180 bp, 7 predicted proteins | sample 811131 | NCBI WGS metagenome assembly MDSY01 (sample SAMN05326643, study PRJNA326480) | marine metagenome | isolation source: seawater | place: Atlantic Ocean: South West | collected 2010
GCGGAGACTAATAACGAAACTGGGGGCGGGGGCGGGGCAGGAAATACTGCAGCTGCGAATATGTCGATAACTGTGGGCGGGTCAGGTGGCGCGGGCGGAGGCCTGGGAGTCGCTGTTCGACGAATCCTGGAGCAGCTCCAGTTCGGTGCGGCGAGACTCGGCGCGACCGCCGTGGGAAGTAATTTAAGAGTTTCAGGTAGAAGTGTGCGGCACTTGAAGCGGTGGTACGTGGAGATCACGGAAAACGAAAGCACCACTGCTGGAGTTAATGGCAAGATGGCGAAAGATTTAAACGCGCGTTCAACGGAAGAGTTGGATGGAGATGTACAGAAGACTTCTATGTCTCCTCCTCAACCTCAACACCCTAAAAAGCTGACGAACACGGCGGTAAAGCTCAAACCCGCGCCAGTTGTTATCGTGCTTGAGGACACCGAGGGTTTCGATTCTAAAATCTTAGGTGATTTATTGTTGGCGTTAAGTGATGCTAGTGATGAAATTCCAGTGTGCGTGTTGCTTGGGGTGGCGACGAGTGCGGCTATGGTGCACTCGCTGTTGCCCGCCGCGGTAGCGGCCCGGCTCAACGCGCAGGCGTTTAAGTTATACTCGCCGAAAAGTGTCATGGCGGCGGTGCAGTCGCGGGCGTTGATGGACCCGGGGCGGGTGCCTGCGTTGAGTAACGCGGCGCTTGAGTTGCTTGCTACCAGATTCAAGGAGCACGACTTTTCCTTGTCAGCCGCGCGACGCGCCATGCACTTGCTCACGTTGGACCACTTCATGCAAACGCCCCTCTCGGCGCTGGCGCACGTCGCGTCGGCAGGGGCGAAGGCGGCGAGGGACGTGGCGAACGAAATACGTACTGAGTTTCAGTCTGAAAACAACGACGACGAAAGCGCACACTTATTGCTAATCACCACGGACGACGTGGTTCGTGATATCGGACGGGATTATTTGTCCATGAATTTGAATGACACTGAGACTGATGCTGAAGCTGTCGCGGCATTAGCGTCGCACGCGAGTCGAGTCGCTCAAGCAGTGCAAGCGGCGACATCACAAGCGGCGGAGCGAGGCACCGCGGATTGGCTCACCCCCAAGTCCCTCGCGTGGGCGCGGAAACACCTGGAGCTTGAGGAGGCGAGTGACAAAGGCACCACGGCTGATGAGAAAACGCACGAAGCTATCAAAAGGGCTCTGCAAAACGCGTACCCCGCGCGCCGCAAGTGGTCGATAGCGCTTCGCTGCGTCGCGCTCGCCGCCGAGACCGGGCAGCTGAAAAACGACAAAGGCGAGCTCTCGAACGTTTTCGTCGATGCGAGCAGTGCGAAATGGATGAGCGGTGATGGGGGGGAGGGTGACAAGAAAAGAGGAAAGCAAAAAAAACAGACTGAAAAGCAAGTCTCAAACAGCCGAGGCGATTCGCTTTTGCGGTTACTTCGTTCGCGCGTCGAGCGGAGGGAGACGAGCGTTGACGCGATTCGCGCTTTGGTGAGGCGGTGGTGTCGGTTGATTGCTTTGGACCCGGAGCTGTATGATGCTTATGGGCAGGATCTGAATCACGTGTTGAATTTGTGCGACTTGGCGGAAAATGGAGAGGAGGGTACGGTGGGTCAAGGCAAGACGGTTGGAGCGGCGCCCAATTTGAATCCAGTCGCCGCCAATCCCCCGCCTTCCACGCGAACGCGGCGCAGGCGCTCCACAACCGCGACCACACCGGTGCGACCAACTCCAAATAAAACTGATGATGCCCCCGAAAAGGATGCTGAGAAGCACACGGATGATGCTTTTGATTTGACGTCGCCCGATGGCGCCGCCGTCGCCGCCGCGCTCGTTGCGCGGCGCAGAGCCGGTCCCGATCGCGCGCGGGCTCTTGAATTAGCCGCCGCGGAAAGGGGCAAGAAACGAAGGGATGATAGCGATAAGACGGGTTACAAAGTGTCGTCACCTGGAATAAAGCACAACAATACAGGTGAGGATACTGAACAACAACGCACGGGCCTGGAGGCCAACAAAGGTGAAACCTCCGACAGGCACGCCGACGCGGCTCGCGCCAAAGCGTCTTCCTTCCTCCTGTCCATCACCAAAACACACGCATCAAGACCTCCTAGCTCTTTGCCTGGGATGCAGATCTTCTGTGTTACGAGTACTGAAAGACTTCGTAAAGCGGTGCAAGCAGCCCCGCGGTTAGCCCTGGAGCAACAGATGGCGACACCGCAACCGTCGTTGCGATGCGGGTGTTGTCCCCCAACCGGGGGGGCAAGTAACACGCTCCCGGATGCGTGCGCCGCGTACACGCTCCTGCAGGACGCTGGGGACGCGGCGAACGTGCACGAGTGGTTCCGGAACTTCTGCGAGCTGCACGCGCCCGCGAAAGGCAGTGGTGATTCAACAGGAGGGCGCAAGGGAAAGAAAAGCAGGATGGTGCCGGAGGTTGTTGAGGCTGAAGAGAATCCCGACGACGACGAAGATCAACCGAAGGGGAAGGAGACGTTTTCGCTCGAGAAGCGCAAGCTGTGGGAGCTGCAAGCGCGGTTCACGCGAGCGGCGGCTGAGCTGGAGTTTCTTGGTGTTGCGCGGCCGGTGAAGAGACGGAAAGTGGAGTACATGCAGCGGACCGCGTTCCCGTTGGACCAGTTGCTGGGGGACGACGGGGCGTAGCGAGGCGTAGTGATGCGGTAGAATGAAAATTTGATATCAAAATCCCGAAGCTTCTCGGTGTTCCTGGCGCGCGACTTGTGGCGACTATTTCGACCCGATCTCCCCCCGACTCTTCAACATATCGATACTACACCTAGACATGACTCATGCCATTGATTTGACGTGAATTTCGGGGCCCAACGGTGAGTGCGCGAGGCTCGGCGCGGCGATGGCCGCAAAATTTCAAAGGGGTATGACCAACTGACGTGTGCGATGGCGAACGGGTCGTTGGGGACGATTTCGTGGACCTAAGAGGACGGGGATTTATACGTTGACGTTGGCATTACCTTATGTGCGCGTAACGCCGAGCCGCGCGGGCGTTCGTGACCTTGGCATCGCGTCACAAGCATCCCCGCTGGGACGGAGTTCAAAAATTGCATCGACAGTTGATGAACGGTTCCAAAGAACCGAAGATCTCGTCTCAGATCTAGGGTTAAGAATGCGGTGTATATCTTGGTTCTTCTTGATGTGGTGGTGATTAGGTATCACCATTGATGGTACGGTGTATGCGGCTTAAAGCACGCGTGCGTCTAGGACGATTAGTACTCTTGCGAGGCGCTGCCACTCTTACCCTTGGCGCCCTTGCGGGGCAGGAGCACGGAGTGGATGTTTGGGAGCACACCGCCGGAGGCGATGGTGACGGTGCCGAGGAGCTTGGAGAGCTCTTCGTCGTTGCGGATCGCGAGCTGGATGTGGCGGGGCACGATGCGGGACTTCTTGTTGTCCCTGGAGGCGTTGCCCGCGAGCTCGAGGACTTCAGCGGCGAGGTACTCGAGCACAGCGGCGAGGTACACGGGGGCACCGGCGCCGACGCGGGTGGCGTACTTGCCAGCCTTGAGGTAGCGCGCGATGCGGCCGACAGGGAACTGGAGGCCCGCCTTGGCGGAGCGGCTCACAGCCTTCTTTCCGGTCTTACCTTTACCACGTCCTGACATGTTGTTAGAGTTCGAGTGATGTGCACTTCGAGAGTGGCGAGGAGTGAAGCTCTGCTGCGTTTAAAAGCCAAAAAATCGAGATCGACTAGAAAATTTTTCTTGGAAACACAAACTGCAAGGAACGCTTTCTTCAGACTGACTTGCATACGATTTTCATTGCCGACCCGCTTTTTTTTCGTCTGGTCCTATGACAATGCGACATATGTCCAAAATGGACCCGGTATCTGGGACATGGCGCCCAGCTAGCGTCGGCGTGTGTCGGAAAGAGTTTTTTGTTTTCGGTTTTTTATTGGTTTTTCTTGGCTGAGCAAAAACCAAAAAGAGCAAGTCGTTGTTATCCGAAACCTAGGGCATCACACTTCGTCGGACGCCGGCGATCTGTGGGATGCCCCCTTGCCCCGCTCTCGCGAGCACACAGGTTGCGCACTTACGGGCGACTGCTTCCCGACGCACCGCACCGAGTCGTGGTCAACCCACAGCTGCTCCCCAAGCGCCGCGTGTTCCACCATCATCCGCGTCACGTCACAAAAGGGCACCCAAGAGATTTCGAAGGATGGTGTCACCCGCGACCAACGCGGACACCGCAGCCACCACCGAGTCTGACGACGCAGAGGCACACGAAACCTCGCTGTTCGAGTCATTCACCGCGATACCCGTGGTGTCCGGTGTGGTGCTAGTGAGAGACCCGAGTCATTCATCGAGTTCCAAATCCAATGAAAACAATTCGTTAACCATGCACGTCACAACCTCGGCGCGCGATTTAGCAACCGACGGCGTTCGATCTTCCACCGCGGCTGTGCCTTTGGGAAGGGAACCTCCGAATGGAACATTAATCCACCCCGCATTCGGGGTAGAGGAACGAGGTGTCTTGGTTAGCTCAATCTCTCCTAGTGGCGAGAAAAGGTTAGTGGTGCGGGACGCGAAATCAGCGGGCGGCGACAGAGGCGCCGGAATCGTCTTCGAAATCTGGGAAGGAGGAATGATGGTTTCCGAAACCTTAGTGCCGCCTTCTACGCACGGGAATCTGTGCACGGACGGTACCTTCGGAGGCGTGAGCTGGAGCGCATTGGAACAGATAATCGCGTATGTCGCGGAGGCGCCGAAGGATGAAAACAGAACACCGGAGTGGGGGATGGGAGTGACGAGTAATGCAAGTAAAGCATCAGATAAAGGAAAAAAAGACGATGACGCCAAACCGAAAGATTCCAAAAAATCCGGGTGGCGCGGAAGAGGCGAGTGGCGCGAGGATTGGGGTGAGCAGCTGGTTGGAAAGATTGAACCTGCTGTATTCATATTTGAAACCGAGCTTGGAAAAATTTCAAAGGTGAAAGGAATGCCTGAAGGGTCAATCGCGGCGAGCGGGCCGACCTGGGCGCCCATTAGCGACGATGCCGAAAAGAAAGAATCCTCAAAAAAAGTAAATCTCGACTCGACTCAACTAGTGTGCGCGGCGTGGTCGCCCGACATCGACAACTTCAAAAGCACGTCGCGACGACTGGGGCTGGTGTTTTGCTTCAACCGACCGGCGGGGTTGTGGCTTGTGCAGGTTGGGGTACCTGATGAGGGTGATGAGAACGCGGCTGATGAAACGGCTGACGCTATCCACCTCACCGCCGACACGAGAAGCGCGTTGTGGCCTCGCTTCTCCCCGGATGGCAAGTCATTGCTTTACGTATCGCACGAGAGGGCGGTGGTCACAGGAGCGCACGCGGCGACCGCAAGCCTACGAGTAATTGCATGGGACAAGGCACTTACGTTCAAAGCTCAAGGTGAGAGATTTGCAACTCCTGATGATTGTTCGAAATACTCAAGAGACGTACTAGGAGTCGACGGTACTTCTGAAAAAAAATCCCTCCGCGGGTCTTTCCCCGGTTTGTACGCCTCATCGCCGTTGGCCGTGAACCCGTGGATTAGCGACGACTCCGTGGTGCTGCAGAGCACTTGGGGTGTGTCTGAAGCAGTTCTTCGCGTGGACATCAGTACCGGTGAAATCACACGGTTGACGCCGCCTGCGACGGAAGGCGAAGGCGCGTGGATTGGGGAAAATAATAATACTGATGAAAACGAAAAACTTGGAGGATCCTGGATTTTAGCGGATGTTAAAGATGGCATCGTCGTCGCGATTTGCTCATCGCCTTCGACTCCTCCTGAGGCGCAAGTTTTATGGCTACCAAGCAACGATGCGCACTACAACGCCGAGCTGTTGTTCACTGGGTGGCACACGTTACATCGTCCAATCAAATCGCCGGTTGCACAGTCTGCGATGGAATCAATTGCAAATTTAGAGTACTTCACCCAAGACGTTTCGCGGTCAATCGCGGATAATAGTTACCTATTATCGAACCAAGAACAAGAGAAGGATGAGAAATCTAGTGGCAAAGATTCAATTGCGCGTACAGTGGTGCAATCGATCGTTGTGCGACGGAAAGGCGTTTCTAAAAACGCTCCGCTGGTTATATTGCCCCACGGCGGTCCGCACGGCGCATGTGTCGCGGGGTGGGCGGGGAGCGTGGCGTATTTAGCGAGCCTCGGGTACGTCGTGGCGTACTGCAACTACAGGGGGAGCACGGGGTACGGAGAGTCCGCGTTGCAAAGTTTATTAAAATGTGACGGTTCAGATTCTAGAAGTGGTGCATATGCTTCAGTTCGCGACGTGCACGACTGTGTAGCCATTGCGAAGCGGTGTATCAACGATGGCCTCGTTGATGAAAGCAAAGTGTGCGTAGTCGGCGGCTCGCACGGCGGCTTTTTAGGAGGACACCTCGTGGGCCAAGAGTTTATTGCACAAGGTGTTGACTTCAAGTGCGCTGTTTTGAGAAACCCCGTGACCGACATCGCGGGCATGGTATTTTCAACGGACATCCCGGACTGGTGTTTCGTGGAGACAGTAGGGATATTGGATTATACCGATAACCCATCAGTGGAGACGCTGCAAGTGATGCGCGAGAAGTCGCCAATCGCGCACGTCCGAAACGTGGCGAGAAAGAATGCACCCGTCCTGATGTTAATCGGCGCGATTGATCTCCGAGTCCCCCCCATGAACGGGTTGCGGTACGCCGCCGCGTTACGAGAGGCGGGCGGGACGTGCGACGTCAGGTTGTTCCCGGAAGACTCGCACGGCCTGGGGAAACCGCGAACGGAGTTTGAATCCTTCGTCACCATTGCCAAGTTTCTGCGCGAGAATCTACAAATCGGAAAATATTCTTGCGAGTGAGAGTTTAAAGCATTAGATTCATGACCATCGCAGACCTCAAGAATAGTCTCCTCACTATACTCCCTTTGCTAATACTAATACCTCACCCTACTACACAAACCTATGCAGCACGCTGTTGATGAGCGTCGTCCGCGCGAAGTTCGAAATGTTCGCCTGCGCGTCTTTGGAACACTTGGTGTACCCCACGACGTTCGCCGATCCTAAAACCACGGCGACGACGCATATCAGGGCGTATTCCAGATTCAGCCGGGCGAGCGCGATCCCGGCTAAACAGATCCACGCCACAGGTGCGAAGTAAAGCGAGTACCAGAACAACGTGCTTTCCCCACCGTCCACGAGCTTCATGCCTTCCGCGTTCCGGCTCTCGAACCGCCATGTCGAAACCCCCGCCTCGTCGATCTCGTTCCAGTACCGCAGCCCGACTAACAACCTGCCGCTCACGTTCTTCGTGACCCAGAAATCGCACGCAAGCAGAAGCACGCACGTCACGAAGTTCAGCACGAAGTGCGTCTCGAACCACTCGCAGGTTATGTACGCCACCAAAGCCGCGAGCTTGAACCCGACGTGGCAGAAAACAGCCACCGGGTGCTTTTGGGATGGCGCGTGGGGAGAGGATGGGGACGACATCGCGCGCGACCCGAAGTGATTTTTATTTTTTGATTTTGAATTGCTCGATTTTGGAACAGAAAGTGTGCTTTTATTTCAGAAACCTCTTGCGTGGCTACCTACCTCTCACTCTCTGTTTACTTGCACGTCGGCGCGATTACGTCCTTGAGGATCAGCGTTGCGAGGAAGATGGGCTCGTATAAAGGCAGATGCGCGACAATTCCATTGAAGTTTAAGTACTCGATGCCGCCGGTATCTGCTGCCAACTGGTCGAAAAGTTGCTGCAAAAAAGTTTCGACTGTTTCGTTTTCGGGATTGCACACGAACGGCTTGGCCAGGGTGTGCGCGTACGGGTCCACGTCCTCTTCAGGCTCTTCCTTTGCTACAGCACTTCCCAGAAGCTTACGATAGCCCGCACCGTGCGCTTTCAGAGTGCCCCAGCTGTTGAGGAAGAGAGGAATGAACTCTTCGAACGTCAGCGTTCCGTCTTCGTTGGTGTCCAGGTCTTCCAGCACGGCGAGGACTTTCACGAAAGGCGTCGTCGTCACGTTGCACACCTCGTCCACCACTTCGGGGGGAAATAACACCTGGGGCTTGTGAGGAGGCTTGGGGCCGGGCTTGGGGCGCTTGTGCGTCTTGTGGCCGTGATGGCCGCCGTGGTTGTGCCGGGCGACCTCTTGGAGACCAGAGGTGGGGGTGGGGACCTCGGACGCTGCTCGAGATAACGCAGGGCGAGTCGCCGAAGCTGCCGCTTCCAGGCGAGAAGCAGACGCTTGGGCTGCGGGGAAAACGCTGAGCAGAAGAGCCAACGTGGCGAGCAGGGGAAGGGAAAAGCGTAACATAGAGGTGCTGGAAGGAGGTATAGGTGTGCGCAGGTGGTGTGCGTTCGGTTGTGAGGAGAACGAGTGCGTCGCGCGTGTAGGCGAGCTCCCGGAAGTATTTGGCACGACACACGAAAACGGTTTCGTGAAAGCCAAGAAAGTGAAATCGAGTCTCGACGTGAATTTTGACGAAACGCTTGAAGGTCTTCTTGGACCTCTCAACTGCAAACCATAAAATGCCACGACTAAGGCACTTGGCCGCCACTTCTCCCACCCACCACCTTCCACACCGACCATGAACGACGTATCGCACGTGCTGGGAAACACACAGCTGGGCGACCAGGAAGATGACGACTCCGGCGAGGTGCTCGGCGCTCTACTCGAGTTCCCCGCGGTACTCGAGGCGCACGTCCTGTCAAAGCTCTCGTGCGTGGACCACTTCGCGCTGGCAAGGGTGAACCGCGCGTGCAGGGACAAGGTGTATCAGCTCGAGCCTGTGGCGTGGCTGCAAAACGTGGAGGATTCCATTAGATTCGTGGGGTCGCGGCGCATCAGGAGAGAGGACGAAGCGTTCATGGCAATTCGAGTTGACGTGCTGAAGTTCTTGTGCAGGGACGGCTCCCACCGGTGCCTGAAGGCACGAGAGAATTTCGGCTTTCCTCACACGAGGGCGTGCAAGGTCGCCGCGGAGCGAGGGGACCTCGAAATGCTCAAGTACCTGCGCGAGGAGCACCACTATCCGTGGAACGAGGAAGTGTGTCGCGCGGCCGCTGAAGGAGGACACCTTGAGATGCTCAAGTGGCTGCGTGCGAACGGCTGCCCATGGACCCATAAAACGTGCGAGGCGGCCGTCACGGCGGGACACCGAGAGGTTTTCCGTTGGGCGCGCGAAAACAACTGCCCCAATCTCCGAGTTTGATGGAGACGGATTGCAAAAGCAGGGGGAATGATGGCATGTCATGACAAATGAATGTGTGTTGTGTGCATTAAGAAGAAAGCGTCTGCGCGTGCCCTTCAATCACTCCCCCTTCATCAATCCCACACGCCGTGGTTTTAAGGTGCTCGAACAGCTTGTTCCTTTTGTCGAACACGGTTGCACAGCGACCACACGATACCCTAGTTTTATCCAATCGATTCGCCTCGGCTTGTTTCCGAAATAAAGACACTTTCGGGTCCTTCGCGACGCACTCCAAACACCGAGCGGCGGCTTTTTCTTCTCGCGTTTTTTTTTCAGCAGAGTGTTTTGAGTCTTTCTTTTCTTCAAGCACAGGTAGTGCCGTCGAGACAGATTTAAGTGACACACTCGGCACTGTCTGTGCCTCACCGCTGCTCTCACCCTCCCCACCGCGTTCGTCCCAGTGACACATCCTCCGTCGCCGGTTCTCTTCGCGCCAGAAAATTTCTTTTTCGGTGAGGGGTTTGTTTTTTTGTGAAAAATCGTCCTCTTCCTCCTCCGCTTTGGGCTTTTTATCTCTTTTGGCGAAGAACATGGCGCGTCTGTGCTGGTGGGAGGCGAACCCACTCGGCCCCTTCCGTATTCCGCACGCGGAACACGTAATTTCATCCCGAATACCAGCCTTTAGCGTGAAGACAACGCGGGATGTACGAAGTGCTTTTTTTGATTCCGTTTGAAGCGATTCTGTTTTCGTTTTTTCGTCTTCGGAAGAATTCAAAACCTCAAACGCGTCGTACTCCAGCGAACTCAGCCCGTCTGTTTTCCAGCTCCGTGCATTCTCACTGAGCAGTTTCCGCTTCTCCTTCGAAGGGCATCTGGAGTTGAGTTGATTCAATTTCTGAAGCTTCTCCGTCACCGTATCCAAGCCCTCCAAATCATCAAAAACACACTCACGAACGCGCTCCATCCATAAATTCTTTCTCGCGCACCGAACCTTCTGCGCATTGTCCTCCCCCCCCCAGCCCCAGAACCCGTTAGGGTACCCGTTCGTCAATTCAAAACCCTTCCTGGAATACACCGTGACACCACCGAAACATCCATCCACGTCGTACCGCCCGCCGTCAGCGCTCAAAACGCGAACTAAGCCGGGTGAATTGTTTTTGTCGTCATCGTTCTTCTCGTCTCCGCAACAATCCCCGCACTCCGGCGGTTGTCTCAAGTAGTGCTTTGCCAGCGACACATGAGGAAGCATATCGCAGTCGTGGAAGCAGAACAGTGTGTTTTCGTTTGTCCAGGCTTTTTCTTTGGAAATGACGTACTCAAACGCACAGTTCAAAAGCTGCCCGCGGTTAAACTTGCGGTCGTCGTTTGATTGCGTTGCGATTAGTACACAAATCTCATTGCCAGCGAACATGCATTGGAGACGTGCCAGGAGCGCCTGGAGTTGCGCTTCCCTGCCCGTGCCGTCCTCGCGGAAAGGCACCAATATGGCGAGTTTTGCTGGTCGTGGAGCGGACGAACTGGAAGCGTATGGAGAGTCGTTCGGTAGCACTGGCAGATGGGTGTCGTCTGAACACTGTGTCGGTGGCGGCGGAACTGCTGATGGGATGGTGCCTACTTCTTCGTCGTCGCCGCCTCCGCCGTCCGAAACGCTCCACGTCACATTTCCCTCAGCGGTCTCGTCGCCCTGGAAACCAACAGAGCCCGGGATGCCTAGCCGCTCCAGCGTGATGCGCATCCCCGACATCACGCTCCGCACGCGGGCGCGCGCCCTCGGACTGTGGGTGGTTCGCGAAGTGAACATACTATATTTTATTTCTTGAACTTTTCTCCCCAGATCCGTTTGGGTTGTGGCCACACTTCCCACGGCGGCGGGTTGGTGATGAAGTGAGAGTCGTACACATGGTCGTCGTGCAGGGGAATTCTGTGGTACGCCATCAGGGAAGGGAAACGGTGCTCGCACGGCAAGCTGAAATGCAACTGCGTGGAGTGCAACGGGTGCCCGCATGGTAAGCTGA
>MDSY01140103.1_pt1 | contig 11179 bp, 3 predicted proteins | sample 811131 | NCBI WGS metagenome assembly MDSY01 (sample SAMN05326643, study PRJNA326480) | marine metagenome | isolation source: seawater | place: Atlantic Ocean: South West | collected 2010
GGGCGGTCGTTTTCCCCTCTTGCGGAACACACAAATTCTCTTGGTCGCCCCGCGGATCGCCAATCTTCGGCTCGTCGGGCGCGACATCCCGTTTGACCAATCGTGGCACCCCTCCTTCTGGATCTCGTTGGCTGCGGGGGAGAGAGACGGCGAGGTTGCGTTTGACGCCGTGGCACAGCTCTGCGTTTTCGAGCGCCGAGAAGAAATCAGAGGACACTTCCTCGATCTCGAACGTCGTGTTCATCTTCTTCGCGCACTCGGCGGTAATCGAGTCGGGTCCGGCGCCGGTCAGATGTGAATCGGGCGACCAAATTACCTTCGTATAACGCACGAAACATCGATTGACAGATTGCCAAAATTGTCGGTCGATTTGGGGTGTTTCAAAAAAAGTCGGCCCATAACGCGCGGGGCGATGCCGCGCGTCGACGAGGAGTCGCCCCTCCTCGGGGAGGGCGATGCGGGGTTGGAGAAACGGCGTGTGGGAGTGGGTGCGATTCGATACGCGCTGGCCGGGAGCGCTGCGCTGTGTTTCGCGCTGATGGCGACCCTAGCCTTCGGCGGAAAGGTGCGGGTGAGCAAACCCGAACCCGCGTCGCTCCTGCTGGGCTCGCAGGGATCCGAGAAGCCACTGCCGCCGAGCCCGTTCGTGGCGATGCAGGGCATGTTCGCGTACGAGACGTGGACCCAGGATCATGTTGAGCATCAGGGAGATCCAAGCGACACGACGCGTCCGCTGCTGCAGTCGATGCCCAACTTTGGCGCGTCCGTGGAGTCGTGGGAGACGATACGAACGGCGGTGCACACGGGCCTGGGTGCAACCGGAAAGCGCAAGCTCTTCATCTTTCTGCGTCACGCGCAGGCGATGCACAACCAGTGGGGTCTGCATGTGCACCAGACCAAGTCCGTGAACGACATCCCTTGCGACTACAAGGGCGAGGGCAACCTGGTGGACCCCGACTTGACGGGCTTTGGCACACAGAATGCGAGGACGTACGTGAGGGACGTGCTCGAGAATGGATTGGGTAAGGAGATTGGCGGTGAGGCTCGAGTGTTCGCCAGCCCCCTGTCGAGGACGCTACGTACGACGGTGATCGGTATCGGCAACCAAACCGCGCTCAAGATCAAGGGTGGTCGAGTGACGGTGAGCGAACTGCTGAGGGAGAGGATCGACACGAGGGTGCCGTTCGAGGTGCGGCGGCCAGTCTCGTACAAGCAGGGCGTGGACAGGCAGAACCTCGACGAGCTGTTCAGGATAGACGACGTGGATGCGTCTCAATTGCAGAACGGCGACACCGTCGGGTCGCTCACCGTGGATTTCGACGAAGACGAGGGTGTCATGCACGAAGGCGCGAAACGTATTTGGGAGAAGCACAGTGGTAAACAACACGACGCAGTGCTGGGAGCATCGAAGTCGAGCGCGAAGCCGACGACCGACACGAGCAGTCTGATGACGCCACAATGCTTCGTGCCGAGTCGTGGCTTGGGTCTCGCAGTCAGCGAACGAGGGTGGTGCTGCGTGGATAGCGGGCTGAAGCAGAAGTTTGGCCCCGAAAACCTGTTTGACTTTGACGTGACCACCCCGAACAAGGATCTGAGCGAAGCAAAGAGGATTGAACGCCAAAAGACCAAGGAACCGTACGTGTGCAAATTGATGGAGGCTGGGAGGCTGGGGAACGAGGGGTGCTACGGGCCCGCGATGTTGGGTCTCCTCGCGCAGGACGACGTGAACCTGACTCCGGGCCGGGAGGAGGGTGAGAACGAGCTCGTCAGTCGCGTCCGCACGTGGATCTCGTCTGTTTTCGACGAGGTGGAGGATCAGGTCATCGTCGCGGTGACACACTCGGACTGGATTAAACTAGCCATGCGGGATCTGGGGGTTGATAAGTCGTGGCTCGTGCCAAGGAACAACGAGATGTTACCCGTCATCGTGGAGGACACGAGGCCAAAACGAGCGACAAAAAGCTGAGGTCGCCTCCAGGACAGAACTGTAGTTAGCTATTATTACCTATATATACTGGGGGATCACCAGACATCATCCTCTGACTCGTCCTCATCAACTGCGGCGGCATCCTCGTAGTCTATCTCTCCGCCAGCCTCGAAGCCGTCGTCGATGTCATCGCCGCCCCAGTCCTCCTCGGGCGGCCTCGGCTCGGATGAGGGCGTGAACGGAACGGGCGTCGCATCCTCCAAAACGAGCGAATCTTCGTGATTCGCCGCGTTAGCGGGTGTGGCCACTCCTGGAGACTCTGAAGATAAATCGGGGAGCTCATCGGGTTCGAACTCGTCGTCCTCCTCGACGGCGTACCGGTCCGTCTCGCCAATCATCTCCTCCAGCATCGTCGCCGCGGGTTTGGTCTCCTCCGTCTCAAAGACGTCATCTTCGTACTCGTCCCGTTCTGGAGTAGGAGACCTCGCATTCGTCGGAGGGTCGTCGCGGGGACGTGTAAACGAGGGAGTGGTCTCTTCATCGTCTCTCCACACCAGGTCGCCCTCATCCTCTGGCACCACCGGCGGCGAGGGAGGTTGAGCGGGCTGAGGAGGCGGGGGATGGGAAGGCTCTTCTTCTTCGTCGTCCCTCCAAACCAGGTCACCTTCTTCGTCGTCTTCCAGCTGTGAGAGGGACGATACCGCGGGTTCGACCTCCTCAACGGGCGGTCGTGGCGCGGCTAAAGGCCCGTCCTCGTCGTCTTTCCAGACGAAGTCCTCGTCGTCGTCCACCTTTTCTGGAGGAGGAGCAGAAATCGGTGCGAGACTGGGTTGTCGCTCTTCCTGCTGCCTCTGCTGGTAGACAGACACCGGCTGCTCCTGCACCGCGGGTACGCTCTTCCCCGGTGGCCGACGCACCGGCGCCAGGAATGAACCCAACGAGGGTCCGTCGGATATGCCTCCAAGAGGTTTCAACGGCGCCAGCCGACCCATGCCCGACCCGCCGAGGAGCGGCCTGGGTCCGCCGAGGATGGGCGCCGATGAAACAGCCGGAGCCATGAACTGCCCGGAGCTCTCGTCATCGCTGAGATCATCAAGCTCCCCGAACACCGTCTTTCTCACCCCGCTGCTCATGCCGACCGTCGATGTGCGCTGCGCCGCCCTCTTCCGCAGCGCGTCCTCCCTCGTGCCACCAACCTCACCGGGTTCTGTTTCTTCGTCCGAGTCGAGGTCCGTGAGTCGGCTCTTGTCCTTCTTTCTCCTCTTCAACTTCTCGACCTCGGCCGCGATGGCTTCGGCGTCAGGGTCCGCCGTCGTCGAAGCGGACGCCGCCGGGGCACCCTTCCTCGGCTTGGCCTTGGCCAGCTCAGCCTCGAGGTCATCCTGTACCTCGTCCATGTCCGGTGCCGAGTTGCTCGGGCGTTCCGCCAGTCGCGTGGGGACGCGTTTCTTGAGCACCTTCGACGGTCCCGACGGCCTGGCGGGCGAGTCGTCATCATCATCGATGAACATTCTCGCCTTGGGAACGGGCTTTGGGCCGTCGGACGTGAACACGGTGGACGGCTTGCGAGGAGATTTCGCCCCGGTCAAACCTCCCCCGCCACCCCCCGAGAGACTCCCGTGATCCTCCTCCGGGGCCTCGTCATCCTTGGGTATCTTTTCCACCTTGCCCTCCGACTTGGAGAACAAGCACCCCATCGCGGTGGGAGACCAGCCCAGGTGGCCCCTCCTCGCCGCTCTGTGGTTTGACCGTTGTTTTCCGAGAAGATTGCTTTTTATAGTCTGGCTATTTTTGGGTTGCTGTGTCGGGCGTCGTCGAGGCGAGGCAAGATGCACGTGAGTGTAGTGTATCCTATTTAATTCTATCTGAACAGTGTTGTGTGTTAATCTTTACTCGTCCATGGCGTCGTCGTCGTCCGACTCCTCGTCGTCGGACGCCGCCGGCTTCACGTCGACGCTGAACTCGTACTCTTGGTCGCAACCCAGGTACGAGTCGCACATGAAGAAGAGCGTGTACTCGACGTTCCCGGGGTCCGAGGGCGCCTGGAACTCGAGCTTCACCTTCTGCTTGCGCCCGAGGTTGACGCGCTTGATGGCCGACAACGTTCCCTTCTTGACGTCGCCAACCACCAGCCACCAGCTCTCGGAGTCCTTTTTCTTGGGGTACCGTGGCGCCACCACCGCGCCGAGCTCGTCTGACTCGTCCATCTCGCGCTCCAGAGACACAACCATCTCGACGCTGTCCCCCGCCTCCACCTCATCCGCGTTCACCACCTCGTAATTCACCTCGATGTTCGGGTAGCGGTTGCACGCCTCCGCCACCTCGCCCATCTGCGCATCCGTCATCTGCAGGAGCTCCGCGCGTTTGTCGTCATCCTCGATGTCGACCAGGTCGTAGATGCTCTCGATGCCAGCCTCGGTGCAGCGAGCGGCGCACTCCTTGTCCACGTGAGGGAGCTGAAGCAGCGGGGTGTCCTTATCCCACATCCCCTGAACCAGCATCTGGCTGAGCTCCATCGCCGCGAGCGCGGGGGCGAGCCAGCCTGACGAGGAGATGACGTCGACGATGGCCTGCAGCAACCTCGCCGCATCCGGGAGGATCGCCTTGAGGTCGTTGGTCATATCACCGTTGAGCTTTATGCGGCTGAAATGGGCCTGCATGAGCGCCGCCACCTTGACGTGCGGGTCAGTCGTGCGCCTGTTTTCGAGCGTCACGGCGGAGTGGTTCAGCACGTGGCGAAGAACGTTCGGCTCACCCGGGCGCACTGCAAACTTTTCAAACTCAGTCGCACCCGCAACAATCTCGAGCAGGCCCTTGAGCTTGGTCTTCGCCGTGAGAGACGCGGCGAAGAGCTCGATCGTGGTGTAGGAGATGTAGTAGTACGAACCGATCATGCCCAAGTTGAGAGGGGTCACGTCCATGTCGTCCTCGATGCTGATGCACTTGCTCGCCTCGAGGTCGCCGAGTGTCGACTCCACCAGCTCCGAGAGCGCGTCGGAGAGGTGCCTGTGAGTCACCCCGGTGAGGTTGTAGTAGTTGGGGTTCTGGCTCAGTCGGCGGTAGTAGAACGACCAGGTGAGATAGTCCACCGCGTCCTGCTTCGTCTCGATGGTTCGCGTCACAATCTCCGCCGCCATGTGATCGTGAAGGAAATGGTCGAGGTGGGACTCAACCGGGAAGGGTTCGTACAGGAATTTCTTGTAGTACTCCTTCCTCGGCGCGTGGCACAGCAAGACGCACACGCTGTGATCGTCGTGCAGTGGCCTCGCCGCACGACCCATCATCGCGAGAAGATCGGTGACGGGATAGTCGGCGGACGCGGCGCCGCCCGCGTCGTAGTACTGCGTGCCCATGATCACCGACAGCTTGCACGAGGCGGTGAGACCCCACGCGAGCGGGGCGGTGACCACGAGAACAGTCGCCGCGCCAGACGTGAACACCCGCTCAACCAGCTCGCGCTCATCAGAGTCCATGGACTCGTGAAGAAGCGCGACACCGAAACCGAGCGCGTGTCGCACGGCGGGATCCGAGATCTTGTCGATGTGCGGCGCCAGATCCTCGGGGTCACACGCGAGGAACTTTTTGGGCTTCCCATCCGCGGCGGCAAACGTGAGCAAGTCGAGCGAAGCCAGCTTTGCGTGCTTGCGCGTGGGCACAAACACGATGGAGGGCTCGCCGGACGGCGCGTGCTGACAGATGGCGCTATACACGGGCCTGGCCATCGCCTGCATGCGCGCCTCGAAGTTGACGATGTCGATGCCGGTGACGCGGATATCGAGGGGCACCGGCCTGACCGCCGGGGCAAAGTTGAAGAGGCCGTGCGACGTCGCGCCGATCCACTCGCCCAGGTCCCTCGCGTTGGCCAGCGAAGTGCAAAGACCGACGATGCGAATCGGCTTTTCGAGCTGGGAGCTGATGTACCTCATGCGGCTCGTGACCACCTCCATGATCGGTCCCACCGCGCCTCCAATCAGGTGGAGCTCATCCGCGATGAAGAGCGAGACGTTCTGCACGTTTTTCCTCTGCTTCCACCTGCGGCTGATCACGTCCCACTGCTGTGGCGTGGCGATGACCACCTGGCCCTTCTCGAGCAGCTTCAGGTCAACCGCCGTCTCGCCCGTCAGAGATACCACGCGCGCGCCGAGCTTGTCGCCGAGCCTCGCGCTCCAGTCCTGCAGCCGCTCGCGCGCCAGCTCCGGCGTGGGCGCCATGTACACGCATCGCACGGCGTCGGTTTCCTTCTTGGCCAGCTTGTTGAGCATGCGCAGGATGGCAAACTCGGCGCAGACCGTCTTGCCGCTGCCGGTGGGCGCGCCGATGAGTGCGTTGTCGTCGGTGTTGTACATGCACTGGAACACCTGGGTCTGCACCGGGTTGAAGTGCTTGATCCTGGGCGCGTAGAGACCGTCAAATCCATCCTGCTTCAGCGCCGACGCCGGCAGGGGTTGCAGGTCGAGCAGCTCCGTGGGCGGCGGGTGCTTGTCCGGAAGGAGCAGGTGCTTGAAGCTGACTGGGATGATCGTCTCAGACCCGAGCCAGCTGTCGGACACCACGCGCACGAAGTACTGGGGCGGCAAGGGGTCGAGCAGGGTGACGGTGAAGGAAACCGCGTGGTCCTCCTCGGCGTTGACCTGCTTGAGCAAAAAGAATTCGTGGTGAAGGATCATCTCGCCATCGTTGTCCTCGACGATGATCCAGAAGCCCTGCACGTACCCGTGCACCTTCTCGTCCCACTGAAAGTCCGGGGTGAGGGCCAGGTCCACCTTGAGCACTGATCGGGTGATGGGCTGGACGTGCGCGCTGAGCTCGAGGCGAGGGAACTGGTGGACAAACTTGTGAATCGCCTTGCCCATCTTGGGGAAGCGAATCAGCTCGCCAATCTCCTGCGACGAGAGGTCGTAGTATCGCTCCCACGCCAGATCCTTGCGCTCAACCTTGATGAGGATATCGTGAGGGATGCCCTTGAACTGACGCAGCGGCGTCTGGCTGCCCCACGTCCTCCTCGCCGCCATCTTGCACAGCGCCAGAGCCTTATCCGCGAGCTGCGCCCAACCGCGCTTGAGAACAATCTCAAAGATGCACCGCAGGATGCGCCCCGCCGACTGCGTGACGTACACCATGTCAGCCATGAGCGCGAAGCCTTCGAGCTTCATGCCGCTGATGTAAGCCTGAAGCAGGATGTTGATCTTCGCGGTGGGCTCCTCGATGGATTCCTTCACCGGGATCGGGACGCGCTCGGCCAGTTTGGCGAGTTCCAGCTTCTCCTCCTCCCTCACGGAGACGTACTTGAACTCCTCGGCGAGGGCAAACAGGCGGCACAGCTCGATGTCTCCCATCGTGGGCTTGAGGTGCTCGTTGAACGCCTTTACGGTCCCGTGGCTGATGTAGTAGTGGCTCGCGATGCGGCCCAGGTCGGTGGCCTGCATGTGGCCACTGCGCCTGTCGTATCGGCACAGGCCCGCCTTGTCCAGCTGCGTCGCGGCGGTGTGGATCAGATCCGCGCGGCGCATCTCCAGCGTGGGATCATCCTCCAGCGCATCGACGCCGACTCCGTACAGGTTGGGGTTCCTGAGCATGCGGACGTAGAGGTAGGTGTAACCAAGCCAGTTCACCGCATCCCTCGAGTCCTGCACGGTGCCGAGGACAACCTCCGCGTTGAGCGCATCCGCGAGGTTTTTCACAAACTGGGACTCAATTGGAAGCTGCTGGTTGAGCAGAGACAGGTAGTACTGCAGCTCGCTGTGCTGGGTGATGATGATACCCTCGCCGAACGTATCGAACTGCGGACGACCGGCACGGCCCATCATCTGCATCACGTCCTGGAAGCTGAGCTCGTCCCATCCGCCCTTCTCCGGGTTGTACATCTGCGTACCCTTGATGATCACGGTGTGCGCCGGAAGGTTCACACCCCACGCCAGGGTCGCGGTGCTCACCAGCACCTGCACGTGACCGTCCGCGAACAGCTCCTCGACCAACGTGCGGTCGGCGCGGGTCATACCGGCGTGGTGGATGGCAAAGCCGTAGGGTAGCAAGTCTCGAAGGTCCGCGGATCGGCACTGCTCCGCCTCGGAGATGAGAATTTCGCGGCTCGCGCTGTCCTCCTTGAGAAACTTGGCGAGTTGATCGCTCTCCAGTGCGGTGTCGCGCATCGCCTTGGCCGTCTTGGCCGTCTCCTTGCGGCTGTGCACGAAGATGATCGTCTGGGACTTGCCCGCGTTCTCGAGCACCTTCTCGTAGCAGATCTCGTTCATGACCTGGAACCTCTGAAGGGGTTTCTTCACGGTGACGCCGATGAACTGCTGCTGCAGGGGGCACGGGCGGAAGCTGTTGTCAAACACGAACAGGCCCTTGGAAGGGTTGATGCGGAGGAACGCGGCGACGTCCTCAAAGTTTGGCAGCGTCGCTGACAGTCCGACCAGGCGGACCATCTCCTGCGTCGTCTCCACCTGGCGAACCGTGCGCGCCACAATGGACTCGAGCACGGGACCGCGGCCGTCGTGAAGGAGGTGAATCTCGTCGATGATGAGCAGACGAACCAGCTGCGTGTAGGTCCTGTCGCCGGACTTGCGGGTGATGATATCCCACTTCTCCGGGGTGGTGACGATGACCTGCGTGTCGTCAATCTGGGACCGGCTCAGGGAGACGTCACCGGTGAGCTCCCTGACGTTGATCCCGTACGGCTTGAGGCGGTTGCCGAGGTTACCCACCATCTCCGCCACGAGCGCCTTCATGGGCGCCACGTAGACAATCTTGAACGCGGATGTGTCGATGCTACCGTCGGACCTGCGGTGCAGGCCAACCTCGTGGAGGATGGTGAGCATCGCCACGTTGGTCTTACCCGCACCCGTGGGCGCACACAGGAGCATATTCTCCGGAGAGAGCATCGCGGTGTTGTACACCTGGCTCTGCACCCTGTTCAGGGACTTCATGCCACTGAACGCGGGTTGCGCCCACTTTGGAAGCTCTTCGATGGGGCGGAGGACCTCGCCATCCGCGAAAGCCTTCGGCTTCAGCGCGGGGATGTGAACCTCCTCGTAGCCCTTCTTGGCGCTGCGGTAAGATCCCGGGGGCAGCTCGCACCGCTTGTTGGACATCAAGTGGGATCCCGCGGCAAAGGCCAGGGCATCCAGTTCGAGCATCTTACGCCCGGCAGCCACGGCCCCGGCGCCGGTGTCGGCCACGTCAGCCGCGACCTCGCCGCGTAGTTGCCGCGCTTCCTCGCGAATCTTAGCCTCCATCGCGGACTGTCTCGCCTTGGCCGACGCGCGCTCACCCGTCTGACGCATCAGGTCCAACACCGCCGCCGCCTCGGGCCGGGCGCTCATCTGCTCCGCGATGCGCGCCTTCTCGTCGTCGTCCTGCGCGCGCGCCAGTCGGGTACACCACACCACACGCGCGCGGGATTTGAGAAGCTTCTTGATGAGGTCGAACTTGTCGTAGTCGAGGAGGAGCACGAGCCGGTTCTCGCACGCGCGCTCGTCATCCGTCTCCGACCCGAGCGCGCTCAGCACCTCCTCAGCCATCTTCGAGGACTCCGCCGCGTCCGAGTCGGTGTACCCGAACGCGGCGGCGACCTGGCGCTGGAGCCAGTAGGCGTCGATGTCCGAGGGTTTGACGATATCCTTGTCGTACTCCTCGCCGTCGTCGCCGCCGACGTCCATGCCCTGCACGCCCCGGCCAAACCCAGCCTCCTCGCCGGCGCCCTCGTCATCCTCCTCCACGTCGCTCGCCTCGAGCACCTCGTCCAGCTCGTTGTCCTCCCCGTTGTCCTCGTCCTCCTCCTCGAACTCGACGGCCACGCCGATGTCGTCGTCGAGGGTATCGCCGGGAACGACGTCGCCCTCGCCTGGGCCGCCGCCTGGGTTGAAATCCGTGATGAGCTTACCGACGGCGACAAACTGCGCAAACTTCTCGCTGCTCGTCGCGCCCATGAGGGCCTCGACGTTTTTCTTCCTCTCCGGGTCCGTCTTGTGATCGTCCTTGAGCACCTCGAGGACCTCCTCGGCGGCGCCCCTGAGCACGTCCTGCGGCTGGTCCCCAAACTGGCCCCGGATCATTCCCAGGAGCGCCTCGTACGCGGCCCTCGTCTCCCTCGTCTTGGGGCGGTAGGATCCGTCGGCGTCGGCGGTGAGCACGCTGGACACGGCCTGAGCCCTGCCCTTCTTGCGTCGAGCGTTCAGGGCGTCCAGATCGTCCTGGTCCATCCCGCCCTTGCGCCTCTCGCGCGCGCGCTTCTTGCGATCCTCGAGCTCGGCGGGCTTGTCGCGGTGCACTCGGTCGCCAAACTGACCGGGCTTGATGCGACCCCAGAGCGTCTCGGGCTCGCCGGTGGGCTCGCCGGTCACGCGATCCTTGTTGTCGGACGTGAGCACAAGGCTCGCGTTCTGCGCGGGGTTGGGAACGGAGACGGGAGGTCAGCGAACGCGGGTGGGTGGAGGGGCGGGGGAGATTGGATTACGGCGGCGGGGTTGCCCGGTGCGCGCGAACTCACCGCTCGGTACTCGTACTGCTTGTAACGCGCGTGGGCCTCGGCGCCACCGCCCGTGGCGTCTTTGGGGCCTCCATCTTCGCCGCGGCCGCCACCTGCGATGTCGGGGTGAGTGGGAAACGGGACGGTCAGCTCCGAGGCGGGGGCGGGGATCGAGACGTGGCGGGGCGGCAAGGTTGAGGTTCTAGGCTTATTTGCCCTACGTACCGGTGGGCATTTTGCCGTTCCGCGCTCAAGATCCCGGGCCCGATCTACCCCTCGACCGATCCAAGCTCTCTCGAACGTATCGCGTTACCCTCGCAACCGAGCCGTGAACTCTCGCGCCCTCGTCGGTGGACGCCGATCGCGCGCGGTCGGGTTTTGACGTCGCGCCGTCCCCTGCCAATCAGAGAGCTGCAGAGAGGCCAAACCAAGTTCACAAGTTCCCCAAACGACGGTTGATCGATCTGACTAAGTTGTCTGGTGTGGTGAAAACAAATTACCACATTTCCTAGTTTAAGGTTAACATGTATGCAGGTTCAGTCAGGTACACCAGGGATCTCGGATTGTTCGTGTCGACGCGATGTTATTTTCCCGCCCTCCGCCGGCGAGCAGCTTGCGATCGAGTTGATTGGACCTAGTCGACGGCCGGCGGGCGGTGCGTTCGCAATGCGATCGACGCCAGGCGGCGATTGCTGATTGTTCAACAACAAACACACCGTACTCGAAGACGGCATTCGATACGAGAAGAGGAACGGCCTCTCGACGAAGACTGAAGAGGCCCC
>MDSY01056468.1_pt1 | contig 11178 bp, 11 predicted proteins | sample 811131 | NCBI WGS metagenome assembly MDSY01 (sample SAMN05326643, study PRJNA326480) | marine metagenome | isolation source: seawater | place: Atlantic Ocean: South West | collected 2010
ATTTTTTTATCAAATCTTCCAGAACGAGTTAATGCTGAATCTAATTCTCTAACAAGATTTGTAGCCGCAAATACCATTATATTTGTATCTTCATTAAAACCATCCATTTCTACTAATAATTGATTTAATGTTTGTTCTCTTTCTGAATTACTATCTCTACCTCTTCTCTTACCAACAGCATCAATCTCATCAATAAATATTACACATTTTCTGTGTGATTTAGCTTTAGCAAATAATTTTCTAATTCTAGATGCACCAACACCAACATACATTTCAACAAATTCTGAACCAGATGCATGAATAACTGGAATACCAATTTCTTTAGCTAACGTTTTGACAAGTAAAGTTTTTCCAGTACCAGGAGGACCAACTAGTAAAATACCTTTAGGTAGTTTAACATTCCATTTTTTATATTTTTCAGAATTATTAATAAAATCAAAATAATATTTCATTTCATCTTTAACTGATTCTAGACCAACTACAGAATTAAGATCAATCTTTTTATTTATATTTTTTTTTTCAGGTTCAGGATATAGAGAATTATGACTAGAGTTAGGTGTAATTTCAACAAAAGTATTTTCTTCGAAAAAATACTTTACGATTAATTTTAATATTAAAAAAAGGAAATATATTATGAACAAAAAAGTAATAATTTCCATAATTAATTTAAATGATATTTTATTTTTACTTATATCTATAAAAAAAATGAATTTTATTTAAATAGTTAATAATAATCTATAGTAATGGAATTATCACAAGCAACTACAAATTACATGGTAGATGGGTATAATATTTCAAAAGACTCATCAATAGAGGAAATTATACATATCCCTTATAATATTAATAATGTATTAGCAACTGAAGAAAATATCATAGATTTATTAAAAAATTTTAATGTCGAAATAGACAAATTAAATCACATTCATTTTTTTCATCAAGCTTTCACTCATAAATCATATATTGAAAAAGAAATTTTTCCAAAAGATGTATTAATTGCTGCAAAAAATGAATTAGGAAATCCTAAAAATCTTTTAGAACTAAGGAAAGATAGTTATGAAAGATTAGAGTATTTTGGTGATCGAGTAGTTAAGTTAGTAACTTCAATGTATCTTTTTTATAGATATCCAAATGAAGATGAAGGATTTATGACTCGTCTTCAAACAAAAATAGAAGATAAAACTAATTTAGCAATTATGTCAAAAAAAATAGGATTAGGAAAATTTTTTATAATTTCTCAACAGATTGAGAGTTTAAATGGACGTAATCTTGAAAAAATTCATGAAGATGTTTTTGAAGCATTTTTAGGAGCATTGTTTCTTAGTAACGGTTTTGAAGTATGTTGTTTACTAATAGTTAATTTGTTAGAAACACTGATTGATTACTCAGATAAATTATATCGTGATAATAATTATAAGGATATTTTATTAAGATATTATCACAAACAAAAATGGATTTTCCCAAAATATCGTGAAATTCATCAAGAAGGCCCACCACATAAAAGAACATATATTATGGGTGTCGAAAAAGGTTCTGAAGAACCACTAAAAGATTTTGAACCAAAAGATTTATGTGTAGGTTATGGAATTGGATCATCTAAAAAAGAAGGACAACAAAATGCAGCAAAGATGGCTTTAATTTTATACGGGTTTTTAAAAGATGATCAATATGAAAATTCTGATATATTTTATCCTGATTGGGATAAAGTACAACTATGTAAGGAAGATGAAAATGCAAATTACCTTTTAGATTCAGATGATAATTCATCTAAAAAATCATCAAAAAAGTCATCCAAAAAGAGTATAAAGGTTACAAAATCAGTTGAAGAGTTTGAAAAAGGAAAAGTAATAAATGATAATGAGTCAGATTTTTCAGATTTATCTGAAGCTACAGATTCTGAATAATATAAAATTATTTTAAAATTAAATTAAAATTAATTTAAAAGATAATTAATTTACTCAATAATGAATAAAATATTCCTATCTAAAGATAATACTTCCAAATTATATAAGGAAATTTTAAAAGAAAATAATTTACAAGCACTACCCAGAAAATCAAAAGAAATAATTGTAGATAATTTAGTGTCAAATATGAAAGAAGTTTATAAACATATTGACCAAAGTAAAATTAATAATAATAATGTTTCAGGTATTTTAGGTCAATTTAATAATATGTGTGTAACAGAAACAACTAAACAATTAAAAACTTCTGATGTATTTTCTGGAGAAGATACACAAGTATCAAGACTAAAATTTGCTAGAGATTTCAAAAGTACTCCCCAAAAACAAGTAAAATTTTTAGAAAGGCCACAATCAGTTACTACTAACAGACCTGAACCTAGACAAGTTAATCAAATAGAAAATAATATAAGAGGTCCTTCTAACAGCTTAGATAATATGTTTCAGCCAATAACTGGTAGTAATTTTAATGATGCAAATATTGGTTATACAAATAAATCAGATTCTTATACTGATATTAACAAAAGAATGGATATGGTTAGTCAAATGAGACAAAGAGAGGAAAATATAAATAATCAAAGACCTCCAACACCAGATTTTTTAAAAACTCAAAGAACTCAAAGTAATAAACCTGATGAGCCTCAGCAGACTAATTATAATAATAATAATTTTAATGACAATTCAAATATGAATTTTCAGCCTACAATGAACAATTACAACAGTAATGATAATAACCAGTCAAATGAAATAGGTGCAGTAAATTCAGGTTCAATACAACAAGAAAATACTGATTTAGCAAGTTATTCAGGTGGAGGAGATTATTTTAATTTTGATGATGTAAATAAACCTATTATGCAAAATGATATTGTAGAAGATGGTGCATCTTTTGAAGATAGATTAAAGAGATTACATGCTGATAGAGATAGCTTTAATCTAACTCAACCACAAAATGTTCCTCCAAAACAAAGTGCTCCTGCTCAACAAGATCAGTACCAACAAAATAGTCAACAAAATAACAATGATTATTTAAAAAAACAGCAAGAAATTCTGGCGATGCGTTATCAAGAAGAAGAAAAATTAAAATTGCAACAGCAGTCTCAAGAAGAAGGAAATAGTTCTAAACAACAAGAACAATTAAGATATCAACAAGAACAAGAACAATTAAGATATCAACAAGAACAAGAACAGTTAAAATATCAAGAACAAGAACAGTTAAAATATCAACAAGAACAAGAACAATTAAGATATCAACAAGAACAAGAACAGATGAGATATAAACAAGAAAATAAAGAAAGTAATAGTAGTGATTTATCATTGAAAATATTATTAGAAAAATTAAATAATTTAGAAAAATCAAATGATAGTTCTTTATTAAAAACAGTAAATGATTTAAAAAGTGAGAATCAAAATTTAAAAAATGATTTAGACCAATTGAATAATGTAAAGAAAAAAATAGCAGAAGAATTTACTGAATTAAATAAGAAAAATGATATAGTAACATCTAACTTACAAATATTAAATCAACGTGAATTAGAACTAAACAGTAGAGAAAATGAAATAACTCAATTAATAAGTAGTTATAAAGATATTTTAAATGCCAGATTTTATCAGATGAATGTTACATCTAAAGAAAATAAATCATTGTATAGTTATTTTTTTAATAGTTTAGAGAATATTATTTCAATAAAAATAATATCTTATTCTTTACCACAACCAAGATTTAATGTAGATATTAATAATTGTAACATGAAATATAAAATTTATTCCGATGAAGAAAATTTTGAAGAAAAAGAAATTAATTTAAAAAAAGGTAAATATACAATTGAAAATTTACTTGAAAAATTAAGTTATGATTCTGAGTTAAATTTTGAACTATCATTAGAACAACAAGTAAAAATATTATCTGAAAAGAAATTTGAATTAGAAAAAAGTAATTTAATTAATAATACATTAGGTTTTAGTGAAAATGATGAAGTCAAAAATGAAAATGAAAAGTATTACTTGGAAGCTAGTAATAGTTGGGATTTAAGAATACATGATAAATTATATCTGTATATTAGGAATATTAATGATGACCCAATATCAATTATTTATTTTAACGGAAGTTCAGAAACTCAAATTCAATTTGAAGATCCAATTGAATTATCACAATTAGATATTGAAATTAGAGATTCTAACAATAATCTTTATGATTTTAATAATTTATCTCATTCTATAAATCTACAATTTGAATTAACTAATCAGTTTTTACCATTAGAAGTTAATAAAGAAATTGTAACAGAAAATTAGGATATTAATAATAATTAATTAAAAGAATTATTATTTATATTTAATAATGTACAAACAATTACTTAAATATGATAAGTTATATGGAGCTCAAAATTACAAACCATTATCAGTAATATTAGAAAGAGGCTCAGGTATTAATTTGTTTGATATCAACAATAAAAAATATTTTGATTTTTTATCATCATACAGTAGTGTAAATCAAGGCCATTGTCATCCTAAACTTGTAAAAGTTATGCAAGAAGAATGTAGTAAATTGACCTTATGTAGTAGAGCTTTTTATAATAAAAATTTATGTGAATTTTATCAATATATGAACGAAACTTTTAAATATGACAAATGTCTACCTATGAATACTGGTGTTGAAGCTGGTGAAACAGCAATTAAATTGGCAAGATTATGGGGCTATAAAATTAAAATGATTGAAGATAATAAAGCTCAAATAGTTGTAGCTAAAAATAATTTTTGGGGAAGGTCAATAGCTGCATGTTCTTCATCAAATGATGTAACATGTTATAATAATTTTGGTCCTTTTACACCAGGTTTTTTATTTGTTGAATATAATGATTTAAAAGAATTAGAAAATTTGTTTTCAAAAAATAAAAATATAGTGGCGTATATGGTTGAACCAATACAAGGTGAAGCGGGTATAATTATACCAGATGATAGTTACTTATTAAAAGTTAAAGAATTATGTAATAAATATAATGTTTTATTAATTTGTGATGAAGTGCAAACTGGTATTGGAAGAACAGGTAAGATGTTAGTATCAGAAGATGTTAAGCCAGACATGGTTGTTTTAGGTAAAGCTTTATCGGGTGGTATGATGCCAGTCTCGTGTGTTCTAGGAAATAATGAAATTATGGATTTAATGAAACCTGGAATGCATGGTTCAACTTATGGTGGTAATCCTTTAGCAACTGCATTAGTCCCACAAGCGGTTAACATTATTACGGAAGAAAAATTATTAGAAAATTCATTAAATCAAGGTAGTTACTTTAGAAAGGAGTTGTTACCATTTGTAAAGACGGGAAAACTAAAAGATGTAAGAGGTAAAGGATTATTAAATGCAATTGAATTTTACGATTCAGATACTGCTAATAAAGCAGTTAATAAAATGATGGATAATGGATTATTAACAAAAGTTACAAAAAATGGAACAGTTCGAATGTGTCCTCCTTTAATAATAACAAAAGAAGAAATGAATGGTAGCTTAGAAATTATAAAGGATGTTATAAACAAAATGTAAATTAAAATTGAATTTTTTTTTATAATGTAAATTTTTATTATAATATGAATGAACTTGAACTAATTTCTGATAAAATATTTAAAATTCATTGTATTTATAGGATTGATAATGTTGAAAGTAATCTTAAAGATTTTCCAAATAACAAAGAAATAAAAAAAAGAATATGTAATATCTTGAGGTCCAAAGAGAAAATTTTATTTCCAAAATTATTAAATTTAAAAAAAGATATTTTATATGTATCAAAAAATCAGAAATTTAAGAAGATTCCCATAGAAGTAGAACATATAATTTTTTCTTATTTGGATTTTGGATTTAATATAGAAGATTTAATTAAAAATATTCTAAAAAATAACTTTAGGTCGAAACTTGTTAATATTATTACAGAAAATAAATTTGATTTGACATGGTATGATTTTGGATCAATAGATTATAGGTGGGCTTCAAATACCATAGATTCTGCTAATAAAGAAATTAAAATTCTTAATTTAATTTGATTTTTTTAAAATTGAAATTTATATTGAAAAAATATATTTTTTTCATAATATGGAAATAAACGCTAAAATTAATCCATGTAATAAAAATCTAGATATGCTTAATTCAATCTATAAATGGATTCCATCTAGTGAAAATATTAGACCAATAGAAGATATAATAAAAAAAAAGGATATCGATTGTAAAACTAATAATATAATATATTCAACAAATATTGATCAAGTTTTGATTAGATATTTTAATATTAAGAAAAAAATAAATAGAATCAATAACAAATTTGAATCTAAAATTAATATTGAAAATTTACATAAGAAGATTTTTATATCAAATGAATATCCATATAATGTTCCAGAAGGAACTAATCATTATGTTATGTGGTATACCTATGATAATATATCTGATGAAATTATAACATCAGATATATTTTCGGAATTAAATAATTTACTAAATCATTTAAATTTTGAATTTGTTTGGTATAAAAATCCAAAGATGACACTTCCAGAAATTTTTCATGTTCAAGTATTTTGGCATTTAACTTAGTTCATTTATTTTCTAAAATAAGTATTTCTACAGTTATTCATAAAATCATCTCTAGTAATATTTTTTGTAATTTCATCAAATGTTTCTCCACCAACTAATCTTACAATAAAATTTATAGAGTATACACCACATTCAGTATTTTCTACTTGATGTTGAATATTATTATATCTAATATCAAATTCATTTATATTGTTAATTTCTTTACTAGAATTACCACCTTTTAGATCTTTTAAAAGTTTATTTATTGGTAAATTTTTGTTATATTTTCTTTGATAAATAAATTTTGCTATTTTGTTAATAAATTTTTTTATTTTGTTTTTTGGTTTTTTGCCAAATGAATCAAAAAAATAAATTTGGTTTTTATCAAAATTAGTATATAACGCGACCCAATGACTTCCTGGTTTGTCATGAGGATCTAAATTAATCACCATACCAAATTGTGAAATTTTTTCATTTTTATTGTGTTCTTCATTCATGTCACCATTTATTAATTTATTAAAATCAATTTCTCCCATTTCTAATTGTCTTAGCTCTTGAAAATCATAAGGAACTGCACCTAAAAAAATAAAATTTTTATATTTTTTTTCATATTGATCAATTACATCATTAATATTAGTTGTACTTAACCAATCTAATTTTCTTTTAGGTCCAACAGGTCTAAATGTAAATTTTTGCAAGTCTTTATTATTCATTTTCTTAACAAAAGATTGATTTAACCAACATATTTGGTCTTTACATCCAAATTTTTCTTTAAATTTATCTTCTAAATTATTTACTAATTCGTCTTTTTCATTTGTTTTATCTATTTTTTCATCTTGATAATTTTTATTAAAATTGTCCACAATTTCATTTAACAATTTTTTATTAATACAGCTTCCTTTTTCAAAATTAACTCCAGGGGCGCAATTTTTATCCATTAATTATAATAATTTAGAATTTTTTTTTAAAATATATTATAATTTTACTAATCTAAATCCTATTGAATAGTTTCTATTGTCTTTAGCTAATAATAATTTTAAATTATTATTTAATAAAAATCTAGGAATTTTCCAATCGCCACCTTTAGTATAAATGAATAAATCGTCATTTTCTATTTTAATTGATTTTGTAAATTCCCAAACATTACCATATAATTGATTCACATCCATTAATGATTTTGATTCGACATCATTACAAGATATTATATCTGAAAATTCAGTAGATATATTAAGTACAAATGGTAATTTAACTCCAAATGGATGAACCGTTTTATTTCTATTAGTAGAAACCCAATCCCATTCTTCTTGAGTAGGTAATCTGCAGCCATAATATTTTGCACAAGCTTCAGCTTCATAAAATGAAATTTTAGAAACTGGATGATTATAAAAATATTTTAATTCTTCATCGCCAATATACCATTCGTCATCGATTTTTTTCCAATTTTTAGGATAATTATAATCAAAATAATTTAACCAAATATATCCTTCTTTACACCAATATTTTTTATTTTGATAACCACCATCCTCAACAAATTTTAAAAATTGATAAATAGTTAAGCAATTTTCAGTAATCCAAAAGGATTTAATGATATCATTACCTGCGAATGGAATAAAGTTAGCATGAATTGGTTTGTAAGACATAAAGTAGTCATTATAATATTCATTCTTTTTATAAAAAATATGATAATCTTCAAATATTACAATAATCTCCTGAAGTAAACTAATTGTTGTAACTATGAAATTATAAAAATTTTTTTTTTTTTCAATAGATAATGTTGAATTAATAACTATTAGTTCTTTTAATCGATTAAATCTTTTTATAGTATCATCAAATGTTAAAAAGTATTCATAATGAACATCATTATATAAATAATAATTTAAATTTTTAACAATTTTAGTAATTAAACTTCTAGAACAAAACTTATTTGTTTCAGAATAATAATTTTTTATTAGACTCTTTAATATATAAAAATCTAATATTGTTACAACTTTTTTAAAATATGAAACAATTTCAAACCATTCACTTGTAAAAAAAGCATTTTTTTTTAATTTTAAATTAAAATATAATTTTGGATTAATTATACTATTACTGAAAGAGTTGTAATATTCATAATCTGGTTCCATTATAATTTAATAGAAAAAACTTAAAATTAAAATTATTTTGTTAAAGAAAATGTTATATTACAAATTTCTTTTTCAAAATTATAAATTATTTGCTTTATCGAATAAATTTTATTTACTAAAATAATTAGAAATATTAATCCCATATAAAAATTGGTTTTTGATTTGCTGTTTTTAAAATATGTTCCCAATAATTTTTAAATTTAAATATATTTTTCCAGTTTTTAATATCATCGAAATTAATTTTATATAAAAATTCCAATAAATTATATGTAAAAATTCCTAAAATTATACTATCATTTTTTTTTAAAATACAGTTATTATATTCATTTATTCTATTATTTTTCAGTAATTTATCATATGATATAATACCTTCATTAGATAATTGATTTTTATCACATGATGTCATTAAATTAATTTTTTTTATTTTATCTAATGGAACTATTTCAAAGCTCCCAGAATAACAACAATCTAAGATAATATATAACTCAATATTTCTTTTTAAACTTTCATTAATTAAATTTAATAAATATGTATCTTTCATATAATTGGAATATTTATTTTTTATATTAATTTGGCCATTGGTAATACCATTACCAGAATAAAAAAAAAGTATTTTGTTAAAATTAAATTTAAATTCTTTTAAATATTTTTTTATATTATCTTCTACGACATCATTATTTAAAAATAATTTAGGTTTATACCAATTTTGTTTTAAACTTTTATTAGTATAAAGCAAATAAATATAGTTGTAAAATAATATTGAATCATTTTTTGCACCGCAAAGATTTTTAGAATCATTACCTAAACATATAGTTAAAATTTTGTCTTTCATCATAAATAAATAATATTTAAAAAAAAAGTAGGTTATAAAAATTTTTAGCCATAATTCTAAATAATGAAAAAATATTTAATTTTTTTTCTAATATTATTTATATGTCATTTGAGCACAAATATTTAAAGTACAAACAAAAATATCTTGAACTTAAAGAACAATTGAAAAATTTACAACAAGTTGGAGGTGCTTCTAATAGTGATAGTCTTTTTGATATTGAAAGATTAACTGATACTCCAAGCAATAATGCTAAACAATTAGGTGGTTATTTAATGCAATCTACTGATTCATCAGTTCATAAAAATTCTGAAACTGATACTGAATTAAAAGTAAATGAATTAACTGAAACTCCAGAAGAACATCAAATGGTTGTAAATTTAGAATCAAGTGATAATTCTGAAGAAAAAACTGAAGTAAATAGCGAATCTGAGTCTGAAGTAAATGAAGAAAAATCTGAAAAAGATAGCTCATCATCAGAAGAAGAACAAGAAGGAGGTAACTTAGATACTTCTATTTCTGAATTAGATGAAATTTTTTCACAATTAGGAGGTAAAAAAAGTAAAAAAGACGATTCTGATTCTGATTCATCTGGTTCATCAATGACTTCTTTATCTGATATTGAAGATTCAAGTGAATTTGATTTATAAATACAAAAATTAAATAAAATTTTTTTAAAATATTATTTAAAAATTTGTCATGTTTTTATTAATATGATTGACGCTGTTGGTTATGATGAACTAAATAAAATAATTTGGGAAAATAGAGGTAAAATAGTTATTCTATATTTTGGAACTTCTTGGTGTGGGCCTTGTAAAATGTTAAAAGATAAAATTGACAATGAAAAAGATAATATTAAAGAATCAGTTATAATTCATATTGATTGTGATGAACCAGAAAATGAAGATATACTTAACGATTGGAATGTAACCTGTTTACCAACTCAAATATTTGTGCATCTAAGTGATAAAAATGTTGTAAAAGATGATATTATTGAAGGTTTTGACTGGATTAAGTTCTTAATGACTTATAATAAAATAATTGAAAATAAAAAAGATTAATATAAAAAATTCAGTATTAATGGCTAATTTTAAATTAGAAAGTAAAAATAAATTTGTAATAACAGAAATAAATGCTGTTACATCATGGAGTCATAAGTTACCTCTTAATAATGATTGTACTATTTGTAGACACAGTCTTAATGAAGACAGTGTTGAATTTCAAAATAAAGGGATTACATCATATGTAGTTGTAGGTGAATGTGGTCATGCATTTCATAGAGAATGTTTAGTTGGGTGGATTAAAGATCATCCGAGATGTCCAATTTGTTCTAGTAAATGGGTTTACCAAAAAAATAAAGAAATGTGTTGTTCATCGAGTGGAAATACTTTTGGACCAGCTAGTCCAATTAATTCAGGAATTTCTATTACTTCAGGACCTAATAATCCAATGGTTGCTCTTCAACCAGCACCTAGTTATCCGGTTAATTTAATTCCATAAATCAATAAAAAAATTTAGATAGTATATATTAAATTTATTCATTTTTTATTAATGAAGCAGCTGAATGAGCTATTATTCCATGAGCAAAAAAAGATAAATACATAGCTGATAAAAATTTTGTTTTATTATTATTTGGTATTATTATTATTGATACTAATAAAAAAATTTGCCAATGATGTGGATGAAATGTTTTAAATTTATTTTTATTATATGATAAAAAACAAG
>MDSY01096043.1_pt1 | contig 11178 bp, 8 predicted proteins | sample 811131 | NCBI WGS metagenome assembly MDSY01 (sample SAMN05326643, study PRJNA326480) | marine metagenome | isolation source: seawater | place: Atlantic Ocean: South West | collected 2010
ACGTGGTTGTTTGAGTTTGGTGAAAACGCCGCTCAGTTGATCCGTTGCGTGCGCCAGGAAGAAACCGCCACGTGGTCAGAAGGAGGAAAGGCGTATGAGCCTGAGGCGCGGGGGCAGGAAATCTTCCAACTTTTGGAGCAAGGGGCTCAGCCCTGCGATCCTGAACGATACCAGCGTTGCCGATCTGAAATGCAAGCGTCTAAAGAGCAGACGGAAAAACGAGCCTAAGACTCACGAAACGCCGCTTCGGGCAGTTCAAATCCCCTTTGAGACAACCAGATGGCGACATCATCTTCAACAGGATGGTGCCAGTGCGCCTCCAGGCCTGCATCGCGCGCTCCATTCACGTGCTGTTCACTATCGTCTATGAACAAGGTTTTTTCCGGAGCAAGTCTGTGCCGAGAGCAAAGGGACAAAAAAGAGTCAGGGTTCGGCTTTCGCTCTCCCATTTCATGGCTGTAATGAATGCCTTCAAATGCGCGTCGAAAAGCCGAAAGGCCCACGTTTTCTTCCATCCACGCTTCAAACACATGAGCGTGGATGACATTGGTGTTTGAAAATAAAAAAAGCCGCGTCTGGCGACCCAAGGCCTGCACCATTGAAATCCTCGATGGATGCATTCCCGTCAAAATAGAGTTCCATGCGTCAACCACTTCCAAACGAGTGGTACCTGGTGCGCAATGTGCTTGCATCTGAGAATAAAAATGATCCCGGCTGATGCGCCCACATTCCAAATCATCAAACATGGGGGATTGCGCCGATTGCTTATACAGTCCCGCAAAATCTGCGACTCCCAATGCCTCAAAGGCCCGGACAGGTGCCTCGTAGTCAATGTCATACAAAACACCGCCAAAATCTAAGATTAAAGCCTCGGGCAGAAGTCGAATCGCCATGTTTTATCGCCTTCAGATCGAGGAGTCCAAACGCTTCAGCCAGGCGCGATCGGTGGTTTCGTCGCTTCGCAATTCTTTCAATTGGGCCCGTGCGTCGCTTTCGGTCAAATGTGTTGCAAACGTGACCAGATGCGAACCGTTTTCCTGCAAATAGATCTCAGATACAAATCCCTGCTGATTGAGGGCAGCCGAATGATTGTGTGCATTGGATGCGACTGTAAAAGAACCTGCTACAAGCATAAAGACTATATCCGTGCTTTCCGTTAAAACTGACGGCTCCACGACGTCTTTCAATGGCTTCGGTAGTTCAACCGCAGAACGAACTTCGATGATCAAATCCGTTGATTCATCAATTGCCTCCCACTCTTGAATCGCTTCTTCCGAAAATCGAGGTTGATACGAGGCCACCTCATGCGTCTGGGTAACAGTTGGCAAAGTGCTCATCAACGCAGCATCTTGTCCTGAGTTCTCCATGAAGAACATCCCTGCACCGCCAATGACGGGTACCGCGATAGCGGCTGCGACACGAATCCATGGTGACTGAATTTCAGTCCGTGGAGTGTCCGGCATAGGAATGACACGGGCAGCAGGCTGCAAGGGGTTGCGCGCATTCTTGTTCTCAAGCGGTTGGAGCGGAATCCGTTTCAACCCGAATGACCTCAAAATACGCTCCATCTCCTCGTCCGGCATGAATTGCAACCGCCCTTCATCACCTGCGTACAATCTTCCCACTTGGTGGATGCGAATGGTTTTTCCCGCTTGAAGTTCTGCTTTCAATACAGCTGCCTCTGCTTCGACAGCAGCCAAAGCCTCATCCATTGAACTGGCCTCACTGCGGGCAATCGCTTCTACTAAAACACCGTCATGATGAATGATGCGTTCATTGAATAAGACGCTGCGCACTGGCGGAACCAGCTCCTGACGTGCAACATCATAGCGGGCAGGTATTCGGTTGCACACAAACCCTCCCAATCCAGGGACCACCACGCAGTCGTGATCTAAAAAGAGGCGATGAAGGTGCTGATCTAAAAGATTCATTGTGTTGCGAACGTAATGCCAATGCGTCCTCGAATGTAGCTGAAACAATTGGGTCTTGCAACTAGTAACGATCGTTTCAAACCGCCAAGGTTCAAATTATCGCACGAGCGTTACTGTACCCGTTTTCAAAATGGGACCGTCTTTCAATTCATAACGCATGCGCCAGAGATAAATACCGTCGGGTACAAAATAATCTGAATTCAGTAGCTGGTTATTGCCAATCCAAGGTTCATTGGGGTCTTCACTGTAAAACACCTGATCGCCCCAACGGTTAAAAATTTCCAACCAAAACCCCCGCGGCTCGACACCCTCAACCTGAAAGGCATCGTTCACTCCATCGTTATTGGGAGTGAATGCTGTGGGGATATACAACGGATAAAAGACATCCAAGAAAACACTGTCGCGCGCGGAACACCCCTCTTGCGAAACACTTTCTAAGACAAACCACTGGGGACCCTGCACCTCCACCTCAGGTGTCAGACAGTCGCTGCAACTCAGCCAATCATCAGGAGTCCACCACAGCGAATCTCCATCGACCGTGCCAAACAGCCTTACTCGATCCAACCAATCCACAGATCGATCCGGCCCTGCATCCACATAAGGCGGCTGCCAAACCTGAACCACTATGTCCGTGCTTCCTGTGCAGCCAAACTGATCCGTAACGAACACCGTAAAAGTTGTCGTTTCAATGGGAAACACCTGGGTAGACTGGGCGGCGGGGTTGGCAGCAAGCCCCGAAGGCATCCATGAATAATTAACTCCATCGGAGGCACTCAATTCCATGGTTTCCCCGCGGCACATCCATCCTCCTCCGGTTGCGTCAGCGGTTGGCGCAATCAGCTCAACACTCACGCTATCCACCCCTACGCCACATGCATTGGCGATCTGAACCAAAAACGTAGTGTTTTGAGATGGTGATGTAAATGTATTCTGCGCCAGAGGGTTGATGACCAAATCTGCGGGTGACCACAGGTAACTCATCCCTTCGGCGGCCTCCAAAAATGTGCCTTGTCCTTGGCACAAGAAAATCGTGGGATACGTCTGGCCTCCGGGTGCTGATTGCACCACATTGATCGTGACTTCTTCCTCTGATAAGCAGTCATTTGGACTGTAAATTAGAGCAGTATAGGTCGTGTTTTCCGTCGGGCTGGCAGTCGTCACATCCGCAGTTGGTGATCCCAACCCCACGGTTGGCGACCAAATGACATCACTGCCGCCTGTGGCCTCCAATTCAACCACATCTCCCAGACAAATGGTCATATTATCTGTGATGTCTGTGATCAGTACCTCCACCACCACCGTTACTTCTGCAGAACCCGATCCGCATGTATTGGAATCTTCCACTGTATAAGTAGTCGTCTGCGTGGGGGTCACGGTTGGGTTGGGAACCGACGGATCGTCCAAAGTGGGGTGGGGCTGCCACTCCAAATTATCGGTTCCATATGCCTGTAGGTTTGTGCTTTCTCCTTCGCAAACGGGAGGAACCTCATCGATCAAAGGTTGAGGGATTTCCTCAATAAATAACGTCGCAAATGCCGTGTCTGGTTCCAAACACCCTCCAGTTGCGGAAGCGTCCGAAACGATGAGCATCACATCCCACTCACCTGGCGTGAGGTAGACATATTCTGGGTTTTCTTCATCACTAAAATTCAAATCCCCAAACTCCCAAACGTAATCATTGCCTCCGATGGAGTTATTGACGAATTGAATGGGCTCACCAGCGCAAATAAGGTCAGGCGCGTCGATGTCGATGTCAGCAACCAGCGATCCCAAATTGAATTTAAATACGCCCAAGTTGCAGTTGGTAGATGGGTTCGTACTCGACCAAGCTCCTGCTGTCGTTGGAAAGTCATCCCAGCCACCACACCCTGCACATACTGCTTGATATACAGTTCCATTCTTATCAAACCTCGACGTTCCGCCATCCACGTGTTCATTTGAAAAGGTTCCCCCAAAAAATGTTCCATACGACAAGTCTACAGCTCCTGGAGACAAGACACCCAGCCAAAAATCACTTCCATCCGTGCCAATTTGATACGCGCCTTCCGTGACGGGCATTCCACTCGTTGAAGACTGTCCTGCATTGGAACTGTTCGCATTGTTTGTTGTGCCTCCCCAGCCGCTGATGTACATCTCATCGCAATCAGATACCAAAAATGCCGTGGGGCTAATGTCAATGCCTGATTGTGGAAGTCCAATGCGTGTGACCCAATCCACCGCATCCAATTCCTCAGAGAAACGGGCTACAAATGTGCTCCCATTCGGATTGGCGGCATACACATCCCCAACGAGCGCAAGCGACGAACCGACCGTTTGTCCGCACAAATGAGGGCGGTCTTCGGTGTCTAGCTGAACAAAATAAGATTGGTCATAATCATCTGTGCCAAAATAACTTGCGCTTTCCAAAATGGGCATTTCGGGCGCATAATTCAAAGAGAAAATATAACCGTCGCTGTCTCCTGCTAAATTGGGTTGATACGCTTGCGGTGCAGTCGGCAAATCGTCGCTTCGAGTTCCCCCCGAGATATAGGCCAACGATTGCCCTTGGGCAAATTGGACGGCATAAGCAGCGTCATCCTGATTTCCTCCAAAATAGGAGGAAAATTCAAGATCAACCAGGTCCGCTGACAGCCGAAATATCACCGCATCGCTTGTCCCATTTAGCCCCGGATCAAATGCATTGGACATGGGGAAATCGTCGCTTCGCGTACTCGTTGCCACCCAAACATCTCCTTGCGGATCCACCATGACTTCACCGCGGCAAACGTCGCCATAGTTGTAATTCAATTGTGGGCCCAAGTTCAACCCATCATTCTCCGATCCGCCAATGAAGGTCGACGCCTCGAGGAATCCGTTCACTCCGTCGAGTTTGGAAATGATGATATCGCTGCCTTCCGTAAACGATTGATAAAAACTATAGTTGCCCAAGTCAATGAAGGGGCCGCCTATGAATGATTCTTGGAACGCGCCGGCGGTGGTTGGAAAGTCCGGTGAACCCGTTGTGCCCATGGCGTATATGTCGCCCGATGCGTCAGTCACCAAACTGTGTGGATACTCGAGATTACTTCCTCCGAGGTAGGTGCTGTATTCCAGATTGGCGCCGTCGGATGAGAAAACACTGATTCCAAAATCAAAATCCCCGCCGTTGTAAGTGGCGTCAAATGCTCCAGCTGATGTAGGGTATCCCGCACCGCGCACACCAGAACCACCGATTAGCCTGCCGTCATCATCGTAGGCTGCCGTGAATCCCCAACTGTCAGCCGTAGAGCCTATGTACGAGGCAAATTCGATTTCCGGATCGATAATCAATGGTCGCGTCGAATCATACACACCCAATTCGTACGTGACCCGATACGCGCCGTTCTCCAGCTCTTGCAGCCGATACGTGCAGATGATTTCCTCCATCTGGCTTCCGGCCATCTGATAAGCAAAAGGGGCAGATTCTGTGATATGGCCCCACGCACCTGTAACTTCGTCGCCTGCTCCCACAGCCGGACCGAGCAAGTGCTTCAGTGTTCCATCGGCTTGAAGCGTTGTCTCTAGGCCACTGTATACGGAAACTATTTGTGTGGGATCAGCACCTGGATCCACCCTCCAGTCGCATTTGATGTGAGCCGCGTCGCCCTTCATCCCATCAATAATCGCGTGAATCCCAGGCCAAACATGAGCAACTTTGAGCTTTCCTGATGGACGCACACCCGTTGCCCACTGGGAAGGATCGTTGCCGCGAAAATACGAAATATGGTGGCCGGCCGGGTAACTCCCACTGGCTTGATACTCCGAGGAACTGCCCTCCCATTCCACATCCAAAACGTATTTTGAAAGTCCTGCTGAAGGAGACGCATGACGAGCCAATTCATCATAACCTGACGCCAACATTCCCGCCTTCCAACCGCGATTCGTCAGCCACCAATCGCCTCCAAAAACACGTGCCTCAGCCAAAACTTCATCGTGAAATTGACCTTCGTTGGGCACAAACCAAACACCCTCAGGCATATGGCCACGTTGCACAATCCGTGCATCATCTTGCTCAGTCTGCGCGAAAGTGACAGCGCCTTGAACCAAAGACATCAAAACCAAAAGAGGCGTAAATATTTGATTTTTAACGTGCACGATAGGTTTTAGGATCTTTTGCTTTCAAACAAATAACGGACAAAAGGCCTTGCAGGTTGCCTGTCCTTTTTTACTCTCACGAAACAAAAAGAGAAAATCAGGCCAGTTGCTCTGTGAGCAGCCGCATTTCAATAACGGGAGACATTCGCTCGTGCAGGATTCTATGCACCGAATCGGCTATGGGCGTCTCCACCTCAAACTTCTCATTCATTCGGTGAATGCCCTTGGATCCGTTGAAGCCCTCTGCCACCATATTCATCTCCATCATGGCACCTTTGACACTGTATCCTTTGCCAATCATCATGCCCAACGTTCGATTTCGACTGTGAGGGCTGTACGCTGTAACGAGAAGATCTCCGAGGTATGTGCTCTCTTTGACATCGCGATCCAATTCATGCACGGCCGCCAAAAACCGCTTCATTTCTTGAGAAGCGTTGCTGATGTAAACACTGAGGAAATTATCGCCATAGCCCAATCCAAGAACGATTCCCGCACCTATTGCATAGATGTTCTTGAGCACAGCCGCCAATTCAGCCCCAACAACGTCCTGGCTAGTTTGAATTCGAATGTAGCGGGTAGCAAATGCCTCGGACAAGGTTTTCGCGAGGTCCAAATCCGGGCAAGCCATAGTGAGGTAACTCAACTTTTCACGCGCCACTTCCTCCGCATGGCATGGACCGGCCAAGAGGCCAATACGCTCATAAGGAATCCCAAACTGCTTGTGCAGATATCGCGCAGGAATGCTATCGAACTCAACGACCATGCCTTTGATGGCATTGATGATGATCTTGTCCTGCATTCTCTGTGGGTTGTGCTCCTGAATCACTTGATTCAGATAGATGGAGGGAATCGCAAAGATCAACACATCGCTCGCGTCAATCACCTCCTGCATTCGGTTAGAAACTCGCAGCTTGTCCACGTCAAAGGCTATGCTCTGGATGTAGTTCGGGTTGCGGCCGTAATTCAAGAGATGGTCGCGCGTCTCCTCCCTTCGGACCCACCAATTCAAATGATCCTCATTCGTGAGCACCATCTTGGCAATTGCCGTGGCCCAAGAGCCGCTTCCTATGAGTCCATATCGCAACTTTTTTGGCATAGAGGCAAAGGTAATAGAGAGCGCGTTGTGTCTGTCGGAAAATTGAGGCGGTCCCGTTTCCGCGCGCTACCTTTACCAACGCACTCAGCACATTCGAATCAATATGAGCGACGATCTCCTCAAAAAAGTCATTAGCCACTCCAAAGAGTATGGCTTTGTATTTCCTTCCAGTGAAATTTATGACGGCCTCTCGGCGGCCTACGACTACGGTCAACTTGGCGCCGAACTCAAAAACAACATCAAGCAGTATTGGTGGACCGCGATGGTCCGCATGCACGAAAACATCGTTGGGATAGACGCTTCGATTTTCATGCACCCAAATACTTGGAAAGCTTCCGGACATATCGATGCATTCAATGATCCGCTCATTGACAACAAGGATTCCAAAAAGCGTTACCGCGCAGATGTGCTTATTGAGGACCACATTGCCAAGATTGAAACCAAAATCAACAAGGACGTAACCAAGGCGGCAAAACGCTTCGGGGATTCCTTTGACGAGCAACAGTTTCGCGAAACCAACGGCCGCATCGTGGATCGTCAAAAGCAAATTGACGAAATCAATGAACGCTTCAAATCGGCCATGGAGGCGGAAGATTTAGCGGCGGTAAAAACCCTCATCGAGGACCTCGGTATTGCGGATCCCGACACCGGCAGCCGGAATTGGACAGACGTACGCCAGTTCAATCTTATGTTTAAAACCGAGTTAGGCGCTGTCAGCGGAGACAGCGGAGTCATCTATTTACGTCCGGAAACAGCGCAAGGCATTTTTGTCAATTACCTCAACGTACAGAAGAGCGGCCGCATGAAGCTTCCCTTTGGCATTGCGCAGATTGGCAAGGCCTTCAGAAATGAAATTATTGCGCGCCAATTCATTTTTCGCATGCGCGAATTTGAACAAATGGAAATGCAATTTTTTGTGAAGCCTGGCACACAAGAAAAGTGGTACGAATACTGGAAGGAAGCCCGCCTCAACTGGCACAAAGCACTAGGGTTTGGCGATGGATTGCACAGATTCCATGACCACATTAAGTTGGCGCACTACGCCGAATCCGCTACGGATATTGAGTTCAACTTCCCTATGGGTTTCAAAGAACTCGAAGGAGTTCATTCGCGCACGGACTTTGATTTGAAGCAACACGAAGAGCACAGCAATAAAAGATTGCGCTACTTCGATCCTGAGACCCAAGAGAGCTACGTGCCATTTGTGGTGGAGACATCTATTGGACTGGACCGCATGTTCCTCGCCACATTGAGTGCGGCCTATCAAGAAGAAACACTCGAAGATGGATCGCAACGCACGGTGCTGCGCATCCCCGCGCCATTGGCCCCAGTGAAAGCCGCTATTCTGCCTTTGATCAAGAAAGACGGGTTGCCAGAGAAAGCTCGTGAAATATTGAAAATGCTCCAACTGGAACACAACGTGCAATACGACGAGAAGGATGCCATTGGCAGACGTTACCGCCGCCAGGATGCCATCGGAACGCCCTTGTGCATCACTGTAGACCACGACACACTCACAGACCATGCAGTGACCATTCGCGACCGCGATACCATGGCTCAAGAACGCATTCCCATTGCCGATTTGGCCAGGTGCGTTCAGGAGAAAGTCGGCCTCGCGCAATTGTTTAATTCTGCTTCATGAACCTGACTGACCTCCATCTCGAAGGCGAACGCGCGCTCATCCGTGTGGATTTCAATGTTCCATTGAATGACTCCCGTGAAGTGACTGATGACACCCGAATTCGAGCGGCATTGCCCACCATTCAGCATGTACTATCCCAAGGAGGGTCCGTGGTGCTGATGTCCCACTTGGGGCGACCCAAAGGACCAGACGAGCGGTACAGCTTGAAGCACATTTTGCCGCGGCTCGAAGCTTTGCTAGGCCAGCCGGTGAAATTCGCGAGCAATTGTGTGGAAGATGTAGCGCTTGATGTGACGCAATCATTGAAGCCAGGCGAAATCGCTTTGCTGGAAAACCTACGTTTCCATCCGGAAGAAAAAGCCGGGGATGAATTCTTCGCCGGTCAACTCGCCGAAAACGGCACCGTATACGTCAATGATGCCTTTGGAACCGCGCACCGAGCCCATGCGTCCACGGCAGTCATTGCTCGATTCTTTCCCGAAGACAAAGCATTTGGATTTTTAATGGCCAAAGAAATCGATGCCCTGGAGATAGTCCTCGCTCATCCGGAAGAACCGCTCACCGCCATTATTGGTGGTGCCAAGGTGAGTTCAAAGCTTGGAATCATTGAACACCTCGTGGGACGTGTGGACCGATTGATTGTAGGCGGAGGAATGGCCTACACTTTCGTCCAGGCGCAGGGCGGAAACATTGGGAACAGCCTTGTAGAGTCCGACATGCATCCACAAGCGCTTGCCATCCTCGAAAAGGCGAAGTCCACAGAAACCGAACTTTTACTCCCGGTGGATACCCGAATTGCTGATCAGTTTGCGGCCGATGCGGCCACGAATGTGGTCGCTACCTCAGAAATTCCAGACGGATGGATGGGGCTAGACATCGGCCCGGAGACCACCAAACGATTTGTGGAGGCCGTACTGACCTCGAAAACCGTTCTCTGGAATGGCCCGATGGGCGTATTTGAGATGGATGCCTTTGCCATAGGAACCAATGCGGTAGCCGAAGCGTTGGCTCAGGCCACTGCCAAAAGCAATGCGTTTACACTGATTGGTGGAGGCGACTCTGTTGCCGCCATTAATAAGGCCGGATTGGCCGAGCGTGTTAGCTATGTCAGCACCGGAGGCGGTGCAATGTTGGAGTATCTGGAAGGCAAAGAATTGCCCGGAATCGCCGCCATCCGATCATGAACGCCGCTCGTTGCTTGGGCCTTTGGATGGTCTGCACGGTGTGTGCTTGGACTTCGTTGATGGCACAAGACCGCGTAAACGTTTACCCCGATCACCGCATGCTTTGGAGCGAAATGATGCTTCATTCCGATCAAGGCATCGTGCGTGAGGGACGGGATTGGAGAGGCACGGTTCTATGGACAACTCGTCCTGGAGCGTTGTACGAAGGGTATTCATCTAGTTCCTTTGACCTGCGCTTTACGTTGAGCGATGGCCGTCTGATTCAAGGAGATTCCAATTTCAGTGATGCCATTCTGTACACCTTGGAAGGCAACAACATCTACATCGGAGACAGTACCTTTCCGCTTGATTTGGTCTACACCCTTCAGCAGGATGCCCTCGATCCTGGCGCTTTTGGACTGTACAAGGAAGACAGCATCAGCGTATTTGATCGGATTTGCGTGTTCGAAGGCCTTCCTTCACCCGAAGTCTTGTTCGGATTTCTATTAGCTCTCGGTTTGCTGTGACGGCTCAGTAGCCTCAGGCTACTGCTTCCATCACTTCCACACGAAATTCAAATTGCTCCATGATCTGGTTGGTAAGCAACTTTTCACAGGCCTCCTTTACCTGGCCTTCAGCTTCAGCCTGATCTGCCGCTTCCACCTCAAGAGTGATGTGCTTGCCAATCCGGACATTGTCGATGCCTGCAAGCCCGATATTTTTCATATTGCTAGAAACGGCCTTTCCCTGGGGGTCCAACAACGCCGGTAAAGGCATGATATCAATGGATGCGCTAAATTTCATGTTCGAATCTTAAGAATGATTTTGGCTCGGTTGGATGAATTTTCCGAAGAATGCATACAAAAGTAATGCGGCTTGCAGTCCCAAACCGAAGGCACGACCAAAAATTGCCACCACGATTCCCACAATGCCGAGTCCGAACAAAAGCATGATGCGTTTGCGGTCGTAATCCACCGATCTCCCCCACCCTTTGAGGTCCATCATCGATCGGTCGCTAATCATCCACCACGGAATCAAGGTCGATCCAATGAAAACGGAGGCAATCATTGTTGCTGTTCCGCCAACTCCAAACATTTCGTATTGCGCGCCCGTCAGTAAGACTCCAATCCACCACAGCGCACCCGCCGGCGCCGGCATTCCACGAAATCCAGAAACATCAGAACCCGCGGCATATTCGACGTTGAAGCGCGCCAAGCGCCAAGTCGCCGCAAT
>MDSY01135598.1_pt1 | contig 11177 bp, 6 predicted proteins | sample 811131 | NCBI WGS metagenome assembly MDSY01 (sample SAMN05326643, study PRJNA326480) | marine metagenome | isolation source: seawater | place: Atlantic Ocean: South West | collected 2010
TTAAATTTTAGATATTTTGGACCAATTGACGGACACGATCCGAAACACCTAGTTAGCGTTTTAAATGATTTAAAAGATATACCTGGTCCTAAAATATTACATTGCTTGACGGTAAAGGGTAAAGGTTACATTCCTGCTGAAAAAGGAGACTCAACAAAATGGCATGCTCCAGGAATTTTCAATAAAGAAACCGGAGAGTTTATAGTTGGAAAAAAGAAAAAAACACCTCCAAAATACCAAGATGTATTTGGAGAAACAATAATAGAGCTTGCAAAAATAAATGAACAAATCGTCGGCGTCAGCCCAGCTATGCTCTCAGGTTCTTCTTTAGATAAAATGATGGCAGAGATGCCAGAAAGGACGTTTGACGTTGGGATAGCCGAACAACATGCGGTTACTTTTTCAGCAGGAATGGCAACACAAGGAAAGGTTCCTTTTTGCAATATCTACTCATCATTTATGCAAAGAGCTTATGACCAAGTTATACATGATGTAGCTCTGCAAAATTTAAATGTAGTTTTTTGTTTAGACAGAGGTGGATTAGTAGGGGCTGATGGCGCAACACATCATGGAGCTTATGATATTGCTTTTTTCAGATGCATTCCTAATATGATTGTTTCTGCTCCTATGAACGAAAAGGATCTAAGAAATTTAATGTTTACCGCACAATTGCCTAATCAAGGACCCTTTTCAATACGATACCCAAGAGGAAATGGGTTTATGCTTGATTGGAAATTCCCATTTGAAGAAATTAAAATAGGAACAGGCAGAATAATAAAGGAAGGTGAAGAAATTGCGATTTTGACTTTTGGAAATCCTGGAAACTTTGTAGTTGAAGCTCAAGAACAATTTGAAAAAGAAGGTTTGAATATTGCTCACTATGACTTAAGGTTTGCAAAACCACTAGACGAAAAATTATTGCATACTATTTTTCAAAAATTTGATAAAATTATTACGGTTGAAGACGGCTGTTTGCAAGGGGGATTTGGCAGCTCTATCTTAGAATTTATGGCAAATAATGATTATCAAGCTAAAGTAAAAATGCTAGGTATTCCTGACATATTCATTCATCATGGGACACAAGAAGAATTGTATAATGATTGTCAATATGACACAAAATCGATAGTAAGTTCAGTACATAAAATTCTAGAAAAAAACTTTATCACTCAGCTAGGGTAAACAGAAAATATTGAAAAATAAAGTGAGTATGACAATTAAGGAAATTCTAAAATCAGAAGTTAACGAAAAAAAAATTCATGTTAAGGGCTGGGTAAGAACCAGAAGGGGAAGCAAGCATGTTAGCTTTATTACTTTAAATGATGGTTCAACAATAAATAGCATCCAAATTGTTGCTGAAGCCAGCGATTTTAATGAAGAGCTAATAAAACAGATTACTTCAGGCTCTTGCATATCTGTAAGTGGCAAATTAGTCGCATCCAAAGGAAGCGGGCAGGCAGTTGAAATAACAGCAAAATCGATTGAAATATTAGGTAGCGCTGATGCTGATCATTATCCTCTACAACCAAAAAAACATAGCCTAGAGTTTTTAAGAGAAAAGGCTCACTTACGTTTTAGAACCAATACTTTTTCAGCAGTGTTTAGGCTGCGTCACGCCCTAACTTTCTCAGTACATAAGTTTTTTAATGATAAGGGGTTTTTTAACTTACATACACCAATTATTACTAGTGCTGATGCGGAAGGAGCAGGTGAAATATTTCAGGTAACTAACCTTGATTTAGAAAATTTAGTAAAAAATGAAGAAGGGAAAGTTGACTTTTCCGCTGATTTTTTTGGAAGCAAAACAAATCTTACCGTTTCAGGACAATTGGAAGCAGAGTTAGGCGCTTTAGCGCTTGGACAAGTATACACATTCGGGCCAACATTTAGAGCTGAGAACTCAAACACTTCAAGACATTTATCAGAATTTTGGATGATAGAGCCAGAAGTTGCATTTGCTGATTTAAATGATAATATGGATTTGGCAGAAGAGTTTTTAAAGTATTGTATTCAATACTGTATTGAAAATAATTCGGAAGACTTACAGTTTTTAGATGCCAGAATGGAGGAGGAAGAAAATAAACTAAAAAAAGAAGAACGCTCAGAAATGGGCTTGTTAGAAAGATTACAATTTGTAATTGAAAATAATTTTGAGCGGTTGACTTATCGTGAAGCAATTGAAATTTTAAGAAATTCAAAACCAAATAAAAAGAAAAAATTTAAATATCCAATTAATGGGTTCGGAGATGACTTGCAGTCGGAACATGAGCGCTACTTAGTAGAAAAGAAATACAAAAAACCAGTGATTATTACAGATTATCCTAAAAAAATTAAGGCCTTTTATATGAGGGTGAATGAGGACAATGAAACCGTTAGAGCAATGGATATTTTATTCCCAAGTATAGGAGAGATTGTTGGTGGATCACAAAGAGAGGAGAGGCTAGATAAACTAAAAGCTAGAATGAAAGAAATGGATGTTTGTCAAAAAGAATTATGGTGGTACCTAGAAACTAGAAAATTTGGAACTTGCGTCCACAGTGGTTTTGGTTTAGGATTTGAACGCTTAATCATGTTTGTTACGGGAATGAAAAACATCAGAGATGTAATTCCTTTTCCTAGAACACCACAAAATGCTGAATTCTAATATATGAATAAACAAAGGTTACAACAAAAACAGTATCAGAGTCTAAGCCCTCAGCAGATACAATTTTTAGGCCTTTTACAAATACCTATTGTCGACTTAGAAAAACGGATTGAAGAAGAACTAGAAGAAAATCCTGCCCTAGAAGAAGAAGAAGAGCAAGATGAAATAAATATTTCCGAAAGAAGCTTCAAACAACATAAGAATAATGATATTCAATATCAAATTGAAGATAAAACAGAAAGTTTAAGTGATTACCTGAGGAATCAACTAATTTCACTTAATATTGACGAAGACCAATTGTTTCTAGTTAATTATCTTATTAATAGCCTAGATGACAATGGGTTTTTGAATAGAGACTTACATTCAATAACAAGTGACATACTCGTCAGTAATAATCTTGAAGTTAATGACAAGCAACTCAATAATGCACTTGATATAATTCAACAGCTTGAGCCATTTGGAGTAGGAGCAAAGAATTTACAAGAATGTCTACTGATTCAGCTGAAGCACAAACATCCAGAAAAAAAATTAGAAAAAGAAATTCTTAGGAACTATTACATGCCTTTTAGCAACAAAAACTTTGAACACTTAGCTAAACAACTTGAGGTTGATTTTAATAAAATTAAAAATGCTTATTCCACTATTGAGTCCCTAAATCCTATACCTGGAATTGGTTTTTCAAAAATTGCTTCAGAAATCAATTATGTACAGCCTGATTTTAGCATTGTGATTAATGATGGAAAACTAGAAATAAAACTAAATAACAGTAATGTTAAGCCAATAAAAGTGAGTTCATATTATCAAAACATTCTTAATGAAACAGATGATGAATCTACAAAGAAATTCCTAGTTGAAAAAGTTGAAAAAGCAAATTGGTTTATAGAATCGATTGCAAAAAGAAATGAAACCTTAAAAAATGTTGTTACAGCTATAATAGGAATCCAAGAATCTTACTTTATTTCTGGTGACGAAAGGGAATTAAAACCTATGAAACTAGCCGATATTGCTCAACTCGTCAATATGGATATTTCAACTATCTCTAGAGTAAGTAACTCTAAATATATCGAAACCCATTTTGGCACTTTTAAACTAAAAGAACTTTTTACAGAGGCATACAGAAAAGATAATGGTCAACTAATTTCAACCAAAGAAATAAAAAAAAGATTACAAGACATAATAGCTTCAGAAGACAAAATTAAGCCATTTACAGATGAAAAATTAGCTGAACTACTAGGTAAAGATGACTATCACATTGCCAGAAGAACAGTTGCAAAATACCGAGAAAATTTAAATATTCAGATTTCAAAATTAAGAAGGGAACTATAATGAAATTAACACAATTTGCTTCAATAGTTTTACATCCAATATTTATGCCTTTATTGGCCATACACTTAACTTTATTTGCTTTACCTTCAAAAACTATTACCCTTCACCAAAACCTACCTCTTGTATATGGTATACTGATTTTTAGCAATATAGTTTTACCCTTAGCAAGTATTTTGTGGCTTATTCGAAAAGGAAAAATAAGTTCACTTGAAATGATAAACCATAAAGAGCGCCCGTTACCTTTGTTTAAAACAGTTATTTGGATGTCATTGGGGTATTATTTGCTTCAAAACCTTCTCTTTTATACCCCTATATTAAAAGCAGAATTATTAGGTGCAATTTTTATAGTTTTTATTGCAGCTATCATCTCAAAATTCTGGAAAATAAGTTTGCATTTGTTAGGTATCGGTGGCGTAGTAGGTGTTTTTATAGCTTTACAAATAATTTATGGTGATTTTCATTATCTAATAATATTATTTACTCTGCTTTCGGGTTTGCTTGCAGTAAGTAGGATAAAACAAAAAGCGCATAATTATCCTCAACTTTATGTGGGGTTTTTAATCGGATTAGGTGCTGAACTAATTACACTACTCGTCTATTAATTTCACATCAACAATTTCAATTCTCCGTTCTAAAATTGCATCCAAACTAAATATTGAATTTAATCTGTCATTTGGGCTATCGCTTACTTTATTTGTAGATTTACTTTCTCCAAAAGGCAACTCAATAATTTGCAATAATCCTGAGTTAACAAAAGGCAAAAAAGACATGTTTTCATATACATTTAAGTAATTAACAAAACTATGAATCCTTCGTTTTGATAGGTTTATATTATACTCCTTTTTGTGAAGTGGGCTTGAAAAACCTTTAACGTATAATTGTATTTTTTTTCCTAACTTCAAATCAGCTAATACGTGAGAGAAAATAAGCCTTAGCTTATTAAAATTTCCTTTTAAGGAATCTTCAAAAAAACCATTTAGACTAGGAGAGTATAAATTGTATTTTTCTTCCATTTTAAAATAGGAAATATATGCATCCTTATAGCTTTTATCTGTTGTAATACTCATAGTACAACAATCTGGCTCATCATTATGAAAATACAATTTTAAAGGCAAAAATTTAGCAATATTATCAACATTACTTAGTTGAATTATTTCCAGTTCTTGTAACTCAAAAGAAAAAATATCGTTACAACAAAAATCATTTGAAGTGAATAGTGCTCCTTTACGATTAGAAGCAAAATATCCTATACTATTCGAATAAAAAGAAGGGTACATTTCGTCTTGCTTAGAATTAAATTGAATTGCATTAACAGGCTTATTCCATAAATTTAATTTACCAGCTGAAGTATAAATATCAAATCCACCAACACCGTTTTCTCTGTTGGAGGAAAAGTATAAAACTTCCTCAAACAAATTAAAGAAAGGGGTTATCTCATCAAATTCTGAATTGATTTTATCGCCTGCATTAATAGGGAATCCATAGTTTCCATCATTATCAATTATACTTAACCATATATCCATACCTCCAAAGCCACCGTTTCTATCGGAGACAAAATACATCACTTTTTGCTGATTATGAATTGCAATATAAGGCTGTGTGTTGTTAGAATTAACTAAATTTATGTTGCTATTTAATTCTAGTGTTATTTTATCCTTATAATTCCTGAATGAAATTTTACAATTCCCTTGTTTATCACAATTACTAAAATAAAAACCTAATTCATGTTTTGGGAAATGAATATTGGCAGTTGAATACGAATTTCCTAAACTAATATACTCGCCTTTTTTCCAACTACCATCAATAAGCTTGCTAGAAAAAATAGCTGACTGGTAAATGCCATCTTCCAAAGTTGAAGAGGTATAATAAGCAGTATTGTCGTCAATTTGAACAAAATTAAATTCAGGGCTATAAGTATTAACATTGCCTAGCAAATGGCTAATAGTTAGCCCTTGAGAAAAGGTAAAAACTGGAAAAAATAGCATCACAATTCTTATCATTACGTTATTTTTTTAATTTCATTATAAATATCTTGGACAAATTTCTTGTTCAACAATTTTTTTACTTTTCTTGCTATTCCATTGGTACACTAATGCAAATTCAAAACCACCTCTATTATTACTTGCATTCATTAAACTTGAAGTATTTACATCATAACTCACAACACAAGATAACCTTTCAATTTCTGCGCCAAAATAAAGAATAAAAGCATCATTAATCCGATCAGAAAATCCTATTTTTAAAAGTATATCTTGATCTCCTTCCAATAAATAATTAAAATCACAGCCAAATAAAAACTCTTTATCAGTATCTTGATTAGTAAATACTAATTTAGGAAGAATACACAATTTTTCTGAATAAGTATAAGCAAGTTTTGTATGGATATTAATTTTCTGTTGTAAACGAAAAGCATCATTATTAGTAAAGGACTGTTTAGGCTTATTAAAATGGAAAAATGCAATCCCACTTTCTAATAATAGTTTTTTATTTAAGATTTTTTGATTAGCCAATCCTAGAGATAAATCAGGGAAAGTGAAGTTAAAATCACTAAAGTTTTCAGGACTGTTAAATACTAAATCATCAACAATAATAGACCTTTGAAATACACCAAAATATAAACCAAAACGAAAAATGTTTTTCTTATTTGTTGCGACACTTTTTACATAAGCAAAACTTAACCCAGATGTTTTAAAACGAGAATCTCCAGCAATATCGTTTAAAAATTGTACGCCAATACTGTGGCTAGGAAAAATATTTTTTCTTTCTAATGCCAAGGTAAAAGTTCTGAATGGAACACTCACACTTGCCCATTGTGATTTTCGGTGAAGAGTAGCCTTATAATCATTTTTTTGTAACGCAACCATTCCAGGGTTTAACGAAAAACTATTTGCTAAAAATTGAGAAAAATGTACGTCCTGAGCCCAAGCACTAACTGCAAATAAAAACATCATTATTAAGACAATCTTTCTCATCTTATAAGAGTAATATTTCCTTTTTTAAAGAGTGTTTTATCATCCACACATTTAAGCTCCAAATAAAAGTCGAATACTTGTGTATTAAGTTTTTTGCCCAAATAAGTGCCATCCCATTTTTCAATCTTATCTGTTGCTTTAAATACTTTTTGCCCAAAACGGTTAAAAATTTCAAGTTTGAAATCAATAACTACTCCGTCCTTATCCACAATAAAATAAGAATCGTTTACTCCGTCTTCATTAGGACTAAATGCGTTTGGAACAGTAATTCCATCTTCATTACAAAACACATCCAACACCACAATACAAGCGCTATCATTAACAATGCAATTATGGATGTTAAATGCTTTTACAGTATAACATTCACTTTGAATAGGTTCAGTCATCACTGTGCTGGAAGTGTCAGCAAAATTATACCAAATAAAACTATCTTGAGTCTTAACATTTAAAAAAGCAGATTCACCTCTAAAAATTGTATAATTATCAAGCCATAAAGAGTCAATAATAGGAAGGTCAAAAACTTGAATAAAAATAGAATCTTTTAATATACAACCATCTAAATTCTTAACCTCTACACTATACCAGCTTGAGGTATCGATGTAACTAATAATACTTGAAGAATCAGCATTATAGGTTATTGCTAAAGGATCCCATAAATAAGAAGTTATTGCTACGTCAGAAACTAAGTTTTCGGCAAATAAAAAAACACTATCTCCATAACATAAATTAATCTCACCTGCCAAGTTAAAATTAATACTTTCTGGATTCACCCGAACACTGTCCACCTGCTCACAAATACCATCAGTAATTTTCACATAAAACATGGCAATACTTTCCACCACCAAAGTGTCAGTAAGACTGAGTGTGTCGGTAAAGTTAAAGTTTGAGGACCAAAGTATATAAGGCGCACCGCTATAACTCGCATTTAATCTTATTGGGCTATTGCAGTAATAGGCATCCTCACCAGCATCTAACAAAAAATTAGGCACTATAATATTTTGGATTAGAGTATCTGTGCAGCTTCCATTCGACACAATCATTTGATAAGTTTCATTAGTTAATGAACTGCAAAAAGGATTAGAAACATTTGCACTACTTAAGTTAATTGAAGGGAACCATAAATAAGATATTGTAGGGTCGTTAACAGGAAGCAAGCCAATTTGAATTAGATCATTTTTACATTTTACAATACTAGTTATTGTATCAGAAGAGTTCGCTAATATATAAACCTGTTTAGTTATCGTATCCGACACATTACAAGTTCCTGTAGAGTTTGCAATTAAGGTAACTGTATAATTGCCTGCTTGATCGTAATTATGAGTTGGGTTTTCAAGAGTAGAATTTATTCCATCACCAAAATTCCATTGGTAATTAATAATTGTTTTTGAAGTGCTTAAATTCTTGAAAATAACACTAGTGTCGCAACTAACCCAAGATGCATTAAAGTCAGCTATTACCATGGGGAAATCAAAGTTGAATTTAAAGGCTCCATTATTACAATTACTACTATTATTTGTTACAGAAACAGCCCCAGGGTCCGGTTCAATTGGAAAATCAGAATTCCCTCCACATCCTGCGCAAACAGATTGATAAATAATCCCCTTTTTATCAAATCGACTTGTTCCTCCATCCACATGTTCGGTGCTTTGACTTCCTCCAAAATAGGTAGCATAAAGTATGCTGCTTAAAGCATCATCAACTACCATTAAATAAAAATCATTTCCGTCAGTAGTTGTTTGAAAAGAATTATAACTTACTGGTAAGTTAAGCGTTGACAATGAGCCCCCTAAATTTGACCCCCATCCTGAAATATAAATCTTATCACAAACATCAACCAAAAAAGCGGTTGGAGAAATATCAGGACTTCCTTTACCTGTACCAATAACTGTAGATCTTAGAATACTTGATAAATCTTTAGTAAATATCGCAATAAATTGACTTGCCCCAATATCAAAATAAGTTGCATTCTGCACTAAGGTTGAGTCACTAGCATTTGTTTGCCCAAATAAATAGACCGCATCTGTACTCCCAATTTCCACAAAATAAGATTGATCATATTCGTCAGAGCCAAACAAAGAAGAATAAAGAATCTGATTTCCATTTGAACTAATTAAACTTATAAATGCATCAGCCTTCAAGGTATCTTGATGAAATATTTGGTAAGCATTAGATGTTGTTGGAAAATTAGCGGATGCAGTGCCCCCTGTAACATAAATATTATCCTCTTTATCTAGCGCTAAAGAATAAATAGCATCGTCAGTATTACCGCCTAAATAGGAACTCCAAATTATAGAAGAAAGCTCACTATTCATCTTAACAATACAGCCTTCTTGTCCTCCTTTATTTATAGTCTGGAAACCACCAACAATTGGAAAGTCAGTAGACTGCGTACAGGTAGCTATATAGATGTTATTATTCTGATCAATATCAACTTCACCCCTAACCTCATCTGCATAATTAAACTTTAATTTCATAGCCGTATTTAATCCATCATTATCAGATCCCCCTAAGAAAGTGGAGGCTAATAAATTCCCTCCGTTAGTATTTAATCTTGATACAAAAACATCAGATCCATCTGGAAAACTTACACCAATTCCAGAAGGAGAAAAGCCTGGACCTCCAATAAAGTTTTGCTGATATGATGAGATTGTAGTTGGAAAATCAGAAGATCCAGTTGTGCCAAAAACAAATAACTCATCAGCACTATTCACGATCATACTATGGGGCAACTCATCTTTGGTTCCGCCTAAATAAGTAGAATAAATTCTGATTGTCCCACTAGTATCGTACTTAGTTATTGCAACATCAGTACCTCCAACAGCATTGGCATAATTAAGTTGGTAAGCACCTAAAGTTGTAGGGTATCCTACTCCAAAAGAAGTGCTTCCGCTATACAGGAACCCAAGATTATCATATGTAGCTGTATAGCCAAAATTATCTGATGTAGATCCGGAATATGTAGAGAATTCTAAAACAGGGTCAATTACTAAAGGATAATTTCTATTATAGTCATTTGGGAAATCAAATGAAAGTATATTACTTTTTAAATTATAAATACACGCCACCTCAACTTCAACACCCTCTATAATTTGGTAAGCATAAGGGCGATATTCAATAATACTACTTACACTAGTGCTAACAATTAAGTTTCCGTTGCTAATTTTAATCTTAGTATGCCCTTGATACCGCAATTTTATTGCTTTTTCATTAGCCGATTTACTAAGATAAAGCTCGTACTTTAACTTTTCATCATCAACAAATAAACACAAATTAATACCTTGATAAATATTTTTTTGTACTTGACGCTTATACGATTTAACTCCTGATGCCCAAGATAATTTGTTGCCTAAATAATAGTTTTCAAAAAAACTACTCTCTTCCTGCAGCTCAATATCAACTTCAGAATTTGTATTAATGAATGAAACAGAATAAGAATGCGCATCTACTCTATTACTAGTTGTTAAGCCATCATGAATATCTGCAAGTTGCCTTCCATTATAAAAAGCATAAGTAAGTTTTGCCCTTTCAACATATAAAGCACCAGAAGGAAGGTGAGTTTTTGATATTACAGGAGTTGGAAATTGACCTTTATTTTCAATAAAAGTATTTTGTGCATTCATAAGAAAAAAGAACATAACAAACATTATGATAAACAACTTCTTTAATATGCTTCTTTTAGAATCCATCACATTTTTTAATTCATCAGAATTTGCATTAAACTATCTTTAGCTAACATATATGATTCTCTATTCTTTTTTTTAATTGGATCTCCAGGAGGAAGGCTTTGTTTAAAAGGATCAACCTGCTTGCCATTTTTCCAAAAACGATAGCAAACATGAGGGCCAGTTGCTAGACCTGTACTACCTACGTATCCTATTACATCACCTTGCTTCACATATACGCCTTTACGTATTCCGGGCTTTATTTTTGACATATGTAAATACTGAGTTGTATAAGTTCCATTATGCTTTACTTTTACATAATTACCGTTATTCTTTGTGTAAGTTGCATTTATAATTGTTCCATTTGCAGTTGACCAAATAGGAGTCCCTCTTTCTGCGGCGTAGTCAGTGCCAAAATGCCCCTTCCATCTTCCTGTTACTGGATGTTTTCTTCTTTTACTATAGCGCGAAGAAATACGCTTGTAATCTACAGGAGCCATTAAGAATGCTTTGCGTAGGGTTTTTCCTTTATCGTCATAGTAATCACCAAAATTATCAGTTTCTTTGTAATAAAAA
>MDSY01083816.1_pt1 | contig 11176 bp, 11 predicted proteins | sample 811131 | NCBI WGS metagenome assembly MDSY01 (sample SAMN05326643, study PRJNA326480) | marine metagenome | isolation source: seawater | place: Atlantic Ocean: South West | collected 2010
ATTTTAGCCTCACCTTCTCCGCACTCTACATTAGCACAACTTCCATTATCTGTATCTGCTAAAGGATTATAGTTTATAGCTTCTGGATCCATACACCCCGGAGTAATATTTGGGTCTATTGGTATAGGGCAATCACCACCATCAAAATTAAATTCAGGGCAATTAAAATCTATAAGATAACCATTCCATAAATAAGCATTGTTATCACAAAAACCATCTCCTAGCCAGCCTTCAGGTGCTATATTACCTGCACAATCTGTAAATGTTGAGTCTTGAGCTTTACAAGCAAAAGAAATAAATAAAAATAAAATTAGGAACCGCATCTGCATCGCCATCTTTTTAATGATTGATTAATTCTTGAGTTTCTATTATTCTGTTGCTTACGACTTGTACGTTTCTTTTTCATGCCGCACATTCTTGAACAGAATGCTTTTCTTCTCTTTGATCTACCAGGGCTTGATGGTTTACTTTCTGTAACCGCTGTTTTTAATTTACTACCAGGATTAGCTCTGCGATATGCTTTAACACCCTTAGCAGTCATACCAGCCCCTTTTTTGGTAGGTCTAAAGTTACCTGATTTAATGCTTGTTTTAAATGCCATAATTTATTTATTTCTTCGTTGTGATCTAGCTTTTCTTTTTTTTCTATATCTAGAAACTCTACCTTTAGTATTTTTTTCTTTTTGACCTCTTGCTTTTTCTGCTGGTGTAAGCTCGTTCCATGTTAATGGTGTTTTACCACTAATTTTTTTTGTAGGTCGAAAAGTGTTTTCCCCACCTTCATATCCCTTTTTTCCTTTGGGAGTACGCCAATCTTCTTTAAACCATCTTTTAAGGTTTAATCCTGCTTGTGTTTTTCTTACCGCCATTATTTACGTTTACTTTTACCTGCTTTTTTCTTTCTGCATTTAGCTATAGCACCTGATGCATACGCACTAGGAAAAACTCTATATCTAGCTTTTACCGAATGGTAACAAGAGTCGTGTAAAGGTTTTGTTTTTCTTTTTGATTTAGCCATTTTTTTTAGCAAATTTTTCTACTCCTGAAATTCCAAAGCAGCCTAGTACAACCCATACAAATGAATCGTATACAAATTCATTAATTACCAAATCAGTGCCTACCCAGCCAGTTACTAAGTCCGCTACCATAATCATGCACATTATTGCAAAAGCAATAAAACCAACTATTGCTTTTTCATTCCAATTGTTATTATCTTTAAAAATTTCCATATGCAAATATATAATAATTAGTCGTCATTTATTTTAAATTTTCCGAACATCCACGTTTTTATTTCATCGGCACTAGATTCTAATTTTACCGCATACTTATATGTTCCTTTCGATAAGTCCATACCAGCAGCATTTTCAGAAATATTTATTATACCACTAGCTTCAGTTAATGTTATAGAATTTACATTATATAATGTTTCATTGTCATTATATGGTGAAGAGTTATTATTAGTAAAACCTTTTAATAAATTGCCTGCTATAGTTTTTATTTCTAAATAAACATTATAGCCTGTTAAATTTAAAGCACTGCCATTAGTATTAGAAACTTCTAACTGTAAATTAAAACTGTTTTTTGCTCTTGCTACAATATCAATTTGTTGTGCTATATCTGTATTTATTGTTGCCATATTATTTAAGTATTAAACTTGCTCCGTATATTTTAATTGTGGTTGAACCAGGTGTTATAGATATAGATAAACTCTCAGTCACAGCGCATGGCCAATCTGTTATATCTATAAGGGTATCACTGTTTTGCCCTGTAGCTAATATAGTGCGTGTGCCAAGAGCAAATTTACTTACAGCTACACATTTTAATATTGCTTTACTGCTATTTGTATGTACATAAACTTTGTCTACAGTTTTACCGTCAATACCTGGCCACATAGCGTTTAGTGTTCCTTTAGCATTACTTATCGTTGTCCCGTCAGGAGCTCCATAAGCACTGTAATCTGCCCCTACAAAATAAGATGATGGTATAAAAACTTCTTGAGTAGTAGTTTTACCTTTAGTTATGGTATATAAACCTGCGTCTTTACCGTCTGCACCCGCGGCACCATCAGCACCTGCAGCGCCTGCTGCACCTGTGGAACCTGTAGCACCTCTTGCTCCTGTAGCGCCTGTATCTCCTTTATCTCCTTTAGGCCCTTGTGTTCCTACAACATCATTTACAACGTGGTCACGAACAGAATCAAATTCTTCAGTAATTTTTTGTAACTGATAAAGCATTGGTGCTAGAGTCTCAAAAGAATCCTCATCTTCTAAGTATTCATTATTATCAAACTTTGCTTGCATTCGAGTTAACTTTTCAGAGTCAATCTTGTCTGCATCGCTACCTGTTGTAGAAAATATTCTTTCGTATTTTTTATCTGCTAATGCCATTATGTTGTTGTATCATATTCAAAAACTATTGTCATTGTAACACCGTAACGTGCTACACTATCTGTTCGTCTTATTGCTAAAGCTTCACCTTTACTAAATGTCCAATCAGCAGGACAATCTTCTGTAAACTTTCTAGTAAAAGAAGACGTTGTCATATCACTACCTCTTTGGTCGTTAGTTAAATCAGAATCATCACCATCTATATACATTTCAAATGTACTTGTTCCAGATGCTGCGTTTTGATGAAAAGAACTTATTCTTTTTATTTTACCATCAAAAGGTACGACATACATTAATGTATACGATGCTGTAGATAAAGAACTATTTTCAGATGTACTAGAACCACTTAATGTTATGTAAAATCCACTTGTAGAACTACTCCAATATGCAGCAGTTTTAGTGTCTATTAATGAGTTTGTGAGAGCTAAAGTACCACCTGCATCAGGAAGCTCTAAAGTTCTATTACCTGTAAGAGTTGCAGTTGAAAGTCTTGACTTAGCACCACTACCACTTTGGTCATATAAATATATGTAACTACCATCAACATTTAAAGTATTATTAATTGTAACCTCTCCACCAGATGCAATAATCATTCTTTCAGTAGCTCCTGTAACTGGATCTGTAGTACCTGTATTATTAGTTGTTCCTGTTAAAAATCTAATACCACCGCTAGTGCTAATATTGCTTATAATGTCAAAAGTATTATTATTATGTTGTATAGCACCTTCAATTATATCACCATCTGCTTTAAACCATAATCTTGGATTATCATTTTCATCATTATTATCTGTATCAGCAGATATTATTAAGGTAGCATCACCAGAAGTCCCTGATGTTACAGTTAAATCTCCATTAATTGTTTGGTTTCCAGAGGCTAATGCACTTGCTGTTGCTGCTCTAAGATTTGCTACTTCTGTAGTAGAAGATACTGTAAAAGGAGCTTGGCCTGTTGCCGCATCTGACGTAAAACTTTCTGCTCTAAAATCAAAAGCTCCTATGTCAAGATTGTCTGCGGCTAATAATGCTGTTAAACCACCATCAGTAATTGTAATAACAGCAGTATCTTGAGCATCATGAATACTTTGAGGGCCTCCATCTGTTTGACTAAACAATAAATTGCCTTGCAGCTCTAAATCACCTTGAATAATTTTATTACCAGACGTTAAAGCCGTAGCTGTTGCTGCATTACCTGTTGTAGACTGATTTAATGTAGGAACATTATTTACGTGTATAGTACCAGCACCGTCTGATGTTAAGTCAGCAGGTATAGTTATGTTGTTTGTAATAGAAGAAGCTCCTAAGTCTAAAGCTATTTCACCACTCTCTATAACAAGACCACCATTTGCTTTTAAATCAACGGATATTTGCGTACTAGCAAACTCAATACCATCTCCGCCAAAATAAATTAAAGGAGAAACAAATGTTCCATCTTTTCTTAAAAACTTATTTTGATGTAAACTAGAGCCGGCAGGAACTAATCCAGCAGCATAACTATTAGCACTGCTCATAACACTATATTCAGTGTTTGTATAATTATTTGCATGTACAGTGCCAGCCCCATCAATAGTTAAATCAGGTTTACCCGTGTTAGCAGTAACTGCTTGCTCAAGATTCGCAATGTTAGGTATAGCTACTGTGCCAGTAAACGTAGGACTTGCTATAGGAGCTTTTAAAGCTATGCTATCAGTAACTGTAGTAGAAAATGCAGCATCATCATTTAAAGCTTGTGCAAGCTCATTTAATGTGTTTAATGTTCCAGGTGCAGAATCTACTATACCTGCTACTTCAGCGTCTACATATGCTTTAATAGATTCCGCTGATGCTACATTAGTAGACAATGCTCCCGACATTGTGTCTGAATCTATAAGTGTATGATTAACTTGAGCGCCAGTTGCAATGCCTGCTAACTTAGTTTCCATAGCATCTAAGTCAACTGATTGGCTTACAGATATATGTTGTGTTTTATCTATAACACCTGCAAGGTTAGTTTCAATTAAATCTAAATCAACAGATTGCGTTATTTGCAGGTATCCTACTTTTGTGGCGTCTGCTGTAGGATAAGTATTTTTTGCGTTATTAGTCGCAACATTAGATTCTATTGTATCAAGATTTACTGCTTGAGTTACAGTTAAAAAACCAACTTTTGTAGCATCTGCAGTAGGGTACAAATTTTGCAAAGAACTTATATCAAGACCATCTACTGTACCGGATATAGTTAAATTACCAGATTCATCTAAAGCTGCTATTTGCGTGCCACTACCATTTTTCCAAATAAAACTATGTGCCCCGTCAGAAGTTGATTGATTTGCATCTACTTGAAATATTAAATCATGGTTAGATACTAATTCAAAATTATCATGATCAGGCCCCACTATTACAAAAGGTGATTGGCCTAAACCTATTATTTTTTTTAAAGTTGTTACACCGTCTAATGATAAATTAGGAGATAGCTTAGCGCTTGTAACTGCAAAGTCTTGAAGCTTAGCTGTAGCTATTGATAAATCACCATATTTATTTGCTGTAATAAGACCATCTGTGAGTAATTCAGCTGTAACAGTACCGTCTATAATATGTTCGGCTCCAATAGAATTATCAGCTATTTTTGAACCATCAACTGCATCTGCAGCAATTTTATCTGCTGTAACAGCACCAGTTACTATTTTACCGCTAGTTACAGAATTAACTTTTAATTTAGCTGTTGTTACTGCCCCGCTATTTATTTTAGATGTTGTTACCGCATTTGTTGCTATTTTAGCAGAAGTAATGCTTCCATCGTTTACAACAGCATTTAAACCTTGTGGGCCTGCTGGGCCTGTTGTAACAAATTTTATAACTGGAGTTATATCAGTCGCGGATGCAACAATAGCCCCTGAATCATCACTTATAGTTAATGATACAATTGGGGTTTCTTTAGAAGTTAAACTAACATTTATTTTATTTTGGGATGCCATTAATCATTAAATTTAAATTTCCCAAACATAACAGTTATAGTTTCATGTATTACAGGAGTTTCATTTTCAATAACTAGTTTGTATTGATATGTTCCTTTAGGAACTGACATATTTCCGCCCGCTACAGATATAGATAATATCCCTGAAGCTGATTCACTTAAATCAATTGCACTAGCCACACTAGGAAGTGTTTGTGTTGTTGTAAGATGTTTTAAAGTTCTAACTGCATCGCCATTACTATTTGTTATGAATAAAGTAGCTTTTTCATAATCTGTAAAATTATATGCAGTTCCGTCAGCTTTTGTTAATGTTATTTTTAAATAAAAAGAATCGTCTTTTCTTGCTGTGATGTTTACTTCCGTTGCAATATCGGATGATATTTGTGTAGCCATTATTTGTTTTTTTATTCAATCGCTAAGTTAATAATTTCTTTTGACTTTAGTGTTATAACCTCGAATGGTGCTGTGCTTTCTAACTCTTTAACATATAAATCTCTTTTATCAATATCAATATCAAAAGAAGCTATTTCATTTTTTACTGTTGTTTTAGCTATGTCAACACTTACTAAATTTAGTATAAATGATTTTTTTGTTTCAATTTTTATATCACTAAATTTGCCTCTATGTGCAAATACAGTTGTAGTATCATCAGTAACGACTTCATCATCTATTACTATCACATCTTCATCTAAACCAAAATCTGGGTATACAGGGTCAGGGAAAGGTGGCTTAATATCATCTATTTTATCAGGCTCTTTTTGCTTAATATTCCAATGCCACTTATCTTTTTCTTGATATACAAAACTTTCGTAATCTACTATTTGAACTTTTGTTTTATTCAATTTGTTTATGGTTTACTGATAATATATTATTTACTGTTTGAGTTGAATTAGAAGTATATTTACCGTTATAGCTATAACCGCCTGTATAATTTACTGTTATTGTTTTATAAACATTTCTTACCCCACCCATAAAAAAAACGCCGACCTTTTGTCCTGTTTCAGGATCGTATATATTTATATTGCTAAAACCTTCGGTCATGTTAAAAGCGATATAAATATCTTCATTATTATTAAACCCTTGCTGACCTGCTTGTAAAGCATCATCGCCAAAAAGTTTACATGTGCTGTTTTTTAAAAAATCTATATTTTGTGATTGTCCAAAAGGTGTTTGTAAAGTAGTAAGGTTTGTTTGATTATAAAATAAAAATCTGTTAAAAAATGTAAGTTGATTGCCCTTGTTAACAAAGCTTTTTATTTTGTGAACGACAGTATTATAAATTTCTGGTTTTTGCTGTACTGTATTTTTAAATACATCCATTAGCTTTATTTGATTGTGTTTTGAAAAAAATAATTCATTACTTTCAACAGCTTCTTGCGTCATTTCAAAACCAGGCGAATTATTTATATCAAACTTAAATTCTTCATCATCTGTAAATAATTCATCTTTTATTTGATTTTTATCTTTATCTTTATTTTTTTTCTTTTCTTCATTTATAATAGCAACAGCATTTTCTAATACATCTGCAGGATCTATAGTATCTTTAGGTCTATTGCCTTTTGGATTATTATTATGTTTACCGCCGGTTCCTTTAATTTGTTTATCTATAGCAAACAATAAATCACTAAAAAGAAGATCAAATCGATTTCTTATAAATATGTCAAAAATATCTATTTCTAATGCCGGACCTAAACCAAATTCTTCTGCAGCTTTTACAATACTATTCAAAGGCCCATTTAAAAAACCATTGCCGACTAACACGTGTTCAATAACTATTCCCCATACATTTGAAAATGTTTGAGTATTACCATGAATACCAATAAACCCGGGTGTTATAACTAATTGTTTTATTGTTTCATAATTAAAAACAAGAGTCATTGTAGTATCCGTTACCACCTGATCATCAACATCATCATTGTCATTGTTATTTCCATTATCTATAACTGTATCAAGGAGTGGGGGCGGAATAAAATTAATAACACCATAATTTAAGCTAGAAGTTACAATTAAATTGCAGGCTTGTTGTACACGAATTTGATAGCCCAAGTTTGAACTTATTGTATTAAAACCAAAAAAATTAAACTCAGGGTATACAGCTTGTCCTGTATAGTCTTTCATAAGATCTATATTATTATACTGACTATTATTATTTGCAGTATCATCTATTATGGTCATAATATCTAAATAAGCAGGATCTTCACCGTTTTGAAAAGCTGGAAAGCCAATCATATTCCAACCTGCAACAAGTGGTATAATTCCTCCTAAAGTATTATTTAAAGTAGGAAAAGTAGAACTGCCTGTTATAACATGGTTATCGCCAACATAAGCTATTCTTAATGCTTCTGTCGTTCTAATCTGGTATCCCTGAAAATTTTCTATTGTTTGTATACCATCAAAGCCAAACTCAACATACCAAACTTCAGCCTCATTATTTTTTACAATTGAAATTTCAGGGCTATAGTCAGCATGTACATTTGAAGTTGAAACCGGTACCCAAACACCGCTTACTTGTTTATGTACTGTGGCCATAAGTATTGTACTCATATGCTGGTTAGGTAAAGTACTTATTACGCCCGTTTGTAAATTAACACCTTTTATAGTTCCTACAGGAGCATTAATATGGAACATACTCCATCCCTTTGGTACATATATACTTCTTATAGTAGGATTAGTTTGTTCCACCTCAGGAGCATTAGCAAGCATATCTAAATTACCTACTGGATCACCTTCTATATCCGTTACTGATAAAATTGCACCCATTAAGCTTTTATATTAATTACATTTAAAATTCCTATTGTATCTATTTCTGCAATATCGTCCCATTGCGTTCGGTCCATCTCTATAAAACCTGATTTATTTAATTTACCACAAAAGTGTACTCTATATTCTCTCCAAACACAGCCTGTATTATATAAGGAATCATCCATTACGTTTTCGTTTAATAAGCCTCCTGTTGTAAAGTTAGTTACTTCTGCCCACTTTATTATTAAGGTAGCTTCAAAATAGCCCTGAGGCGAACCTAAAAATACTGGATTAAACCAAACACTAAAAGGCATAGAATCATTATTATCTCTTCTTAGCGTGTATCTTGCTTTAATCCTATAGCTAGCAGTACAATTTGTTTTTATCCATTCTTGAGGGTATGGATAATTACATGAAAATGTTGTAAGTGCTCCGACATTCCCTACTGAATCAAACGATGAATAGTTAGGGTAAGAGGCTAATATATTGCTTACGTTGTCTCCAACCGGCATTTGCATAGGAAAATACTTCTGGTACGAATTAGGCTCATTAGAAGTAAAGTTATTAATAAAAGAATTATTATTTATCAGTTCCATAGATTCGACTAGGCAAACTGTTCCTGCGGCACCTATGTTTTTAACTGACAAAGGCACCCGTCTAATAGGATGCCCTTGAAAGAATTCATTTAATATAACCATGTTAATTATACATTGATTGTTCCAAAATTAATTTGTTCGTTATTTGCTACTGTATCACCTTCAGCATCAACTACTGTTAGTATACCTTGTTGACCTTGGAACGATACTTTAACTAAACACCATGCTTCATAAATTTTTAATTTATTAGCCGTTATTATTGATACAGTCTGCGCTGCAGCACCCTCTACATCCGCAATACCATTATTTGCATCTGTTGCAACTACGTCTCTTTTAATTTCTCTTACATATCTTACTCTTATTCTATTATAGAAGTGTGCCACTGTAAGACCAGATGAATCTGCAAGAGCTTTGTCTATTGCAAAGAATATATGTGGTGTAGTATTACCTGATCCATTTAATACATTAAAAAAGTCATCAGACGCTTCGGTCGACCCATCTGCATTTACTGTAGGTGATAATTGACCTGCGTCATTAAATATAGTTTGCCAGCCGCTTCCAGAACGGGCTTGCGCTGTAAACGAAGCACTGTAAAAGTCTCCATTTAATGGGTTTTTAATAAATTCTGAATTTGCATGGCCAGGAACATCGCTTGACCATGCCCAATCGCTGTCCATTGTTACAGGAGTTATAATAGTATCATTAGTATCCCATCCGTAAGTAAAAGGATATGGAGCTTTATTCACTACACTACTTCCAGCCTCATTATATGTTTCATCAGCAGTAGGATTCTTTGTTATACTCCATATAAATTTTGCATCTCCTACATCAGCTCCACTCGTTTGTGTTACAAAATCTGCACACGCATAAGCCGCTGAAACATCATTATTATATTCAGTGTGAGTTTTAAACGGTTTACAAGGTACCATCATTTTTGCATCTTCACTTCCATCTGCCGGTAAAGCGCCATATGCCCATGTATTTGTACTTGCCGTGTGTACTCCTGTATTCTTAGCAAGCGTAACATCAATAATTCTTACAGCTGAGTCGCCCTTAGCTGCAAAATTTAATGGAATGTAAGCTTCATATCTATTATATGTTGTATTAAGCTTAGTATCAGCTTGTATAAAAAAATTCCATCCTGTAAATGCAGGCACATAATTACCATTTGTTGGATGTTTTACAATATTTTTTCTAGGTCTTAGCTCATAAACATTAGAATTAGCATCATCTGCAGCATTTGTAGAACGAATTACAGACGCACCATTAAAAGCATATTGCTTTAGTGTTGTAAGATCACTTTCATATATAGCATTCGATCCAGAAGTTATATTATCTCCAACAGTTGCAAGATCCATTCCTAAAGACGTAAACCCATGTGTTTGTGTTGAGGTAGGGTTTGGATAATCTGTTTCGTCTTTAGCGCTTTCATCTGGTTTAAACCAAGAATAATTAGTTACGTTAGCAGTATTATAATCTACTTCAATTACAGAACATCCCGTTGGGTGCCCATTAATATCAGTTCCTGATAAAACAGTTTGAGAATTTTCATTTGAAGTTACAAGATATAACTCTGGATCATGTCTCCATGATAAAGCATTAAATTTAAGACTTGGATAATTTGTATTGTCTAATATATCTTCTTTATCTGCATTATCTACTGCTACAAAATGTACCGCGTCTGTACCTCCAGTTACATATAGCTCAGTTTTGTATTTGTTACGTCCAAGGTAATCTACTTTATCCTGTACGTGGCCATCTTGTGTATAACTATACGCAAAATGATTTTTAGGGGTAAATCTTAATTTAAAATATACATCTCTTTTTACAGCACCATCCGGAAATTGGCTAGGATTTATTGGATCAAACGAAGCCAAGTTTGCGAAAGCCATTCTACTATTAGGGTAAGTTAATTGAGTAGTTGCACCTGCATCAGCATATGCTGAATGTCTTGTAAAACTGTCAGCTTCATCACCTGTTAAAGTAAATCTTCCAGTTACATTACTATTAGAATCTGTCATTTCACCGTTAGGCCAATCAAAATTAGTGCAAAATAAATTAGCTGAGCCAGACCCACCAACAAAGGCTTCGCTAGGTTCCGGTTCTAGCATATTAAAACGCCATTCCATTAAAAGATCATAATATGGTTGAAGAGTATGATCTGCAACTGCATCTCTAGACATTATATTTAGAGAGTGGTCAGCTGGTTGTATTATCTGGTGACTATTTAAATCAGTTTTACTATATGTATTAATAATAGACTTATGAGTTATTGGATTGTTGTCAAACTCAAATGAACCATCAGTAGGTATTTGAGCAGCACCAAATAAATTATCAACCAAACCAGCTCTTCTATATGTATCGTTTCTATACATAGGACCCGATACCGTAGAAAAGAAATGGCCTCTAAACCTAGCTAACATTTCTTGAGAAGGTGTCCAAGGGAAATAATTAGCATATGCAATAGCAGCCACGGTTGTAGTTACGCCAGAATTATTTATA
>MDSY01140694.1_pt1 | contig 11175 bp, 4 predicted proteins | sample 811131 | NCBI WGS metagenome assembly MDSY01 (sample SAMN05326643, study PRJNA326480) | marine metagenome | isolation source: seawater | place: Atlantic Ocean: South West | collected 2010
CACCAAAAGTGTAATTTCAATTTTTGTGAAACCAAGAAAACCGAGTTTTTGTTTGTCGCCGAACAACACTCACTCCGCGGCGCGCCTCTCACCGCGGGTCACATGGGTCGCCCCATCCTCCTGGACGCCATGGAGCGTCCGGTGACTTCATTCGTGATCGCCCTGTGCACCCTCATCTGGTACCACCTCAACAGCAAGGGCCTCGGGTACGAAGAGGTCGGAATGAGCTACGAGAAGGTTGTTCGAGCGCGACAGTACTGGAGATGCGTCACCGCCTCCTTCTCGCACATATCCCCGCTGCACCTCCTGTTCAACATGTCCACGCTCTGGAGCCTCGGGGTGGTGGAGCAGATGCGGGGCCGGGGTGAGGGATGGGGCAGCGGCTGGTACGTGCGGTACACGCTGGTGATGCTGGTGGGCACCATGGCGTGCGTGATCCTAGCGTACCACGTCCTCGTTCGAATGGGGCACGAGCGATACGAGCGCGTCACCGCGGTCGGGTACTCGTGCGTGGTGTTCGGGTGGATGACCGTGCTCTCCGTGCGACAACCCACGTCCAACATCAGCCTGTTGGGCTACGTCCAACTCCCCGTTAACATGGCGCCGTTCGGGTCGCTACTCTTCACGTCGATGATCGTCCCGCAGGCGTCTTTCGTGGGGCACCTGATGGGAATAGTGATGGGATACGCCGTGGCGTGGGGAATGTTCGCGTGGGTGAACTGGTGGTGGACCGGGGTGTTGGCGGTGGCCACGAGCGCGGCGTTCGTCACGAGTCTACACGCGACGACTGACTTTGAAATTCCAATGGCGCGTCGGCTCGCGACTGCGTTTCGACGACAAGTCGCGGCGACGGGGGGTACCGGAGACGTCGATGGGTCGTCGTCGTTCGTGGGGGTTGGAAGAAAGCTGGGTTCGAGTAACGCGGACTCGAGTAACGTGTGAATGAGCGCGGGTGGACTCCTATGACTATGTAGAGCTAGCTAGCCGACGAGACGATGAACTCGCGAAGGTGTCGGAGATATTCATCCCGCTTGTCGATGAGATGAGCGCAATGCCTCGAGTCTTTCCACCGCACCTCCACGACGTCGCACCCCATAGATTTCCTCGCCGCGATGAGCTCGCTCAGGGGCCCGGCTTCGCACAGCTCGTCGACGTCGCTGTACAGGTAGAGCTCCCGCGTGTTCCTCGGCGCCGCCAGGCAGGTTTGCCAAAACCTTCGCACGTGCGAGCTCGTCGACCCAGTCGCGAAAGCGACGAGAAGGACCGCCAAGAGCCCGTACACGTAAAACATCGCGTGCACGACAGCCCGGGCCACCGAGTTACGCACGCCCATCGAAATGCAGACGACCTTCGGGCCGTTCCTCAGCGTCATCTTCGCGGGCGAACTGTCAAACACCTTTCCTTTCACGTGAGCGCCCAGGTCTTCAAACTCGCCCCCGGAATCCAACATCCCGAACTGCGTCATCGTGCAGTGCGCCCAGCATCCGCCGTTGGACATGAACATCAGGTACAGCGGGGACTTCGACATGCCCATCGTCGCTCGAGCTTCGCGAGCCTTCGTCAGCAACCTCCTGGCGAACTCGCGGCGACCCGATGAGAGCGGCGAGAAGCAGTCCCAGGATCCCTGGATGCTTCTCAGCGTGCAGCATCCCATGGCTTTGAGCTCGTCCGTGTACTTCTTCAGGTTCCTATCTTTGGCGCCGAGCCACCCGGCGACGACCACGAACGGGGTGGTCTCGCCGAACACATCGGGCGCGTCCAGCACGACACCCGCCATCGGAGCTCCCCAGGGTTGTGAAATTTGTGTAGCTAGTCTACGAAACGCCCGCAAAGCGTTTCTATGGGCAAAATGGGTTTTATGGGTTCCAACTCAAGATCGAGGGTTCAACGAGGGTTCAGCACTGACCGTTGCGCGTTTAAAAATCACAGTGGACACGCGCGAGCGACACCTCGAGAGCCGGCACATCGCAGGCCCGAGAGACTCGTTTCACGCGCGCGGACGCAGAGAGGGACGGGCGATATCCGCGCTCGGGCCGCTCGAGCACCATGGGGGCCGACGACGAGGCCACACAGCTGGCGGATGCGGCGAAGCTCCCGTGGGAGGACAGGTTCAAGCACACGTTCTGGAAGGCACGAGTCGCCGCGTACGAGTGCGTCGTCAAGGAGGCCAAGCTGTCGGAGGACATCGCATCCAGCGCGTGCCTGAAGACTTTCGGTGAGTGCCGCCGCGAAAGCGCCGCCCCGGACCCCGCATCCAGACGTCGTCCCGGCGATTGGAGTTGATGTCACCCCCGACGAGATGATTTTCTCGCGAGCGAGCGACAACCACGACGAGATCCCTGACCCTTCACCCCTTTTTCCCCCAACAGGCGAGTGCGCTAAGAACGCCGCCGGAGATACCAACGCCAACGCGCTCGACTTTGGCCTGGATGCCCTCAACGCGTTCCTCACCGTCGCGGACGAGGACTACGCCAGGACGCACTCCGCGGGCATCCTCGCAAACGTCGTCGCGAAGGGCATGGGCGGGCGGCCCAAGACGGTGGATCGCGCCACGGAGACGTGCATGCTGCTGCTGGAGCTCGAGTGCGGCGATGCGGTGGTGGACGCGCTGCTGAAGGGATCCGCGCACAAGGTTCCCAAGCTCGCGCTCGCGTGCGTCGAGGCCATGCGCGTCTCGGTGAAGGAGTTTGGCACACCAGTCGTGGTGCCGCCCAAGCCGATGCTCAAGGGAATCGCGCCGCTGTTCGACTCCAAGGACGCCAAGGTCCGCGGCGCCGCGAAGGACCTCACCGTGGAGCTCACCAGGTGGCTCGGCCACGACGCGGTGCGCAGGGATCTGATTGAGAAGATGAGGGGCACAATGCAGGCGGAGGTGCAAGCCGCAGCGGACGCCATCGAGATCGGCAGAGCGGTTCGACAGCGGCTCACGCGCAAGGAGGCGGCCAACCCGCCGGCGCCGGACACGGCCGTGGATCACGTCGATGCCATGGACGTGGACGGCGGCGACGGCGCGGTGGCATCCGCGGCGACGACGAACGGGGGGGTGAAACTCCCGGATGCGTACGAATTCGCCGACCCGGAGTCCATCCTCGACGTATTGGAGAAGCAGCCCAAGGACAAGGAGACGCCCAAGTTCTGGGACGCGGTGAACTCGTCCAAGTGGAACCAGCGTTTGGACGCCATGACGCGGCTGAAGGAGCTCGCGGACGCGCCCAGGCTCGCATCCGGCGACTACGGAGACGTGGCTAGGGCGCTCAAGAAAATCGTCACGAAGGACGCCAACATCGCGTGCGTGGGCGAGGCGTGCGCCGCTGCCGGGGCCCTCGCCAAGGGCCTCCGCAAGGAGTGGACCCGGGAGGCGAAGGTGCTACTGCCCGGCATGTTGGACAAGCTCAAGGATAAGAACACGTCCGTGGTGCAGAAGAATCAAGACGCTCTGCTGCTGTTCTCGACGCACTGCTTCTCGCTGGCGGACGTCGCCGACGACGTCCTCGCGGCGCTCTCGCACAAGATGCCCAAGGTGCCGCAGCAGACGATGCTGTGGATCGCGGCGGCGTGCGGTGAGATGAAGGGGGCGCCCGCGGCGGCTGCGCAAAAGGCGCTCCTCCCCGGCGTGGTCAAGTGCACCGACGCCGCCAACCCGGACGTGAGAGCCGCCGCGCTCGAGGCCATCGCGGGGATGGCGCGCGCGTGCGGGGGTTTCAAGTCCGTGGCCAAGGCTATCGACACGCTCGATGACGCCAAGAAGGCCAAGATCGAGGAGATGTGCGGCGCATCGTCCGCGTCCGCATCCACGAAGCCGGCGCCCCTGCGGACCAGGGACGTCAACGTCTCCAGCAAACCGAACGTCTCAATCGCCGCCAAGCCCGCCCCGGGTGTGCGAAGCAGCGGCAACGGGTCCCTTCCCAGGCCGGGCACCGCCGCGTCCAAGCGACCGGGCGCATCGGCCAAAGAGTCCTCATCCGAGGCTGACGCCGACGTCGCGGACGCGTCGCCCGCGTCCAAGGAGGAACTCATCGAGCGAATGACCGCGACGTACTCGGCGGATACGGTGGCCAAGCTCCAGTCCAGCAACTGGAAGGAGCGAGTGCAGGGTATGTGCGCGGTGGCCGCCGCGGTCGACGCGATGCCGGCGGAGGACGTGGGCGCCGCGGCGGGCGATACGATCCGCGCGCTCGCCGTCTTTCCTGGGTTTGACGATAAAGTTTTCCAGGTGCTCGCGAAGGCGTTTGAGGTTTTCGGCGTCCTCGCGGCCAAGTCTCCCAAGTTTGCCAAACGCGACGGCGCCGTGGCGGTGCAGGGACTGGCGGAGAAGATCGCGGACGCTAAGCTCCGCGCGCCGGCGTCCGCGGCGCTCACCGCGCTCGCGGAGGCGCTCGGCCCCAAGTTTGTCATGGCGCAGCTTCACAAGCGCACGGCGACGCACGTGAACCCAAAGGTGACCGCGGAGTCGCTCCTGTGGTGCGCGGGCGCGATCGGGGAGTTCACCGTCGCCGTCGTCGACGTCGCCTTCGCCATCTCGTGGTGCAAGAGCGCCCTCGCCATGTCCAACCCCGCGTGCAAGTCCGCGGCGGGTAAGGTTCTCGGCGCCATGCACGCGGGCCTCGGCCCGGGGCTAAAAGATTTTCTAGCCGACCTCAAGGATTCCCAGCTCAAGACGTTGGAGGCTGAGTTCGCGCGTAACCCGTACGTCGGCCCCGTCGTGGAGGGCGCACGGAAGGTCCGGGCGGACGCCGCGGCCGAGGGAACGTCCGTCGCGGCGGCTGACGGCGGCTTGCCCCGCGCCGACGTCTCCGGTAAGATCACCGAAAAACTGATCAAGGAGATGGGCGATCCCAGCTGGAAGGTTCGCGCCGCCGCGGTCGAGGCGGTGAACGAGATCCTCGCCGAGTCCGCCAAGCGCATCGCGCCCAACACCGGCGACCTGATGCCCTCGCTCGCCAAGAGGTTCGCCGACGCCAACCGCAACCTCGCGGCGAACGCGCTAGCCACAGTCGGCGCCGTCGCCGCGGCTATGGGCCCCGCCGTCGGTGAGAGGCGCCACGGCCACGGGCTCGTCCCCGAGATCGTCAAGCAGTTCGGCGATAGCAAGGCGTCCGTGCGTGCCGCCGCGGCGGGGGCGCTGGAGGCGTGGAGCGCGGCTGCGGGTCTGGCCAAGACTCTCCCCCCCGCGGCTGACAAGTTGGTGGAACTCTCCGTCTCGGGGAAGATGAGCGGCGACGGTAAATCCGACGCGCTCGCCTGGATTCTCACCGCGGTATCCGGTGACGACGTCGCGGTGACCGAGGATGACCTCGCGAGCGTCGTCGCCGCCGCGGCGTCGGGCCTGGCGGACAAGAACTTGGGCGCGAGAGCCGCGGGTGGAAAACTATTCGACGAGGTGATCCGCCGCGCGGGCTCCGCGGGCGCCGCTCGTCTCGTGACGTCGTCCTCACTCCCGCCCGCGCTCAAGTCCGCGGCTGCCGCGCACGTGGAGAAGGGCGGCGCGGTGGCGCCGTCCGCGCCCGGGTCGCTCAACCCCTCGCCGTCCACGTCGCCCGTTCGAGTGGAGCGGTCGGCTCGGCCGGCGACGGCGCGGGGGGCCGGGGCGGCGAGGAGCAGCCTCCGCGCGTCGCGCGTTGGGGCGGGCGTTCGCGCGTCCGCGTCGTCCCTCCCGCCGCCCGCGTCGATCGTCGCCTCGGGCCCCGTGCTCTTGGCGGACGGCGCCGAGAAGGATGCGCGGCTGAGGAAGATGCCCAAGAAGCCGGTTAAGTTTGAGGGTTTGCGCGACGACGAGATCGGTAAGATCAGCGACGACCTCAAGGCGGCGTCCGCGCCGCACGTCCGAGCCGACGTTCACGCGCTTCTCTTCGGGAAAGACTTCAGGGCGCACATCCAGGCGGTGGAGCACCTCGAGGCTGCGCTCAGCGAGAGCCCCGACGCGGTGGAGGGTACCCTGGACCTGACGCTGCGGTGGGTGGTGCTTCGACTGTGCGAGCAGGCGCCCAACACGCAATCCTTACTCAAGGTGTTGGACTTCACCGCGGACGCGCTCGCGGTGGTGAAGGACCGCGGCGCGAGGCTGAGCGAGCAGGAGGCGGCGTTCTTCCTTCCCGCGCTCGTGGACAAGTGCGGCCACTCCATGGAAGCCGTGAGGGAAAAATTCAGGCGAATCGTCCGACTCGTACCCGGCGTCTATCCCGCCTCGAAAGTCGCGGGATACCTCGTCCGCGGCCTCGACTCCAAGAACATCAAGACCCGCCTCGAGGTCCTCGACGTCATGGGCGCCTTGATGGAGCGCCACGGCCTGGACGTCGTGGAGCGCGCGGGGAACAGGGCGCTGGCGGAGGTTGCAAAACTCGCGGACGGCGCCCGGGACGTCGGCGCCAGAAACGCCGCCTTCGCGTGCCTGACGACGGCGTACAAGGTTGGCGGCGAGGACGCGTGGAGGCACCTCGGACGCATCAGCGATTCGCTCCGTGACGCGCTGGAGGATAAGTTCGCGAAAGCCGCGAGGGAGATGGATCGGAAGAAGGAGGGCGCGCCGGGGGCGTGGACCAGGGGCGGCGTCCTCGTCGGGGGGGCGCCGGCGGCGGCGGTCCCGTCGGTGTCGAGGTCAATCGCGTTGGAGAAGGGGAGCTCATCACCGATCGCGGCGATGGCGTCCGCGGTGTTCCGCCCGGTGCAGGCGATGGTATCCACGGTGTCGTCGGTGCTTCCCGGACGCAGGCTACGCGCCTCGCCCGGACCCGCCGCGCCCGAGCCCGAGGCGGAGGAAATTCCCCCGGTGGAGGTTCGAATCGCGGGGTGGACCCGGTCGTTGGACTCCGTGACGAGCGTGAGCGACGCGGTGGCCGTGGAGGGCATGAAGTCCCTGTGCCACGAGGTCATGGCTGCGGTGGGCGACGCCGAGGCGCTCCGCGCGATGGCGCCGGATTGCGACGCGCTCGTCGGGTCGCTGGCGGCGCGGGTGTCCCCGATCTTCGACGCCGCCGTCGCGGCGCCCGGTCCGTCCACGACGCGCGCGTGCAAGTACGTGCTCAACACCATGATGCAGGTGTTCCAGGAGCCCACGCTCGCTGCGTCCGTCGGGCAGGAAAACGAGCGCACCACCGTCGCCGCGCTCCTGGAGAGGCTGCTGGACGCGAACGTTCCCAAGATGGAGGAGGGCCCGCAGCTCGTCAAGGCTCTCAACGTGCTCATGCTCAAGCTCCTGGAGCACTGCCCGCGCACGAACTCGTTCCGCGCGCTGCTCGGGCTCCTCGCCGATGCCCCCGAGGCTGTCGCGGATGAACCCGCCGCGCTGGTCAAGTTCCATGACTTGGTCGTCAAGTGCCTGATCAAGCTCACCAAATCCTTGGGCCAAAACCTGGACGCGGTGGACCTCCCGACGCTCCTCGGCGACGTGCACGCGTTCTTTCACTCGCTCGGCGTCGACGAGATTCGCCGCCGCGGACAGTGCGACGATAAGCCCCTGCGCATGGTGAAGACCATCCTGCACGAGGTGTGCAAGCTGGTGGGTCACGACGTGTGGGACTCGCTACACCTCTGCCCGCCGCGGGACTCGACGCCGACGCCCATCGTGTACGCGTACGTGGAGCTGAACCTGCAGTCGATGCCGGACGCGCCGGGGGTGCCGAGGGAGGCGCCGACCGCGGCTCCCTCGCCCAAGGCGCCCACCCCGGTCAAGGCACCTTCGCCAGTCAAGGAGCCAACCCCTGTCAAGGCACCCACACCCGTCAAGGAGCCCACACCGGTCAAGGAGCCCACACCCGTCAAGGAGCCCACCCCGGTCAAGGCACCTTCGCCCGTCAAAGAACCGACACCCGTCAAGGCGCCAACCCCCGTCAAAGAACCGACACCGGTGAAGGCACCCACCCCGGCCAAGGCTGCCACGCCCAGGGCTTCCACGCCCGAGCCCGCGGCGACCCCCGCGACGATGGCCACCCTGATCGGCGGCGGCGACGTCGAGATGATGGACGCGCCCGCGCCCACCCCGGTCTCCGCGGACCTCAAGTCACAGCTCGCGGGCATCTTCAAGAAGATCGGCGAGAAGGCGACGACGGCGAAGGGCCTGGAGGAGCTCTACGATTTCTCCCGGGTTCACCCGACGGTTGACATTCAGCCGCACCTCGCGCGCACCTCTGGCGCGTTTCAGAACTACATCAAGCGGGGTCTCGGCAAGGTTGAGGCGGCTCGAGCGGCGCAGACTGCAAGCGCGGGGTTCGGCGGTGCGGTGGGCGGCTCCGCGTCGCTCATCGCCCCGTCGCCCGTGCCCAACATGGACAGGAGCGCGGCGGAGGTGTACCGGGAGAGGCTCGCGAGGATGGCCGCGGCGAAGGGGTCGGCGGGCCCGACGCCCGCGTCTTCGGGGTCTAGGCCGGCGCCGAGCGCGGGGCTGACGACGCTGAGGGAGAGGATGGATCGCATCGCGGCGAAGGCTTCGGGAACCGGCTCGAGCTCGGGGGTGGCGGGTGCAACCTCCAGGACGCCGGACCACGCCGAGGCGTTTTCGGACCTTCAGGCTCGAATGGCTAAGATCAAGGCGGGTCGCGAGTGAAAGATGAGACAGAAGAGAGAGAGAAGAGAGAGAAGATAACACACACGGATCATCAATGTGAAACACAAAATTGACATTACAAGACCCGGAGCCCCGGCTAGTATGCCAGTCGGCGCGAGGAACGCCGCTCGATAGTCCTCCCACACACCTCTGATATCCGGTTTCCCTGAAACCCTCACATATGACTGGACGCCTCGATTCACCCGAGACGTCGCCCAACACCACCCCCCCGCTCGCGGATATCGCCTTCATCCTCCGCGAGCGCCGCTTAATAACGCGCGCTGTGCTCGCCCTGAAACCCCAGAGACGTCGCGTACGAAAATCCCCTCCGACTCGAGGTGGTCTTTTCAGTTTTGGCGGTTCTTGATGTAGTCCGCGAGGCCGATGAGCGGCGCCGCCTTCTCCTGGTCGTAGTCCTTGAGTAAATCTTTCGCGTCGGAGATGAGCTTATCCGCAATCTTGCGGGACTCCTCCAGGCCGACGAGTGACGGGTAGGTCGCCTTGCCGACGGCTTCGTCCTTGCCCGCGGTTTTGCCGAGCTGCTCCGACGTTTGCGTGCAGTCCAGGATATCATCCACAACCTGAAACGCGAGTCCGATGAGCTGAGCGTACTTCCCCAGCCGCGTGACGTCCTCCTCCTTCGCGCCGGCGAGTATGGCACCGGCGGTGACGGACACCTCGAGGAGCGCGCCGGTCTTGTGCGCGTGGATGTACTGGAGGGTCTCCACGGTGACCTCGCCGGCGTCGGCGCCCTCGGACATGATGTCCACAACCTGGCCGCCCACCAGGCCCTCGGATCCCACGCACTTGCCCACGTCCACGATGACCCGCAGGGTGCGGTCGGCGGGGACGGACTTGGGGGTCTCGCGACCGATGTACTCGAACGCGTGGCTGAGCAGCGCGTCGCCGGCGAGGATGGCCATCTCTTCGCCGTAGACCTTGTGGTTGGTGGGCTTGCCTCGACGGAAGTCGTCGTTGTCCATGGAAGGGAGGTCGTCGTGGATGAGGGACATGGTGTGGATCATCTCGAGCGCGCACGCGGTGGGCATGGCGACCTCCATGGTGCCGCCCATGAGTTCGCAGGCGGCGACGCAGAGGCAAGGGCGGATGCGCTTACCTCCGGCGAGCAGCGAGTACCTCATGGACTCGTGCAGGCGCTCGGGATACATCTCGGGGACGGAGTCCGAGAGGGCCTGCTCGATGGCGGCGTTCTTCTCCGCGATGTAGGCCGCGAAGTCGAGCTCGGAGGCCTCGACGGCAGCCGCGGGAGCCTCGGCCGCCGCGCGGACCGAGGGCACCGCACCGCGGCGGGGCGCCACCACGGACTTGGAACTCGCCCTGCCCCGCACCGAGGAGCGGACGATAGCCGCTGGGGTTGAGAAGCAGACCGCCTGCATCTTTCGCTTGTTTTGCTACGCTTCGGGGCGAGAGGGGACGCGCACGCCTTAGGAGGGCGGCGGTCTTTCGATTTCTCGAGGAAGAGCGGGCGTCGCCTTCTCCTCCGTTGCGGAGCGCAGTGGCGACACCCGTCGCGGAACCAGGGGCAAATTGCTAAAGCCCTCAGGGAAAAAGTCGATATCCGAGAGAGCCAATCAGCCAATCACGTCGCGTCTTTCGCGGTTGGCAAACAAATCGAAGATCTCTTGTTTCATCGAAATCGCGGTCAAGTTTGAAACCAAAAGTGGGTCTGGGTGACTTTTCATCGATGTTTTTGATCGGGGGTTCGTGAAAATTGACCCACCGAGATTTACCCCCAGCAGGATCACCTTGGGTTCGATGACCCGCAGAGCTGACCTGGGTTCGGCGCGAGATGGGAAAAAAAAAAATTGGCCTCGATGCGCAAGCGTCTGTGCAGGAACGTGTCGGTCGGGTCCCTGGACTTTGAAACAGCGTCTCTCGGCCGGGGCTTCCATCACACAGAGCCGCCGCCGAGAGTGTGAGCCCACGAGAGGGCGAGACTCGGTGGCGTCGACGACGATATACCCTCGCGGGACCGGACGCTCGTGAACCGAGAGCAGCCTTCGCGTTCGCGCGCGCCCCCCCCGAACGCGACCGCCCCCGGCGGGTGTTGAACGCCCTCCCGGTGTCGCCGGGCTCATTTTAGCGAGTCTCGCCGAGTCTTCGTCGTCCCCGGGCCTCGACGACGATGGCGCGACGACGCGTTTGGACGGCGTGGATGATCGCGCTCGTCGCGTTCCTCACGCTGCTCGGATCGGCGCGCGCGCTGCACAACACGCCCGCGCCGACGCCCGCGCCGTCCTCCACCGACCACCACCACGACGACGATCATCACGTCGAGATCGCACCCGACGACGTCTACCCAGCGCGTACGAGGTACAGGCACGGCGCGCCCACCGCCGAGTGGATCCCCGCGAGCTACCAGATGGGCGAGGAAGATTTCGACCTCGCGTTCCAGGCGAGCGCCAACGGCATCGTCCGCGTCGACGTCTGGGGCTACCTCCGCGTCTACTACCGCCGCGTCGTGGACAAAGAGACGTTCACCCCGTACTACTACCTATTCAACAACTGGAACCCGCATCGCAACGAGTACGGCGTGGACTACGAGCTGTACAGCACGTACACCGCCGCGCTCAACAGGGACGACTCGGACGACTCGACACCCACGTGCAACGACG
>MDSY01143355.1_pt1 | contig 11175 bp, 6 predicted proteins | sample 811131 | NCBI WGS metagenome assembly MDSY01 (sample SAMN05326643, study PRJNA326480) | marine metagenome | isolation source: seawater | place: Atlantic Ocean: South West | collected 2010
AAGAGAGCGGGAGGACGGGGTGACGTCGTCGTGAAGATCGGCAAAGTCGAGTTTCCGAGACGAATCACGGAGGCGCAGCGAGCGACTTTGAAGGGCTGCCTGTAGTAAGAGTCTTAACAACGTCGAGGTTTGTCAAGTCAGATCGTCGTCTTCGTCGTCCAAATCGGCCACCGCGCGCTCCGCCTCTTCGTCGATCCGCGCGGACACGTTCCCCGCGCCCTCGTCCTCGTCGAAGCCCGCCTCCATCTCCTCGATCAGCGCGCGCTCGTCGTCGTCCAGACTGAGCAGCCCGGCCGAGTCGACGGCTTCAGCCTCCCTTTGATCGAGGACGGAGGCATCGTAAGTCTCTGGTTCCGGCTCTGGCTCCGGCTCTGGTTCTGGCTCTGGTGCTAGTTCTGGCTCTGGCTCTGGAAAATCGCCCACATCCGCGTCTTCATCCTCGTCGGGTGTCTCTTCTTTCTCGACCCCCGCGCCGTGTTCCTCGGCCGCTTCCTCCTTATCGGCCGCTTCCTCCTTCTCGGCCGCCTCCTCCTTCTCGGCCGCTTCCCTCTCCTCTTTTTCCCGCATCCGTCTCTGGTGCACCTCCTCGCTGATCCTCGCGAGCTCGTCCATCGCCGCGTGGTACCGCCGTTTCCCCTCCTTCACCCTCAACGCCACCTCCGCCACCTCCTCGTCCAACGCCTTCGCCTTGGCCTCCACGGCGGACTTGACCGCGAAGTACGGCTGAGCCTTCTCCACGCTCTTGGCGAATTTCTTCCGCAGCGCGATGGATTCGTTCACCGCCTTGGTCGCCAGCCGCGTCATCCGACCGTGCGTCGCCTCCGCGCGTTTCTTCATGATCTCCGTCTCCACTACTTTGGACATGGCGTCGGAGAGCGCGATCATCAGTTGGGTGTCGAATGTTCCGCCCTCGTTTCCGGTGATTTTTTTCCCGGGCGAAGCGGACGCGGCCATCTCCGCCTCTAACTGCGCTGCGACGTCTTTAGCCGCCGCGTGCATGTCGTGCGCCTTTTCGTAGGCGCGGAGGCACTCGATGGACCGCACCTGGTACATGTGTCCGACAGCCTGCGCGTGGAAGAACGGCACCGCGGCGCGGACGCTGCTCGACAGTTTCTTCCGCGTCTCTTCGATCTTCGTCCCGCCGTCTGACTTGTGCAGCCTGCGTCGTCGTTTGGCGGCGCCGAGTTCAATTTCGATGTCGTTCACCGCCATCATCGCCTCGTTCATCTCGTCGAGGGCGCCGGCGACGCGCGGGTCCACGTCCTCGGCGAATTCCAGGTCGTTGTCGGGCTGGTACGGCGGGTCCACATCGCCAAACTCGCTCGGTGGCGCGGACGTGCTCACGCTGGTCCCCGCGCGCCCTAAGAACGCCGGCGTCAGGAAGTCCTCCAGCGACATCGTTGGAATCTCCTCGAGGTGGTCGAGCTCGTGGCCGAGCTCCGACATCTGCTCGGCGTCGACGCTGGCCCGCAGCGGCGAGGCTTTCGTCTCGGTCCGGGGGCTCCCTCCGTCCGGTTCGGAGGTTGCCTCTGGTCGGAAATGTGCCAGGGTGGCGGTCGGGGAGTGCGCCGACATCGCAGGTTCGTCGCCCTTGGCGTGTGGGGATGCCGGCGTCGGGGTCATCGGCTCGGGCGATGGCGCCGGGGACGGATGGTCCCGCGGCGGAGACGGCGGCTCGACCTCTGGCTCGCGCCCCGCGTCCCGCGTCTCCGAGTCAATGATGGCAACTTCATCGACGACGGCCTCCGTCGGCTCGGGCGTCTCCTCCGGCTCGTCCCGCCGTTCCGGTTTGGGCGACGACGCGCCGAGCCTGCTCGGCGTCGTCGGCTTGGCGAGCATCCTTTGGGCACGCTCGGACATCGACATGATGACCGTCCAACGCGCGCCCGCGGCGTTGTTTGGCAACGGAACTTTCAATGATGATGCTGACGAAGTCGCCGTTGTTGTGTTGGCACACGCGCCCACTCTTTGTGGGCACCTGTGATGTCGCCATGCCTCGGCTGCTGTGCGCCGTGGACCCCGAGGGTCGTTCTTTGCTGACGCGCACGTACGGGAACGTCGCGACGCCGTCCTTCCCGACCGTCGCGCTGCTCGCGTCGGTCGCCGCGTACGCGGAAGCGACGGGGACCGGGTCGTTGAGGCGGGTCTCATGCGACGACGGGTTCCAGATCGCGTTTCGAAGAGCCGCGGGTGGTGTGCGTTGGGTGCTCGCGACGGCGGGCTGTGAGGACGAAACGCGCGTGGACGCGATGCTGATGATGTGCGAGAGGATATCGGAGGGGGTGTGCGGGAGGGACGCGCTGAACTGCGACGCCGGCGAGCGAAGGGGCGGCGCGCAACGGATGAAGATGGCGTTGGGCGCCTGCGTCGCAGCCATCGACAGGGCGATGGACACGCGCGCGCCCCCGTCCTTCGCGCCGTTCGGCGTCCACGTGATGAATCGAACGAAGACCGAGACGGATACCGAACGCGACGACGACGACGCATCCGCGCGAACGTTCGTGGAGGGGCTGGCGAGCGCGCTGCCGACCGTGGACCGAGTCGCGATGGTGGCGACGACATCCGGCGTCGGCGGCGACGTCGAGATACTCGCGAGCACCGACGGTTGGAGATCCTCGATGCGTGGCACAGATGGGCTCGTCGCACACGCCGTCCTCGCGTCCGTACCGCCCGGCCCGGACGCCAGGGACGTGCCGGTGTACGTCGACGACGGCACGACCCCGGCGCGGCTGCTAACGGTATCAGTCGGGAAAGGACGGGAGGCGGCGGCCATCGCGGTAGGACCGGAGCCGACGCTTACGGTGTTTCGCGCGGCGGTGAAACTCACGACTAGCAAGCTATCGTATCATTAAGCACGCAGGATCATCTCTTCATGAGATCTCGAGACGGACGCGCCTTGGTGCGGGGCCCTTTGACGGCTTTGATCCTTTCCCAAGCCGCAGCCTCGACGGCGTCCAGGCTCTTCGCGCCCCGCACCAGCTGCGTCTTGACAGTCGCCAGCGGCCCGTCAAATTTGATGTTGCGTTGGTACGTATCGATGTTCTCGTGAGCGATGAGGATCGGGGTGCGCATCGGCGTGACAAAGTCCCTCGGCAAGCCCAGGAGCGCGAGCGCCAAATACTTGAACCTGCCCGACGTGTGCAGCTGGGAGACGTGGTCCTGCAACGGATTCGGTATAGGAAAATCCGTCGCCCCGCCCACGTTCGTCTGCGGCCACCACATCGCCCATATCTGCACGGTGTGTACCCTCGGCCTGGCGTCCGCCAATCCATAGTTGACCGAATGCCACATCGGTCCCTTTTGGCTTTTGTTGGCGGCGGTGACATCGTTCACCATACCGGGAAACGAGTCCGCCTCGCGGGTGCAGTGAATCACGTCCACGCCGGCCACCGCCCGGTTGCACGTGTTGGTCAAGTAATGGGACACGGCGGTGGACATATCCGCCGCCATTTCAGCCACCACGCACTCGTCGAATCGTCGAATCGATCCGTCCGTTCCCTTCCCGTCGGGCCAGTTGATCTCCACGGCGAAGACCCCGAGGGTTCCGGCGGCGGAATCGGCGTCGAAGAAACCTTCTTGCATCAGAACGACGGCGTCGTCGGCCCTCGGGTCGCGGGGCCTCGGAAAATGGAATCCACCCCTTTCGACCAGCGCGTTGACGTCCATGTAGAACAGCTCGCTCGTCGCGCGGAAGCGAAACTCGTCAGAGTTTAGCGCAGTATTTTTGGTCACCGCTGAGGACTCCAGTTCGCCGGGGAGGAGCGTCCCGGCGCGGCGTCGATCTTGGCGAGTGAAAACCTTGCCGTACTGAAGCCACCCGTGAGGCATGTCACTTTCCGGGGGAAATCCGTCGACGCCAATCTGATTGTGGCAGGGCAGGACGGGGCCTCTCAATTTGTCGGGACGGGGCCTCTCCATTCCGCCCTCGATCCAATGGCCCGGGGTGCCGACGAAAGAAAAAGGCACGTCGACGAGATCGGGCCTGACCCCGAAGTCCTCCTCGACGGCGAGATCCAGCGGGAGCACGTTCCAACCGCCCGTCGCCCTGCCCTCCTCTCGAATCAAGGATCGGGCCCGTCGCAACATTCGCGTCAGCCGCCGGTTCCATTGCTTGTGCATCTGGACGCTGCGCAGAGCGCTGGGCGATTCCTCCGTTCCGTAAGTGTAAACGCCGTTGTTTTGGTCGTCCCAGTACTGGCCCGCGCCGAGTAGCCTGTAGTGGTGCAGGAACTGGAACCACGCGCGGACGCACGTGGTCGCGTGTGGCCACCCGAGCGGACACCGCGGGCACCCGTGACCGAAAGTGTTGACTCGTAGGTTCTCGCGGCGTATCTCATGTATCTCATGTTGCAGCTCATGGTTGCCACGAAGTACCCCACGATACCCACGAAGGTCCAAGTACTTATTATCGTTCTCCGTCTTCCCCATGAAATGGTGCGTCCTGGTAATGAATTCGGACAAGGCATTGGCTGCTTCTTGGTCGTATCCTTGCTTGAACCCGGTCCAATACCTTTCGGTGTCCTCAATCGTGGGCCGCGGGTCCCTCACGCAGCACATGAATATCTTCTTGGCGTTGTTCGAGTGCGGAAACGCCGTCACCGCGCAGCCGATGAGTCGCGCCGCCTGCATGGCTCTTTCCATCCTTCGCGTCTCCCTCACGTCCCGCGGGTACACCTGAAGGCACGCCCTCGCGCCCGGCCGCAGCATCGTGTGTAGGGACCCGAAGAACCGTCGCAGCCGCGCGTCGATCGCGGCCTCGTCGTCCCCTTGGCACAGCCACTGCGCGGCGGATATCGAGACCACCCCGTCGAAGCACCGCTCCCTGAACGGCAGCCCTTGCCCGAAGTCTCCCCTCAGCACCGCCCCGGCCGCCGCGCCTTCGCCCGTCTCCAGCATCGCCTGGCTCGCGTCGAGGCCGACCGACACGTGTCCCCGCGCCTTGATGACATCGGAGGAGAGCCCGGACCCGCACCCGATGTCCGCTATGAGCAGCGGGCCGACGCGCTCAGCCGGCTGCAGCACGAGTAGATCGAGGGCGCATTCCGTCAGCTCGCGCTGGACCTTGTCGTTCTGCGAGGTGTATCGCGCCGCCTCGTCGCGGTCGTAGTGCGCGTTCGCGTCGCCGCCGCGTTTATCCTCCGGCCGCTTGGTGACCCCGGGACTGGCGTCGCGCCCGGGATGAATCCTCGGGCGCTTGGCCATCGGAGCGCACTTCGGGAGCCGCCCCACACGCGCCTGGCAATCTGATTTAACGTCGTTTGCCCGAGATTCCACATTCCGCTGGGGACCTTTTTTTATCCGGGTTCGGGTGGGGCGAATGGTGCGTCATACCCGCGACGCACGTGGCGCTCGGCGGTGAACCTCTCGCGAGTCTACTCGTTACGAGGCCATCGCGCCGAGAGCTCCGAGCCGCGGTCGTGCATCGCACACGCGCAAGGCCACAGCGTGGACGCGTGGGGGGGAATTCCGAAAACCCGAACCGAGGTTAAGGCCGGGCCACGTACTTTTTTGACGGGAGGATGGCGTCGTCGGTGAGGAGCGCGCCGATGGGCCTCGGCGCGCGCGCTTCCCTCGTCCGCCGCGCGCCGGCCCGCCATGTCGTCGCCATCGCGGCCGTGATGCCCAAAGCCCACGCGCGGCTCGGCTCTAGACCCGTACCCGTCCTCGACGGTTCGACGCCACGTCACGCCGACTTTCAATGGTCATCCCAATGCCGGCCGACGCGTCACCGCCTCGTCGCGGTGGCGTCCTCGTCGTCCTCGTCCCCTTACCCGGCCGCGCACCCGTCGCCCACGTCGCCGTCGCTCGTCGTCGACGGGAATAAATCCAGCGAGCGAGCGCCGCGGAGCCCGCTGGCGCTCATCGCGCGACTCATGGCAGGCGTCGCCGCGTGCGTCGCGTGGTTCATGTTCGCCCCACGAGCCGCGAGCGCAAAGAAAGAGGTGGCCGCCGCGGCGGTGGAGGCTGCCGCGAAGATGACGGTGGACTGGCACGCCGCGTGGGGCTCCATCGTCGGTACCGTCGCGCTGCTGGTCGCGTACGCCTTCTTCTGCACGAGCGAGACGGCCATCACAACCCTCTGGCCGTGGAAAGTCAGGGAGATCAGCGACCAGGAAGGACCGGACTCGCCGTTCACGCTGATGCGTAAAGACATCAACAGGTTCCTCACGACGATCCTCATCGGCAGCACGGTCACGAGCATCGGCAGCGCGACGCTCGCGGCGCAGGCGGCGATGCACCTGTACGGCGAGGAGAGCATCGCGCTGTGCACGGCGGCGCTCACGTTGGTGACGCTCATATTTTGCGAGATTGCGCCCAAATCCATCGCCGTGCAAAACGCCGCCGAGGTGGCGCGCGTGGTCATCCGCCCCATCGCCGCGATGTCCACGCTGGTGTACCCCATCGGCAGGCTGTGCACCAACCTGGTAAACGCGGTGTTCGCTGTGTTTGACATTAAAATAGCCGCCGAGCCGTTTGTATCCGAGGAGGAGCTCAAGTTGGTGCTCTCCGGCGCCGCCAAGTCTGGTCAGGTGGACAGCGGCGAGAAGGAGATGATTCAGAACGTGCTGGACATGTCGGAGACGCCGGTGAGGGAGGTGATGACCCCGCTGGTCCGGGTCGTGGGCGTGGAGCAGAGCACCAGCTTGGTGGAGCTACAAAATATTTGGCGGACGCACCGGTTCTCCAGGGTGCCCGTCTACGCCGACAGGGTGGACAACATCGTCGGCGTCGTCTACTCCATGCGCTTACTGGAGTACGAGCTCAAGCAGGAGCTTTTATCCACGATCAAGGTGGAGCAGGTGACGCAGAAGCCGCCGTTTTACGTCCCGGAGTCCATGTCTGTGGTCAAGCTCATGCGCGAGTTGTTAGCGCGGAAGACGCACATGGCCATCGTGGTCAACGAACACGGCGGCGTCGTCGGCATCGCGACGTTCGAGGACTGCGTTGAGGAGATCGTCGGTGAGATTTACGACGAGAACGACAGGCCGGACGAGAGTGAGATCAACGAGGACTACGTGCGCGAGGTGGCGCACGACGTGTACGACGTGGACTGCAGAGCGTTTGTGGACGACTTGGCGGAGCACGTGGGCGTACAAATACCGTCCTCCGCCCTGTACGACACAGTCGGCGGGTTCACGTGCGATTGCTTCGACCGGATCCCGAACGTGGGCGAGACGATGGTGGTGCACATGGCGTCCGCGAATAGGAACTACGACGACGAGTCGGACGACGAGGACGATCCGTCCAACTTTGGTTCCCGCGGTCGATCGTTTTCGGACGCGAGTGGCGAGGGCGAATCGGAGAAGGTTGACTACTGCGGACTTCGTCCCGTGCGAATCACGGTGTTGGACGGCGGGATGAAGATTTTGCGCAAGGTGCAGATACGAGTCAACGACGCGGCGAGGCTCAAGGAGGTGCTCGACGGCGGTGGAGTCCCGGTGCCCGCGCTGAGGAACCCGGATGACGAAGACGCGGATGCAAACGGACGCAATCGCGAAGCCAGCGTCGACGAAATCACGGTCGACGATAGGACAGAGACGTGGCAGCCGTCTAGATAGTCTGACCACACACGCCAAGTACACTCCCTCATGACGCGACTGTATATGCCGTAGCGCACTTGTTGTTATTATTATCGATCAAGTCGTCAATCCACTAAGAAGGTAACACTCGAGAGCGGACTACTCGCATGAACTCATCACGCGGGTGATTGACCGTTGCGCCTGTTTTTGGACATCAGCCACTCGAGCGCCGCGTCGAACACGGCGTAAGACGTGGGAGTCTCCATGAAGTGGTCCACGCCCGGTAGCGTCCACTGCTCCACCTCGACGTTACCCGTGCACTCGCCGAAGGTGGCCACCTTGGCGTCCACCTCTTTCTGAGCCGAGCCATCGCCCACCGGTAGCACGAGCGTCCCTCTCGGCGAGGAAATCGCTGGAGCGCAGTTGAATTTAGACGCGAGTGTGTCGACCGTCTCATCCTGGCCGGGGAACGACACGCCGGCGAAGTTCGTGCCACCCGTGATGGGCACCGTCAGGTCGGCTTCGCCGTGGATGTTCAGCACGTTGGTGGCGGTACCCTTGGGCGGGGCGCATCTCGAACTGTCCTTCCACACGCTTCCGGCGAATGTCGCCACCGCGGCGAAGACATCCGGCGCCTGGCACGCGATTCGGTTCGCCATGAACCCCCCGGTGGCGACGCCGAAGAGGTACACGCGGTCGTGGTCGACGTTGTACCTGAGTTTGATGGCGTCGATGAGGTCGAGGACGTACTCCACGTCGTCGCTGTCACCCGCAAACTCTGGGTTGCAACAGGCGTCGCTGCCGTCCCACGCCGGGCAGGACCACGCGGGCGCGACTCTGTCCAGGGTGCTGTTGATGAACCGTACCGTGAGCATATCCCCGACGTTTGGGGAGTCCATGCCGATGTTGCACAGCGCGCACTTGCGCGTGTGGTGCGGCGCGGTCGGCGTGGCGTAGAGGAAAGGCCCGCGCTCCGCCACCTCTAAACTCCAGTCGTTGAACTGCGATAGGGTCTGCTCCCGCGGTATGCGTCCGCCGCCGGCGTCCGCGCGCGTGGCGGTCACCGAGTACATCTGTTGCTCCACGTCGGGAAGGCAGAACCCGTGGAGGTACACCAGGAGAGGCGCGCCGGGAGATGCAGTTTGGGAGTAGGAGGAACTGGCGAAGACGTCTACGTCAGCCTTGGTTGGAATAGGGACGCGAAGCCGGACACCTCCCATGACCTTGAGCCCGTCCAACTCCGCCTCGCCGCCGCTTTGCGCGCCCAGGCCCAGGCCGCCCGCGTACGCGCGAGGCGCGTGGGTGAGCAGGATCGCCAACGCTAACGCGATGAAGTGCATGTTCGGTTCGTTCGATACGAGTACTGCGGTGAAGGTCTCGAGACGAGAGCGTGTACGTTACTCTCATAAAGAGCCCTCTCTTTGGCGTTCTCGAGGCGGCGAGGCGTCTGTCTATGCTTCGTGATTGATTTCAATCGGTTCTATCGTGTCTCGCTCGCTCAACCCTAGTCGTCCCCACGCGTCCCACCGCCGTGGTTCCGCCTGGCGTCCCCAGTGAACTCCGGCAGCCTGTCGCAGTTGGAGCCGCGACCATTCGCCGAGGAGGTGGCCGCCTCGCCGTCGACCGTCTCAACCTTCTCAGGGTCCTCTCCGACCCCGTCTCCGTCCATCGCCCACCTCGGCAAGTTCATACCCGCGTTCTTACCCCCCTCTACAGATCCGGTCTCCACACCGTTCATCTTCGATATCGGGCACTGACCGAAGCACGGGGTGTCGAACGCCGGGTCTTGGTTCATCTCCGGCGGCTTCTTGCCGTACACGAACCTGCACTCGAAAGTTTCGTAATCCGGCCGAAGCTCCACGTCAAGCCCGATCTCGTTGAAGAAGTTCTGCGTGGGAACCTTGCACACGTTGAGGCAGACGGACGCGCACCCGCCCTCCTCCAGTACCCTGCACCGCTCCAGCAGCACGCCCTGCCTGTACCCCGGCGCCTCGCCCATCAACGGCAAGGACTCGTCGGTCGAAGACTTTAAACTTTTAGTCAGAGACGATACAGCCGTGACTACAGAGTCCACCGCGTTGGATGGCGGCCGCGACCTGTCGTCCACGGGCAGGTCCTCCGGCGCGTCGATCACCCGCGCGGGACCCACGAGCCACGGCAGGATCATCGGCGTCACCGCCGCGGCGTGCCTCGCCACGAACCACGACGGGAACAGCGCGATGAACAGCCCGAAGAATCCTGGGAACCATCGCGGTAAGAGGCTCCGCAGGACTCGCTCGCCGCGTGCCTGCGCCGCGGCTGGGGTCCGCGCGCTGGACACCAGGCGCACGCACGCGCGCATGGTGGCGTCGTAGTCGCCCGTCACCGTCGACGGGTCTTCGCCGAGTTCCGACGCGACTCGCGAGTGGAACGCGCGAAGGAGCTCGCGATCTATCGGACCGTCGGAGTACTGCGGCTTGGGCGTGGTCGGGCCCGCGCGCTTCAGCGCGGAGGACGTCACCGCGGATGTCGCCCTCCTCCCCGATCTTAACATCCACGCGGTTCCTGCCCTCGGTCCAGCGCGCGCCGAGGGGGATGCCGATGGTGCCGACACAGCTGTGCGCGACGTGGACGCCTCGGCACCCGCCACGCATCTCAGCGCCGGGACCCTAAACGCCGCACTCGCCGCCGCCGTCGACGTCATCGCACGCGATCCCGGTCTCGCGAAGCCCCACTCGCGTCGTGTCGCTCTCAGCGACGGGCGGATCCGAGCCGTCCGTGTCGCGAAGCACCCAGAGGCGCGTGTTGTGGCGAGGACGGAGCGGAGTTCATTTTGTTTTCCAAGCCTGCTGTGATTAAAAGTTTCACACTCTCTCACTGCGAGTCGTACACCTCCCTCTCCATTTGGTTCCCCAGCACCTGGTACGCCTTCTGCAACTGCCTGAACGTCCTCGCCGCGCGTTCCTTGGCGTCGGTTCCCTGGTGCTTATCAGGGTGCCACTCCATAGCCTCCCGCCTGTACGCGGACTTGATCTCATCCGAGGTGGCCCTGTGCGTCTGTTTGTGCAGCCCCAACAGTCGGTAATACCCCTTGACGTCTCTCCCGCGGGCGCTTCCACCGCCCCCGCCGCGTCCCCGCGGGCCCTCCGTCCTCCACCCGGGCCCCCACCGCTTCTCCTTCTCCTCGTCGCGCCGTTCCGCCTCCTCCATCCGAGCCCGCATGATCGCCTCAGACCGCCGCCGCTCCACCCGCTCCCGCCGTCGAATCTTTTGCCACTGCCAGATGGAAGCCGCCCACTCCTCACGCCTCTGCTCGTCCCAGTTGGCCTTGTCCGTCTCCTTCCACCGTCCCCACTCCACGTCGTCCCGACGCTGTTGCACCGGCTCGTCCATCCACGCCGCCTGCGTGGATCCACTCTCGGAAGCGGCGCCGTGGCGCATGGCGGCGGCGAAGGCGCTCTCCTCGTCGGCGACTCGCTCCTGCTCTTCCCGTTCTCGCGACAAGTGCGGGAACTGCCTGGCGACGATACCGCTGACGGTGCTCAACACCGCGGATGCGCCGACGGTCTGCGCGGCGATCATGCCGTAGTGCTCGGGGCCGAACGCGTACGCCGCGGCGATGCCCGGGACGGAACACGCGAACGTGGTCAGCGCCCTCACTTTATTTTGGCACACG
>MDSY01100056.1_pt1 | contig 11174 bp, 6 predicted proteins | sample 811131 | NCBI WGS metagenome assembly MDSY01 (sample SAMN05326643, study PRJNA326480) | marine metagenome | isolation source: seawater | place: Atlantic Ocean: South West | collected 2010
ACTCGATTAGCCACGGATGAGGCACGGCAAGCCCAAGTCCAAGCAGAACTCCGGGAATTGATGGATGAACGCCGACAAATTTTGCGTGAATTAGGAGACCTTGGTGCTCGCCGAGGTCATGCAGAAGCAGAACTTGCTTCGCTTATTGAACGGGCAGAAGCCCTTTCTGAAGCACACGAAGCGGCAGTTGCTGACATCCAAGAAGCTGAGCGTCTTCGCGCCCGTCTTGCAGAAGAACCTCTTGCACAAGCATTGTTGGATGATGCACAAACCTTCGATGGCCTTGGCCCGGTGCTTGAACGCCTTGAACATGCTCGCGCACTTGGCTATTCAGTTACCCTTCTCGACCGAGCGGTCGAACGAGGTTTACAGGTGATCCAATCAACAGTTGACCATGTTGCGGCAACACCTCGCCATTTGCTTTCCAGTGAAGTCATGACCTTGCTTGAACGCCAAGTGCCTCAAACCGCTGGTGCCGTCCGTGGACTTGCCAGATGGTCGGTGCAACAGCGGTTGGAACACCAACTCGGTGAAACGGTTGGCCATGTTGTGCTTGACCTTGAGCATCTTCTCGAAGATTATGATCGTTCAATTACCATGCTTCGAAGACTCCGAAATGTTCTCGAACAACTGGTTCGGCTTGGCGCACCACCAGAACAGGTCGAAGCGCTGCTCAACAATTGCACCCGGCCAGAAGCGTTGCCAAGCATCGCCCAATCAACTCGGAAATTGATTCAGGTCGCACTGGACGACATCTACCTCGAAGCGGATCAACGCGATGCAGGAGAAGCAGTGGCTTTGGAAGACACGGCTCGTGTCTTAGAGGAATTAATCACACAACTCGATGCCTCAGGCCTTGCTGACGGCGTACCTCGAGGTATGCTTTGGGAATTCCAGCGAGATGGATTGTTGCCCTACGAACGCGACTCAATCCCGGCGAATCAACGCACTCCGGTGGAAGAAGCGATGGTCGCAACCATGGAGCCTTCACTGGCAGGTGAAGTTCCAGTTTCTCTTGACGCCCAAGTGGAGGATACAGAAACCGATGAACGGGGATGGGAGACCATGCCGATTCCTGTCGATCCACCTGTTACTGTCCAACCAGAAGCAGAAGCATCCATCAGCGACGGTGATGCACGAACTGACTTCGATGGAAGCAATGAGCGTGCAGCCCTCGAGGCAGAACTTGCACAGTTGGACGCGTCTTGGGAACATCGAAAGGAACCTGCTCCTACACCGGCCCAAGACCCAGCCCTTGCAGCACTCGAAGCACGACTTTCAGGATTAGATCTGTGAGGTGGTTGTGTGGAGGAAGAACCGACAACGCTGATGGCTCGTGATGAATCCACGGGGCGAACCTATCCAATGATTGTAGAACGGCTATTGTTTGTTCTCGCCATTTTTGGCTTTTTCGTTCTCCAACCATTTGTCATGGAACCGATCGACTCAACCGTTCTGTCGTTGCTTGCAGGCTGGTGTGGCTTGCCAGTCTTGTTGATGTTAGCGACGGAAATGTTTGGCCGTGTTTTCCAACGGTTGCTTTCCGATTGAACTTCACAGTTCGATGAATTCCTTTGTTACCGCAGGCGTGGTGGCCGGCGATTGGCCTCTGAGCGAATTGACAAGGCCCCAAACTCTTTCCCAAGGCACAAAGAATCGAAGCAAGGCCATGATGCTCAAAAACATCAAGGCTGAGATCACCAAACCATAGGTGAGAGAAAGTTCGATTGATTCAGAGATTTGCCCTGCCCATTGACTGCCTGTTGAACCCTCAACAAGGTCCAAAAGAACACTGTGGAATCCAAGTGCAACCATGGTAGCAACCCCTGTGAGGCCGAGGAAACCGAAAGTATGTTTGAGATGAGTGTTGAGTACATTGTCCATTTGGCGGACGTACTCAGGGTCCCTCTTGCAGGACTCAGGGAGTCGATAGGCGTACTCAAGGTAACGGATAACGCCGTAGGAGGATTCCTGGAACACCATGATCAGTACGGCAATCATGATCAGAGCGAACTGCTCTTGGGTAACCAACATCAATCCGAACAGTCCAATGGTAGGGTCTGTAAATTGAGTTTCAACAGTCTCCAAAGCCTCCCCATAGGTGCCGAGCTGTCCGTTAATGAGAGGGAATGCTAAGATGGCGTGGATTCCAAGGAAGAGCAATGTAAAACCGATCGACCAAGCAATTGATCTTCGAGATAATCCCCAAATGCCTCGTGTACCCATGATGACCGGCAAGAGGTAGATGAACAAAATCATCAGCGACATGATCATCAAAAGAGGCCACTCCAATGTGGCAAGTTCCCCTTGGTCTGGCAGCCTTAGGTCAAAGGATGTGAGCATACCAAAGCCCCAAGAAACGATGAGCCGACCAACGAGAAGAACAATCAGAGTAACGATAAATCCGAGTTTGATTCGTTGTTGAGTTTTTGGTGTTTGGAAGGCTAAGAACGCCATGCTACCACCCAAAGACATACCGAGGATGAGTGGAACAGAAAATCGCCCCAAACCGGCGTTGCCTTCTCCAGTAAAGAAGTCACCAATAGGGAGTTGCTGGCCGATCAAAACTTCGATTGTATCGAAGAGCATGGTGTGGTCAATGGACCCGACAACATAGGTCGAAACCACTTCGAGGTACATCCCGACAAGGGCGACTGTTGCGATGACTTGGAGTGCAATGATTTGCCACTGCTTTCGTAACAACTTCAGGTGCAGGGTTCTGGGGCTGTATTCGCCACCAACGGTGACATCGCGCTGGAGTCCAACATCATCTGCCATGCTCAGTACCCCCTTACCTGCATTAACGCTTGAGACAAATCCATGTCCGGCATCCAGTCGATCACTTGTGCACCCGATCCTGCGAGGGTGGTGAGTCGATTTTGGCGCTCAAGTTTGAGGACCTCATACGACATTCTAGGGATTCGACTGACCAGGCGTTCGAAATCGATGCTTGAAGGTGAGAGTACGGTAACTTCGTGCCCCCGGCCGACGAGGTCCCTTATCGCCGCTGGTACGGTACCGTCGCCTTCGCATGAGGAAATAACGAACACTGGGCTGCCACGGCTGAATCGGCCGCTTAATGAATTGGTTACGGCTTGCAGGGGCATGGACCCCTTTGGTGATACTCCGGCAAGGGCGCTGAGGATTTTGAAATACTGCTTATCGCCAGTATCAGGTGGTAAGTATGATAATTTTTCATCAAAGATAGCAAGCGCAACTGAGTCGCGTCGCTTGAGGAAGAACGCAGCAAGGCTTGCGGCAGAAACGGTTCCCATTTCAAGTGGGTTTTTCAGCACCGTGCCGATTCGAGCAATGTCTCGACTGTCAAGCAACAGGTAGAGGTCTGTAACGGCGTCACGGCACTTTTCATTAACCATCAATTCACCAGTTCGTGCGAACGCTTTCCAGTTGATGTTCTTGAACGGATCGCCGGGAACATACTCTCGTAGGGAATAAAATTCTGAGCCTTGACCCGGAGTGCGCAGCGTTGTGGCTCCGGTGTACATCTTCGGAGTTCTGGACCGGAGGAAGGCTTCCTCAACTTCTTTGATTTGAGGGAAAATCACAATGTCGCTGTGGTGGTCAACATACATCTCATCGACACCGAGGTTGAAGGTATTCCGTGAGCGTAGGGATACAGGGCCAATGGAGTAATGGCCACGCAGTGGGCAACGAAGGACATAGCGAATACGAGCGCTTTCACCGGGTTTGAGGTTGAGTCGCATCTGATTCAATCCGCTTCGTAGCTTCATTTCATGAGGAATGTTATCGTAGACTTCGAGCAGTTGAGTGTTTCTGTTCGAACGGTTTGTTACCAAGAGTTCGACGTAAAGGTCGTCTCCCTTGTAGAGGTTATCTGCGGAAAGGGTTCGTTGAATCTCCACTTCTCCGTGACCTGAAATCCAAGAATTCACCACGATGAAAGCAACAAATGTGAGTCCAAGAATCATCATTTGGAGGTTGGAAATCATCATGCCGATGAGCACCAGGGCGATGCCGCCCGTGAATGTGAAAGAGGCCTTGCGTGTCCACATGATCTCACCTCAGGTTCTGCCCCACGCTTTGATTCGTTTAACGACCGCAACAGTCTGTTCAAGGGAATACCTGCTCGGTTCAATCGCAAATTTAGCAAGCACAGGGTCGTTGATGAGGGAAACAAGGTCTTTTGCTGGCATGGCATGGAATTCTTCTCTTGTCAGCCCGTTTTGGTTTCTGACTTTAGATAAGAACACCTGTCGAATTTTCTCGCTCTTTGCGTAGTAGGTGTACCTGTTCGCATCACCAAATCCATAGTAGATGATGCTGAAGACGTGGCGCCATGGTTCGGGGTCCCTTTTCTTCAACAGGACGGCTTCAAATGTCACAAACAGAACCAAGAACAGCAGAAGCATGGCAAGCCCTTCGCCTGTAAAGTAAACAAGCAGGAAGTACACTGTGTTGTAGGAATCAGCAAGCAATGCATTCTGCGGGTGGCGGGATTCGTCAAAAATGACCATAGCGGTTTCTGAGGGTTGACCGACTTGATCTGGATCTGTTGACATCAAGGCTTCCGCAATGAAATCCATTGCCCACTTGCGGTTGTCGTTTTCTGGAATCGTTTTGTTGGTTGGACCGTAGTCGCCCTCGTTGAAGGCTTCGTAATCATACATGGCATTAATCAATGCTGATCCGTCTGCCATGAAGACAATTCGACCGCCGTCATTTGGGTCGCACGTGCTTCGAGCGCACGCCTCGAACGAGAGATTGAATTGTCCCCAAAGGTCAGGGGTTTCAGAAGTTTGTTCATTGCCAACCCAGATTTCTCCGTCCCCGTTGACGTCAACGGTCGCTTCATTGCTGGTCACTGCACGAACTGAAACCTCGGGTAGGGCCCCAATGGTTCCTGGGATAAGTTCGAGAGCGGTAATATCGTTGAGAAGCACTTGGTAGGTTGCATTGTATTGAATTTCCCCAGCCACCCAGTGTTGAGCGCACAAACCAGCATCTTCGATTGCCATTGTTTGACCGTTCAGCACGCTGCACGGGTGTTCACCTTCGCCCAAGTTCCCGCTCCATCGGTCATGGACTGAGACGGTTGATGCATCAATCTCCGTACCGTTCATTCCGCATGGTGTGGCCTGAACACACATCCAAACGAAGTTGTAATCCAATTCAGCGACATATGTGGTGTCATAAAGTTGGTAGCCGGTGTAGCGAACGCCAAACGCTTCTGCAATGCTTCCTGCAAATCCGTAATCATCGAGCACAAGGGCAGTGCCTCCAGCTTCCACGAATTCTACGATAGCATCAATCTCGGATGGGGAATAGCCGTCTTCTGCAGCAATAGTGATGAACCCATCTTCGTCAAACTGGGGCAATGACAGCGTGTCACGCTCAACGCCAGCAACAATGTAGGTCGTGTTTCGCGGGTCTTCGATATCAGCGAGAAGCAGTGGGCTGCTGACAAGCGAACTGGTTTTGATTCCCGCTTCTTTCAAATCTGCTCTGAAGGCAGACATGTCGTCCCAATCATCATCGTAGGCCGACAATTGATTGGTGTTCGAAACGTTGACGAAATTGATCAAAACTGTGAGCAGGAGAAGCGACATCACAAACCAGAATGCAGCCTGTAGGCCGATTCTTCGGTAGTTGATGCTGCGGTCGCCTGTCATAAGTTCACCAAGTGGAGCGAGATTCCGACACGAGGACGCTCTCGCATCGGTTTAGAAGGTTGTTACTGGCTGTCAAGTAAATGCTCAACAATGTGGCTTGCTTGAGTTGACTAAAATGTAGGAATTAAGCGTTTAAATCACCTTTTGAGGTGTACTTTCCCTGCGATTCTGTTTATTTCTTCCACAGGAATCTGCACGTGGCCGTCAATAACCGTCCAAGGAAGTTTGGACGGATCTAAATTTTGTTCAATACTGACTTTGAGTGCCACGATTGTTCCAGTGGGGGTGTCGAACACGAGGTCCTTCAATTGACCAAGACGCTCTTGGTGGGAATCTACGACATCCCTTCCAATGATTTCCCGAGCGAAAATAGCCAACTCATTGCACCTCCTTCGATAACACTCCCAGCAAGTTTCGCACCATCAATGCGTCGCCTGCAGCGGGTACCTCACATCGATTCCATGCCGAAGCTTGTGTCACGGTTTCGCTTGATGTTGGAAAGTCCGCTTGTAAGACGTGTTTCCATCTTTTGGTAGTACTCGAGCATTTCAGGAGTCACTGTAGGTCGAACCCGCTTGATTGCTTCTTCGAAGTGTGATTTTGTGACCTTCTTTTTCTTTGCTCTCATGCAGATGAGGGCTGCTTCTCGGCAAACGGCTTCAATGTCTGCACCGGTGAACCCGTCAAGGCCTCCAATGATGTCCTTGATTGAGAATTTCGAGAGTGGCATTCCTTCGCTGTGGATTGCAAAGATGGTTTCACGTGCACCGAGGTCTGGAGGTGGAACGTGCAAGACTCGCTCGAAGCGACCGCTTCGAAGGAGGGCGGGGTCAATCATTTCCGGGCGGTTTGTTGCTGCAACGATGATCACTCCATCGAGGGATTCGACGCCGTCCATGCTTGCAAGCAGCTGATTCACCACCCGATTTGATACATCGCTTCCTGAACCATCTGAGTTCGATGAACGCATGCTAGCAATCGACTCAAACTCGTCGAGGAAGATGATCGCAGGCGAGGATTGTTTTGCCTTCTTGAATATCTCACGGATTGCTCGTTCAGATTCTCCAACCCACTTTGAGATGAGTTCAGGTCCTTTGATGCTGATGAAGTTGGCTTGTGCCTCGTTGGCAATAGCCTTGGCGAGGAGGGTTTTTCCAGTACCAGGTGCTCCGAACAGGACAATACCTCGGGGTGGTTTGATTCCGAAATGCTCGAATAATTCGGGTTGTGTGAGTGGCCATTCTACGGATTCTTTCAATCGGTCCTTGACTTCTTCAAGTCCGCCAACTTCTTCCCAAGTGACTTCTGGAATTTCGACATAAATTTCACGAAGTGCAGAAGGTTCTACATCTTTGATGGCTTCTTTGAAATCGCCCATTCGGACTTCCATTTTCTCGAGAACTTCTGGTGGAATGGTCTCTTCTTCAAGTTCGATTTCAGGAAGGTATCGGCGCAGTGCCCTCATTGCGGCCTCGCGTACGAGTGCAGCGAGATCGGCTCCGACGAAACCGTAGGTGTTGTCAAGCACCCAGTTGATGTCAAAGTCCTCCGAGATTGGCATTTGTCGCGTATGGACATCCATGATTTCATTTCTGCCGTCGCGGTCGGGAACGCCAATTTCAATTTCTCTGTCGAAACGGCCAGGCCTTCGCAGGGCAGGATCAAGCGCATCACGGCGGTTGGTCGCACCGATCACAACAACGTTGTCCCTACCTTGCATTCCATCCATGAGGGTAAGCATCTGAGCGACAACTCTCCGCTCAACTTCCCCGCTAACGTCTTCACGCTTTGGACAAATTGAATCAATCTCATCGATGAAAATGATTGCTGGAGCGTTCTCAGCTGCTTCATCGAAAATTTCACGAAGTTGCTTTTCAGATTCACCGTAGTACTTCGAAATGATTTCAGGTCCGTTAATTGACTTGAAATGCGCTTGAACTTCGGTCGCCACTGCCTTGGCAATCATGGTTTTACCAGTACCGGGCGGACCGTGCAACAGGACACCCTTTGGCGGGTCAATACCTAGCCTTCGGAACAATTCTGGGTGCTTGAGTGGTAGTTCAATCATTTCACGAACCTTTTGCAACTGCTGTCCAATGCCACCGACATCTTCGTAGGTGATGCCTTCAGATTGACCAACATCCTCCTCGTCAACCGTCTCGTCTTTGATGACAATGTCCGTATCGTTGGTGACTTTGACGATTCCTTTGGGCACGGTGCTGACCACTGCGAAAGGCAGCGCTTCTGCAAACAGGGTCATGCCTGGGATGAAAATACGGTCGCCCTGGACAACCGGGCGTTTCGAAAGGCCTCGGCGCGCAAATCCTTCGATTCCGGGTCCAAACTTGACCTTCTGCTTGTTTGCCATGACTGGCGAGAGAATGAGTTTTGTGCACTCTTTGGCTTCGACCTTTGAAACACTAACGCGATCACCGAGGCTAACACCAGCGTTTTTTCGAATAATACCGTCTACACGGATGATTTCCATCTTGGTATCTTCCGGTCTGCTTCGCCAGTAGATGGCTGCAGTGGAGCGCTTATCGCCTTTAATTTCAACGATGTCACCGGGCTTGAGACCGAGATCGTTTTCTCCTGAAATCCGTGCTCGACCATGGCCGACATCGGACGGGATTGCCTTCGCTACACGTAGCGACATTGTGTTTTCATCCTCTGCCATATGTTCACTTCCATGAGTTCCGTAGTCGAGTTCATTTAAACCTCGGTCACGCCCCTCTCCTTCTTTGGTTCATGTCGACCCCCTTTTAACCTAATGTCGAATTTTTATGGCATTGTGGATGCGGAGGCCGACGCTAAGGTTCCATCACTTTGAAGAAGGGCGTTTTCTTGGCCTCACCATGGTTCACGTTCTAGAAACTGGTCTTGAGTTCCTCGCCAATGAAAATCCGAATGGAAAACCCGCAGTTCGCGGCTACAACATCATCAACGGTCAATTGACCCTTGCAAGCGATGGTGGCACCTTCACATCCATCAATCCAGCCATCCTCAAGGATACACTTGGGGAATTCCCCCTCTCCACCAAAGCAGATGTTCATGCTGCATTAGACGCTGCTCACGAGGCCTTCCCTGCTTGGGCGGCAACACCAGCGCCGACCCGTGGCCAGATCATTGGCAACATGGGCCGTCTGCTCATGGAACACAAGGATGCCATCGTCGCTTTGGAAACACGTGAGATCGGGAAAACTCTGAAAGAAGCAGCTGGTTCGGTTCAGGAAGCAATCGACACCTGCTTGTTTTTCCAGTCCGAAGGTCGCCGATTGTACGGCCAAACGGTCAACTCAGAACTTCCAGATAAGGAACTCTTCACCTACCGCCGCCCGCTTGGTGTGTGTGGCATCATCAACGCTTGCAACTTCCCTGCAGCGGTTCCATTCTGGAAGATGATTCCCGCAATCATGTGCGGAAACACGTGTGTTTGGAAGAGCCCACAAGACGCACCATTGCTTTCCTTTGCGCTCGCTCGCATCATGCATGAAGCAGGTTTGCCCAACGGGGTCATCAACCTCGTTCACGGAAAGGGCAGCGGCGCAGGTCAACATTTGGTTGACGCCGTCGACGAAGGTCGAGTTAACAAGATTTCATTCACCGGTTCGACTGAAGTCGGCAAGATGATTGGGGAAGTCTGCGGTCGAAACCTGGTTTCTTGCTCGCTTGAATTGGGTGGTAAGAATCCACTCGTTGTGATGCCTTCTGCAAACATCGACAATGCGGTTGAAGGCGCTTACTGGGGCGGCTTTGGAACTGCAGGTCAACGGTGCACATCGCTTGGTAACCTCATCATCCACGAAGATATTTATGATGAATTCATGACCAAATTCATGGCAAAGGTTGAGTCGACAAAGATTGGTGATTCTCTGGTCCATGACGGCGTTCTCTACGGCCCCATGCTCTCGGAAAAGTACGCTAAGGATTTCTTGATTGGCCTTGAAATGTGCAAAGCATCAGGAGCAAACCTCGTTCATGGCAAAGGGCGTATCTCCAACGACAATAAACCAACCAACTTCCTCAGCAATGCGGATGATGGCGTGTACATGTGGCCTCACGTGTTCACCGACGTCACCGAAGACATGGAATGCTTCCACGAAGAGGTGTTCGGACCCGCAATCACCATTTGCAAGGCTCGAGATTTCGATCATGCCCTTCACTTGGCCAACGCAAGCCCATACGGGCTTTCGTCTGCGATTTACACCAACGATCGGCTTGAAGCATACCGCTACAAGACTGGAATTAAGGCTGGTATGACCGGTATCAACAATTCAACAACCGGTGCGGAAGCCCACCTGCCATTTGGCGGCGTCAAAGGCAGCGGTAACGGGACCCGTGAATCTGGAATTTGGGTTATTGAGGCCTACTCTTACTGGCACGCTGTGAACGACGAACTCTCTGGCAAATTGCAACTGGCTCAAATGGATGTTGACGAAGTCGAGATGGCCGAAGCAGATGTCGATTGGACACAATTGGCATGAAGCCCTCCCCGTCATTTTTGGCCGGGAAAAAACCACACTTCAAATATGGATATTGACGCAGATTGATTGTTGCCCAAGGTGAATGATACATGACATCGAGTTTCTTGTTGGTGGAAAACGGAGGGCCCTCCTCCTCCGAACGCCTCGAACTTGCGTATGTCCAGTGTGAATCCATCGCTCGGGCGGCTTCAAGCTCTTTTTTCCGATCTTTCAGGCACTTGCCCGAGCCGAAAAGAAAGGCGGTCAATGCCCTCTATGCTTTCTGTCGACGGGTCGACGACATTGTGGATGGGGACTGGTTGCCAGAAGGAGACTTGTCCTCCTTCGATAGTGTGACCGAGCAACGACGAACCGTTTTGCTCGAACAGCGCCCTGCAAACCCAATTAACGCCACAAAGCAACAGCATTTACGCCTTCGTGGATTGATGCTGTTCAGGGCTCGCCTTGACAGCATAGAACGTGGTGAGACCATGACCGAACCAATTTTCATTGCGCTGGCAGATACCGTGCAACGCTATCCTATTGATTTGGATCACCTTCGTGAACTCATCAACGGAATGGAAGATGATTTGTTTGAGACCAATTATGCCCGGTTTGAGGACCTGCGCCGGTATTGTTACCGAGTTGCGTCCACAGTGGGTCTTTGTTTGATTGAGATTTACGGTTACACCGACCCAAACGCCAGGCGCCATGCCGTCGAAATGGGATTGTTTTTGCAACTTGTGAACGTGCTTCGAGACATTCAAGAAGATCTTGAGCGCAATCGCATTTACCTCCCCATCGAAGAATTGGCGAAGTTTGGACTTACGCACAAGGACCTCAAAGACCCAACCCTTGCCACCCGCCCAGCATGGCAGAACTTCATGCGCCACTACATCGATCACGTTGTTGCCAATCGAAACAATGCGTTGGGCCTCTTACCCTTGCTTGACAAGGACGCTCGAAGGTCACCTCGTTTGATGTGCATGGCGTACAACGCTATTCTGAAAGAAGCGGTTCGTAGAAACGGCGACGTGCTAAGCCGAAGACTCACGCTTAA
>MDSY01141065.1_pt1 | contig 11174 bp, 14 predicted proteins | sample 811131 | NCBI WGS metagenome assembly MDSY01 (sample SAMN05326643, study PRJNA326480) | marine metagenome | isolation source: seawater | place: Atlantic Ocean: South West | collected 2010
TAAGATACTTATCATGCTTTACCATATGTCCCCACTTACGAATGAAGTTACGAGTGCTTTTTAAATTCTGTGCCAACCACTCTGAACTTTCTCTATTTTTCATAAATACTTGACCAGCAGGATTTCTCATAGCTCCATCCTTAAATCTACTACCTCTACAAGTCATATGATATACAAACCCTTGCCAAGTCTGTATTGTTTCATACCCAGCCAATACAAACCTATTGAATATATCAGAGTCCTCTTTTGATTGTGGAGCGTATAAAGGATCGTGTCCACCAATTGCTAAGAAGTCATCTTTGTATATAGCCCACGGAGCAAATATACCCTCTGTAGTTTTACCAATACCTTTAGATACTTCCATATCACCCTCTAACCATTCCATCAGTTTTTGTTCTTCAAATTCTTCAGGTTCTATGCCAAAGTCTACTAATATTTTTTCAGGACCATCGGGATGTAGTGGTGGTTCTATTCTAGTAGCACTAACTACCTTTCCACGTTTTAAGTGTTTTAGAACTGCTTCATCCATCTCAGGACAGGCGTACATATCGGCGTGATAAATCATTACAATATCAGTTGTTGCCATTTTTACTAATGTATCATATAATATGGTATGACCTAATCTTTCAGGTCCTTCGTTTCTGTGTATCTTTACATTTTTATCTTTCTCAGCAATCTCTTGCATCCACTCCCAAGTTCCATCAGTAGACGCATCATCACCCCAACATATTTCGTGTCTGTATCCTAAATTCTTACGGATACTATTGTAAGACCATTTTAAGTATTTTAGATTGTTTCTACTTGGCTGTATAAAACTTATTGTTCTCTCATCAATCATATAACTTACTCCATTTTTTTAATTTCTCTTTCTTCCTTTCCATTAATATATCGACATCATTAAAACTAATCAAATCATATTCGTGCATCAATTCTAACATAGTATATACATCAGCGACTTCTTCTAATAATTCAGTATTATCGTAATACTTATCACATCGAATTGCTTTACTACATTGTTGTATTAGTTCACCACACTCTTCCATAGTAATAGTCATTAGTTCTTGCAATTTATCCATTTAAAGACTCCAATATTTGTGTTATATAAGGTACGAAGTTTTTCTCTGTGTAAAGTGAGTTTTCATAATTCTCTCTACAACTCTTACTACATTCTTCATAAAAATCATCATCTTTCAGTTTATTGGCTAATAATTTAGCTGAATGTAAATCACCATCTTTTACTGTCAATTGTGTGTGAAGTTCTTCTTGCGTATCTAATCCCTCATAACCAATACAAGGTATTCCGTGAAATGCACAATTCAATGCAAATGTACCAGCAGCGTGAGTTGGCATCAGATGAACAGCTGAGTGATACTGACTTAAATTATTCATCCAATCAATCCAAGTCATATATGGTAGATGTTGTATATCCATCTCATCCTCTCTATCAATTTTTCTACCCATTGATGGAGCGACTATTGGCATATCAAACTCTTGAGCAACCACATAAGAATCAAAACCACCATACCACCTAACCATATTACCACCAATTACTACAGCATCACCCCACTCATTTCGTGGTACAATACCCAATCTTTCAGCTAACATTAGTGTTGGCATTTTATGTACAGGTTTATTAGTTATACCCTTATAATAATTTACATCCTTATGATTATGAGCAAATAACATATCAAACTCTGTAAGGGCATTGAACCACCAAATCTGTTGTTCCATTGTATAGTCTTGAAAATACCAATGTGGGCCTTCTTGCATTGAAATGGTTTTCTTACATAATTTTTTTAAGTCACCCACCATATCAAACTTCAAAAGATGTTCTGTATTTGTCTTTGGCAAAGTTACAATACCAAAATCAAAATAGTTCTCACCAACTTGTTGTAGGACTTGTGGTAGTTGAAAGATAGGATAATGTTCAGCTCCTAAAATATATTTAGTAGATACATCATTCCTCATATTAGGATTATCTAATGATACTTTACCTTGCCATCCACCCTCTGTAAACCAAGCTATTTTGTAATCTTTTATCCCCATACTAACTTCTCAATCTCTTCTTTTGTCATATGTTCTGCACTAGCAGAATTGTAAGGTTCTGATAATTTATTATTGTCTTTATTTTTTTCCATCCTAATATGAATATCATCCCCATAGATAAAGGTGCGAGATATTTCTCTTTCTGATATTAAATCCTCATCTGTTTTCTCACCAGGCCTTTTACCAACTACCTCTATATCATCAGAAATAACTTTAGCTAAATCAAGCATATTCACACATTTCATCTTATACGACTTTACAAAACCACCACCATTTTCTTTAGTAAAATCAATTGTTCTATTGATTAGACTAGCAGCATCTTCTTTGGTGAATATTAATCTGTTCATATTAGGGTCTGTAAGTTTAAGTGGATTTCCTTCTTTCTTTAACTTCAACCAAAATGGTAATACTGAACCAGCACTATGAGCCACATTAGCAAATCTAGTCAATGAAAATCTATTCTCATCTGTATTAGTATTCATAAAGACTCTCTCCATTAGGTATTTAGATGCGCCATATACACTTTCTGATAAACAAGCTTTATCTGTACTGACACCAATTGTGATTGGAACATCATTTATAACACTAGCCTCTACCACATTCAAACTACCCATCACATTTACATTACAGCCAGCGATTGGATTCTGTTCCATCAAATCAATATGTTTCATAGCCGCTGCGTGAACCACTACATCAGGTTTTACCTCTTTAAATACTCTGAGTAGTAAAGACTTATCTTCTATATTACCAACATAACATTTGACACTTGGATACTCCCTTTTTAGATTGGCTATGTTCTCTTCATTTCTACTGATACTGATATAATCATTATCGTTTTGTGCGATTAAAGCTCTACCTACAGTTCCAGTTCCACCTGTTATTAATACTTTCATATCAACTCCTAAATGCCATTTGGTTTTGGTAATCCACTCTTAATTGTGGATAAAATTTTGGTTCTAAATATCTGATAATATCTTGGTCTTGTGAACCCTTTGGATAGTCTTTAGGTTCTCTCGCTAAGTAATCTCTGTAATCATCCATAGTCACTCCGTGTGGTATGGCATAATTTATAGCTTCCTCATATAATTCTTTTATGAAAGATGTCTTTCCAATATAAACTCCACTATTTAAATAACGAGGTATGCCCCCATTGATACTATGTACCCAATCTAATACTTCTGGCATACAATTGTATCCATCTAATGATGATGTAGACATAAATAAAGCTTGACATTGAAATGATGTAAATATATCTATCACTCTCTGTGGATCGTCTACAAATATTATATCAATAGCATCTAAACACATAAAATATTTGGTGGTACATTTGCCCGATTGAAGATAGTTATTTATCATTTCAAATTTAAATGTGTTTCTCCAAGGTAATCTAGCATCCTTTAGTACAACTAAATCTAAACCTAAATACTCCATATTACTCTCTAATATAGATTTCTCTTCATAACCTGATAAATGTGGTATGATTCTATCCTCTAAAGAACCTTCATTTCTACAAGTAACTATTGTTAAGTCTTTTGGGTGTGTAAATATATTCGGCTTTGTCTGACTTTTAAAAAGTTCAAATGCTTTCTTAACTAAATGTCTATCGTGAATAATTGGTTGTTTTATATCCATTCCAACTCCTTTAAATGTTTTTGAACATTTGACAAATAATTCTCACCAGCTCTGTGATTACTTACGAATCCTCTCTCACCCTCAATACAATATTTACTAACCCTTTTCATATCAGAGAGCCATCTTGTGCTATCAACTAAATTACCCTCATACAAAAAGTCTCTAAAAGTGCCAGCGTGCGTATTCCAAGCCTTTATACCATCATAACCAGCGCTAGAAGTTTCACCGTGACGATAAACAGTTCCATAACCACCATTCTCATACATATTAAATTTATTATCAGGCAACATATCTATTAGTTCTCTCTTATAGAAACTAAAAGAACCTCTCGGTGTAAATGCTTTAGGTAAACTTTCAGTATATCCATTATCTAAAAACATCCAATCGTTGTCTAACTTAACTTTCTCTATGTTAAATTGATGAGCGCCATACCTACTCTCTTCTATTGGTTTATAAACTTCGACACCACCGACAATATCAGTAAACAACTCATCTGATAGTATGAAATTATCATCGTGTGTAACTAAAACAAAATCATAATCTCTGTAGTCATAGTGTTCAGACCATTGATTAAAACACTCCATATCACCCACAGTATTTTCTTCCAACATAAATTTCCAACCAAAATCTTCTATCTGTTTCGTAGTGATAGGATGTATGTACATCATTTGGTCTAACTCATCTAAGAAATGACCATCATCTAAATGTCTGACATCATCTTTTTCTTTGATTGTATTTTCATCTTCAGGTGTTCTGTGAGCTACACAATAGTAATCTATCTCCCAACCATCGGGTACAATCTGTTGTGCCATTTTCTCATAGAAATGTGAACTAAAATGCCAACCAGTTGCTATTACTAATATCTTATTCACGAGAAATCTAAATCGTATTTGTCTGTATTATAGATAGCTGATGCCGAATATTTAACATTACCAGTTAATACTTTGTAGTTTAAGTAATCTTTTATATCATACATACTTCCACCATCGTGTCCGTGTGAATCTCTTACTTTAGAACCACCTTCGAAAAATACAACCGAACCATTATCTATTTGTTCTTTAACTCCATTATAAAGTTTTAATAACTTTTCAGATGTATTGTTGATGTCAAAAAACATAAAATCAAATTTCTCTGGCTTCTGTATCCATTCGAAGAAATCTAAGTGATTCAATGTTATGTATTCAGATACACCCCAAGCATTATACTCTGTTTGAGTTATAGACCTTTTTCCCCAATAATCATCATCCCATATATCATAAGAATATATGTGTCCATCTATTTTATTTTCTTCTAAAGACTTAGCCATACATATTGTAGTATAACCTGAACCAGGACCAAATTCTATTATCTTTTTTGGTTTCAATGTGGCAATAAAATCATATAATATTGGAAGCCATTCATATTTACCGTGCTCTGGATAATTCATTATATATTCTCCTTTACTTTTTCTAAAAGATATTCCATATCATTGAAAGATAATTTCTCATTCATTGGTATTGAAACAGTGTGTTTAGCCACCTTTTCAGATTTTGGTAAATCAAATGTCTTACCCTCATTGTAAGTGGCATTAAGATGTAATGCTGGGTAATGTATACCACAAACTATTCCAGCTCTCTTCATATTATTAATGAACTTCTTTTGATCCACAACCTCTATCCTATACAGATGTTTACTAGTGTTTTCATAACCTAATTCTCTATTATAAGTATCAACTAAACTACCTAAACTTCTCATTTTTTTATCATAGTTTTCAAAGTTATTCATAACTATTTTTGCTTGTATAGAACTCATATAAAATTTATAACCAGGAAAAGATATACCTCTTTCCCAATTATTGTCAGCAAATGTAGTTCCATTTAGAACAGCCTCTTTCATCCATTTGTATTTATCGTAATCATCTGTTACAATAACACCACCATCAGCACCACCTAAAGGTTTGGTTGGATAGTGACTAAATATCATTAAATCATTTGGTTTACACTCTTTTCTAAATTGCTGTGGTTCTAATTTTTGTGCAGAATCAACCACTTTAAACTTTCTAAATTTATGTAAGATATAAGAGTCACCAACCCATTTTACATTATCAGTAAACTCCACTTTATTACCACTTGTTATTATAGCATTAGCAACGACAGGTGGAATTATACTTGGTATTTTGATTGTACGAGGATTCATATATTCTTCCATCTTCATTATTAAGAATATGGCATTTGTAGCACTATTTACAGCGCAAGCATACTTAGCACCCACATAGTCAGCAATCCTCTTTTCATACTGAATTACTATGTCATCGTGCAACATATTAGAAAATTCAGATGTATCTATTATGTGATTATTTATGTTGAACAGTTGAATCATCAATAACCTTTGTCATTTTTGTTGTATCCATAGAACAATCTGTAGCCATATTGACATCAGATATATCTTTTAAATAAATAGGTTCAATATTAGGATTTTCTTCTTTTACAAAATCATAAACAGATTGTGATTTACCACCTACATTTATTATACCATTTTCTCCTAACAACTTTAGAGTAACCTTAGCAGCATCTTCAATGTACATAAGACTCTTTCTCATATCTTTCAAAGCCTTTGGATGTGGAAATGGTTTTTTATTCATAGCCATCCTAAGTATTAAATGATTATCCCACATTTGTACTGCACATTCTCCACCCAATTTAGACCAACCATATTTTGTGAATGGTTTCATAGCATCAGTTTCTTTATAGTTTCCATCTATCCCATCATAAACATAATCAGTAGAAATGTAGACTATTTTTTTGTTATATCTTTCACACATCAAAACCACATTGGAAGTACCAATTATATTTGTTTTTATACTCAACTTTGGATTATCTTCGTGTATAACCATAGGTCTTGTTATAGCCGCTGCGTGAATAACAATATCAAATTCAAATTGATGTGTATAAAAATATCTATCTAATTTCCAATAGTCACTTATATCAGCTTCTTTTTTTGATGGTGTTAGAAAAGAAAAATCTTTTCCTTGCTTAACTAAATGTTTACAAAATTCACCATCACCACCTGTGATTAATATCTTACTCATTTATTTTATATAAATCTAAACACTCATTTCCTTGTGGCAATTGTCCGCCCGATGTATCTGTAAAATGGAACTCTTCATCGGATTGTATAGTTTTCCATTTCCACTTTGGGTGTAGTTCTAAATTGATAGGCATATTCCTAACTTCTTTTGTTTTACCATCCCAATGTCCAGGCCACCATACGCCAGTCTCTTCGGGAGTGTTTTCAAATTCTTTATTTTCAAACTCCATTCTTTTTAAAGAGAAGTTATTAGTAAGAACATATTTTACATTAGCATTCAGTAAAAATTTTACTATCTCATCTATCTCTTCTTGAATACAATGGTTCAATACATCAAACATCATAACCAAATCCCATTCATTTTTTGGATACTTCATAGTTCTTGGACTGTAAAATCTGTAATTCTCATTTGGGTCTGACATATCACATTGGTAAATTTCTAAAGTATCTGTTTCTTTATAAAGATTTTCTGCTACACAAACTTCTGAAACATCCACTGCGGCGTATCTTTTTATTTTATCTAAGTTCAGTTTCTCTGCCCAATGTAAATCACCACAACCTATATCTAAAATGTTCTCTATTTCATAATCTTTTAAAATACTATTTATCACTTTGATTCTTCTATCGGCTTCTTTTACAGTACCCTCTCCACTTTTAGAATCAGGATGCCACCAGTTCAAATAATTTTCACCATAGACTTTATCCCAAAGTTCTTTAGGTGACTCATCAGTATCTTTCCACCAAGGTTTAGTAGAAGTTCCTACACCAGCTTTATATGTTTCTAAATCTAATACCTTTGCCATATTACCACTCCAAATCTTTATTGAATTTAGCTCTGATTTGTTTACCCTCTTCATCTTTAGACCAAAACATAACACCTAATGTTTTTCTGTCCTTACCCATCGCTATTTCAGGCAATCCGTGCCAAGAGTTTTCTGAACATTTAAATACATTTAACTGATTAAATTTGTAAGGTACAGTTCCTCTTCTCTTTCCATCATTTACCACCAAATCGAAAGATGAATCGTAATCCTCTGATAAACATAAGATAGCACTAAATTCTCTTTTCCAATCTTTATGTATTCCGTGATGACTGGCATCAACGTGCATTCCTAAATAACCACCCTCTCCATTTCTATTAGGTGTAATCATCATACCGCCACCATAGTGAGACATATCAGGAAAACATTTAGTATCGAATCCCATCATCATATCGGGATTACAATGTGTTGCTATGTAGTCTAACATAAGTAATGCAGGTGGTGGCACATTCTCACGACCTAACTTAGAACAATACTGAATCTGTCCAGCGTCATCTCCACCATACTTAACCCAATCTTCTACCTCATCAAAACTTTCAGCTGCAGCTCTTACCATTGGTTCTGATGGATGAAAGTTTTCTATAGTCATCCACGGATATGGTGTATGACTATGAGTTATAGTTCCTCTCATTCTCCAATCATCTTCTTTTTTAACTGGTGTTTCAGCCATTCTTAACTCTCCTAAACATTTCATAATCCTCTATATAATCAGAAGGATCGTAGTTTGTATTTGACAACACTAATAATATAGAATCTTTAGAATTGTATATTTGTTCATCCCAAATCATTTCAGGTATGTACAGAGCATTCCAAGGTGTTCTAAGTTCCCATTCTCTAACTCCGCCCATACCATCATCACATTTAACATTGATAGAACCTTTTATAGAAATCAATAATTGTTTAGTTTTGTAATGACTATGCTTGCCTCTATCATTTTGATTGTGTACATCAAATACATAAAACATTCTTTTGACTTCAAATGGTACATCCTTATCAAATTCAATGGGCGCTAATCTACCATCTGGATCATCAATGAATTTTAAATTAAATCGTTTAACATCATCTATTGTTGTCATTTATTCTCCGTTGTCCACTCCTCACCAAAATGTCCTACTGGAACTCTAAACTCATCATCTGGATTATATTTCTCTGTTAGATAATAAAGTAATATAGAACCTGGCTCTAATGCTTTATATCCGTGATATACTCCTGGTTTCATTTCAATAACTCTCGGGTCTTTATCTGATAGATATACAAAATCACAACCATCTTCTTCCGTAGCCATTCCCACTTTGAAAGAACCTTTTAGACAAGTCCAATAATCAGATTGTATATCGTGTTTATGCCAAGCAACAATGTGTTCTGTACTATTCACATATGAAACATTTATTTGTCCATCTATAACTTCAAAAACATCCAATAACCTTTGAGCTCTGTCATCCTCATTATAATACATATCATTCTCCTTACGAAAATACCATTATTTCTGGCACGTGTGTAATAAACTTACCACCATTTCTTACAAAATCTCTTTCTTTGTTCGCTATAACATCTTTGAAATTCCAAGCACCTAAGAAAGCGTAATCATAATCGTTTAAGTCTACAGATTCTCTATCAACTACAGGTATGTGACTACCTGGCGCTAGTAATCCCTGCTTATCTGGTGTAGTATCTGTGATACAATCGATTACAGAACTATCAATACCACAATAATTAAACACTGTTGTAGATTTAGATGTAGCACCTATACTGACTATCTTTTTACCATTATGTCTTAGGTTAGTTAATTGTCTATGTAATCTATCTTTAGATTCTTTAACTCTATTAGCAAATATTTCATAAGTCTGAAAATTACCAACACCAAACTCATCTTCTTCTTTTAGGTTGTTATAAACATTAGGTGATATAGTGTTGTTCGATGGTATGTTTGGCTTTTTGGCATAGATTCTATTTGAACCACCGTGAACTGAGAGATTGTCTACATCAAACATAATTAAACCATTCTTTCTTAGAATATTATCCAAAGCGGTTACAGAAAATACGTGTGCGTGTTCATCATATATTTGGTCGTATGAACCTCTCTCTAACATTCTAAGTAGTGAAGGATCTTCAAATACAAACACACCTTTGTCACTAAGTAAGTTAGCGACTGCTGAAAAACAATCATCTAAATCTTGTATGTGGCATATACAATTAGCAGAGTAAATCAAATCCATTTCCCCATCAGAATCTTTAATCTTATCAGAAAGTTCTGTTGTCCAAAACTCTGTCCTAGTCATATATCCCATATCAGCAGTCACTCTTGCAAAATTATCACAAGGTTCTACACACAGAGAATCCTCTACTGGAAAGTTACTTATGAAAGGCCCATCATTAGAACCTATCTCTAAAACTTTCTTTGGTTGAAACCTATTCTCTAACATTTGTGCAGTCTGCCTGAAATGATTTACCATTGGCGTAGACAATGATGTATTGTATTTATAATCTTCATTGAACATCAACTCTGGCTTAACAAAATCTTTCATAGAAACCAACTTAGTTTCCTCATCAAAAACTACTTTTAAATCAAAGAAGAACTCATCATTAATTTCATCTTCTTTTAAAAACTTATTTGCTATAGGTTGTCTACCTAAATCTAAAAACTCTTTCTTCATTTAACTAACTCCTTATTTGTAAATAATAAATCTTTCTGAACTATTGTTTCTCCATCATAGTGTTCGCCAAGACTCATTCTTTCTTCAAAACCAATTTCATTCATATAATCAATAGTCTCTTCAGCTGTTGGTGCGCCCTCATTGTATTCTATAAAAGACACTTCCAATATAATCGCTTGAGCTTTACTAACTAAATCTTTACCACCTTTTAATATATCTATTTCAGAACCTTGCGTATCTACTTTTATAATATCAAATACTGCATCATTTTCAAATAAATTATCTAGCTTTTGTAATGTTACTTTAGTTTCTTGCACCAATTGTGGTATATCCCAATAGTTATGTTCTTTGTAGTAAGAATTACCCTCTGTATGTGGTTTGTCACTTCGGGTGTAAAAAGTAACTTCTCTTTCTTCATCTCCCATCGATGCTATTAGATATTGGTCATTACTAAATCTGATAAGATTTTCTAAAGTTCTTTCGTGTAGTGGATTAGCTTCTATCATCCAAATCGGTACATCTGGCCAAACTCTTTTAGCCCAACCACGAAACTGACCTGAATGTGCACCTATATCTAAAATAAAAGTGGGATGTATTCCTAATTTATCAACATCCTCTAATCTCATTGTTTCGCCAGCTCTATACGCCATTGTAAATCTCCAATTTCTCTACATCTTCACACACTTTTTTGATTTCATTATAATACTTTCCGTGACCTTTTGCTGGATTAGCACCCCACGGTTTGTGTAATCCAAATGGTGCTTTGTCATCTAATGGATACATATAACCATTGTCTATTGAAAAGTTCAACACATCTCTTACCTTTGGTTTAGTCCTTATCCTATCTGTTACAAAATAATCCTCACAAGGATTTCCACCCCTATCTAAATATGGTTGTAATTCGTTTTTAATTATATCCAACATAAAACTTTTCTTTCTAATTGATAGTCCACCA
>MDSY01110377.1_pt1 | contig 11172 bp, 6 predicted proteins | sample 811131 | NCBI WGS metagenome assembly MDSY01 (sample SAMN05326643, study PRJNA326480) | marine metagenome | isolation source: seawater | place: Atlantic Ocean: South West | collected 2010
ATTTTTTGGCACGAACACAGTCACGCTGTTTTTCCTCCACGCGGTTGGCTCTGCGGGGCTTTCTAAACCGGAAACGACGCTTCAGGAAACGAGTGACGGAGGAGTCGGTGTGTTTCTTTGAGTCATAACTCAAGAAGCTGAACGAATCTAATCGGATTTTTTTTCGACGATTTTCTATTCGTTTGTCCCTCAATCGACGGTCTAATAACTCAAGAGCCTGCAGCAGAGAAAACTGTTTCGCGCGAAAGCGGGGCTTTATCGACGTGTTCTATCATCGCCCGTCCGCCTGTACTTCATTCCACGACGCGCGCACTATACATACAAGGATTCTTTACCCTTGCCGGACTTTTGATGCAAGAAACGAAACACTAAATGATGCATAGTTCAGCCGCGTTGTCCGTGTCCGTCTCGCCCGCGGTGGCGGCGAGGTGTGCTGCGGGGGGTGGGCGTCCCCGCACTAGAGCTTTTAATCTCGTGCGACGCGCCCTGACTTCCAAGGAGCCGAGCGAGGACACGGCGAAGCAGGAGGGCGGGCAGGAGATGTCCGACCCTTTGTCGGCGATGATGAGCTTCATCTCCGACGTCAACCCCCTAGCCAGCGTGTTCAAATCCCCCGACGGTGCGTACAGAACCAACCCCCCGCCCGTGACACACTCATCTTGAAATCCCCACGATCTGACGCGGACGCCCCTCTCTCTGATCCCCAACCAACAGACAAGCTTCACGTGCACTTCGGCGCCGGCCGGCTGGGGTTCGGCCTCGTGCTGCCCGCTTTAGAAAACGCGGGGTCGCCGTACGTCATTCTGAACCGACCCTCAGCGGTGTGGACCCCCGTGGTGGAACGCGAACGCCAAGAGCAGCAACACGTCGGTGTCAAGGTACGTTCGATCGCGGATGTTTCCCAAACCTTCGTCGGTCGAGCCGAGATTTCAAACCGGGTGACGTCACGGCGTGTGGGCCCGCGAAGCGTCCGCGTGGGGACACGAAGGAGACACCGAGTGGTCGTGTGCATTCGTCCCACTCGTAACGCACACCAAGACGTCACCGCATCTAAACCCGCGCCCCACCACCGCCCTCCACGCGTCCACGCCATCGATAAACTTCTCGTTCTACGAAGCGACGCACGTCTATTTTTGCAACAACGACATTTTTGCACACGCTGGCAGTCTTGAAAAAACGAAAAAAAGAGGTTTTGAGTTTTTTTTGGGTTTGATTGACGACAAGCGACGTCCAAGTTATAAGAAGAGATACAGAGTACTGACCCTGAAACCCTCAACCCTACTCCAACCCCCCCCCCCAAAGATCAATGGCGAGTGTTCCTGCGGCGGCCGTGGACTCTTCGTGATCACGGAGGATGACATCGAGGCGCACGAGAACGGCGTGATCGGAGTAGTCGCTGATGCCGTGTCCAACGGCGCGCGAGGCATGCTGTGTCTCACGATGGACGTGGAGCTCCTGAAACCCCTAATGGGCGCGGCAACAAGCTTCTCGTGCGCCATGGGCCCCGCTGTTGAGAAGCTCACAGACCATTTAGTCAACTTACCCGAGTGCGAAGACGAAGCGAGGCCCGTGCTGTACGCCTGCGAAAACGACCACTCGTCAGTGGAGAATTTGCAATTCGCGCTGAGGACGAAAATCGAAGCCGTGCCGTGCATGGTGGACCGGATCTGCGCTGATTTGACGGTTTCGGACGACGCGCACACCGTGAACGTAACTGCGGAGGGGCACCAGGGGTCGATTGTGATGCTGAGCACACCAGGCGAGGATGGCGAGGACCTGCCCCTGGCTGGCGACCACGTGCAATCGCCTGAGAACGAAGCCGACAGCAAATACTTATACCGCAAAAAGTTATTAACCGTGAACGGCATGCACACCGTGATTGCGTTCCGCACCCTGTGCTCGTTCGCCGCATCGCAGCGCAACTTCCAGCCCCCGGAGAAGTGCCCTGCCATACCGTTGCTGAGTGACGAAACCATCACCCTCGAACAGCGGCGAGAGATTTGGTCGTGGGGCGTCGCGCAGCTCCTGGTGCTGATGTGGGAGCACGGCATGACCACGATGAAGCGCGTGCACGGCAAGGAAACGGACGAGGAGTTGGTGGAGTTTCTGCTGGATACACTGAGAACCACGTTGGACAGGTTCTTCTCGATTGAAGACTCTACTGCAAGAGTTTTAGGAGGTGGCGTTAGTTTGCGCTACGAAGGCCGCCTCCTCCCCACCGCCGAAACCATCTCCTCGGAGATTTTCCAAACCGGCTGGAGCGAGGGATGTCCTCAGGAACTCTTACTGGAACAAGCCGGGCTTGAGTTTGACGAGCTCAAACAAACCCTGGGTAACCTGGTGGATGAAGCCAGGCCGTTCGCGGCTGTGGATAAAAGAGCAAGAGCCATGGAGGCTTTGGAAAACGCGATGAAGGAGGAACAGGCCGCGGTTCAAATCAGAGAGACGCAAATCAGAACAACTGCCGCGAGCGACATCGCGGTTATTTTCGATTTCGACGGCACCTTGGGGGACACCGAGTCACCCGCGATGGAAGTCGCGTTCTGGGAACTCGCGCCTTACTTTCCGAACGTGTTGGCGGAGGACTTGACGCCGCAGCGGATGAAGGAATTTATCAGACTGAATGCGGGCAAGGCGTTCGAGCTGATGTTCGACAAAGTCGAGAAAGAACGCGCGCTCGTCGGGTTGGAGTCGATTGAAGAAGTCCGGGCTAAATACACCGAGGACTTCGATATTATTCAAGTTGTCAACGCCAACCGCGCCGGCCTAGGACTCAAGCCCCTGGAGATGTGCCGCGAGGACCACAGCAACTTGCTGGAGAAGCAGAAGGACGAAACGTTGGAGGCGTTGAGAGCGCTTGCGAAGCCCAACGACGGCGTCGTCAAGGCGTTGAACTTTCTCAAAGTCTCCGGGTTCAAGTACTGCGTGTCAACGACGAGTCCCAAACCAAGAGTCCCGATCTGCATCGAGACTGCCCGTCTGCAGGACTTCTTCCCTGACGACAAGATCCACAGCGGGCAATCGGATTTCGACCCCCCGAAGTACAAGCCCGAGCCGGACGTGTACCTGAAGGCGGCGGCGGCGGAGGGAATCAAGGTTGATTCGTGCATCGCAGTTGAGGATTCCGTATCTGGCGTCGGGTCTGCTGCCAACGCGAACATTGGTTTGATCGTCGGGTACGTCGGTGGAAGCCATGTCGCCAAGGACCTGGAAAACACGCAAGCTGAAGAGCTTCTCAGAGGCAAGAAATCCACAAACGGCCGTGGCGCGGATATCGTCATTCGCGACATGGAGGACCTTCCCACGATCGTGAACTCGTTTTTGAACCTGAAACTCGACCACCCCGAACTGTGCAAAGCCGGGTCTTTCGACTTTTCGGAAATCAAAAGCGCGTTGAGAGACAAGTACTGGGAAGCGGACACGGGGGGGGTCTCCGTGGATGACGGCGAGAGTCCCAGGTAAAGGAGGAGGTGTGTGAAGTTCATCTCAAGCAGAACGAGCTTCCAAAAATTACGAGACGAGAGTACCCCGCGGCGACTCGACGGTGCGCAAGTGTTGACGCCGACGAGAGCGACACGCCGCGGAGCGAGCGACTAGAAAGACAATGTAAAATAAAGTGTGAAAGAAATAATCAAGTGACGCACGTCTCCCTGTTTGTAACTTCTTTCAACTCCTGACAGGCGCACTGATGAGGCTAAGATTTAGCCGCTCTTCTTTAGCTCGATGTTCGTAAGAGAAAAAAAACCAAGTGACGATTGAGATTCTTAGCGGTAATTACGAGATTCTTAGTGGTAATACTTTGCGTACTGTATTTCAATCAATTCTAATTCGCGTCGCACCTGCTTTTGGGCGCGAAGCCGCGACTACTATCGTTGCTGCGAGCGTCGATATCGTTTCACTCGCTGCTACGCTCGGGGTGTTATTATATGTCTTGAGGAGCTTGATATGCACCTCCCAGACTTTTTAGCCAAACAGCTCTTCTCAATAGAGGGAGACGAAAGCTACGGCTTCGTCGGCGATGTCGGGCACGGCGGCGTCGGGCGCGCACACTTCGTCCAGGATGAAGGTTCCGCTGACGCGTTCGGAAAGACGCGCCCCACTCCCCATCTGTCCCTCCAAATCCCCATTCGAGTTGTGCCCCACGCCGAAGATGTACCCCAGTAAGGTGGCCTCCACGCCACTGCTGTGGATGTCCTCAAACTCCCGGACCACCGCCTGGCGCCACCCATTGTGCTGCGCCAGCACTCCAAACACCTCCTCGATGTCAAGGAAGCGCTGCAAGGCTTCGGCGTCCTCCGCGCGTTGAGCGGGGAGAGACGCGGGGATCGCGTTCTGAATAGAAGAGACGGATTCGACAGTCTCAGAGGAGTTCTTCAGCACACCGGCGACATCCGCCCACGGCGCTGACACCAACTCCGCAGACGCGTCCATAACATTGTCCCCCTCCATCACCGCCTTTCGCAGAAAGTGCGCCCACGCGGCGACGTATAAAGCGAAGCCTCTGACTGTGCGATCCGCAGCCAAGCCTTCCATCACAACCGCTCGGCCCTGCACTCTGAACTTCTCACTCCCGTCCATCGCAATACGCGCCAACGTGTCCTTCACCGCGACGTTCTTGAACCTCGAGAGCACTAATTCCGCGTACTCGTCGAGGCCGCTGACGAGCGCTTCCATGCTCGGATCAGCCTTCAGCGACGCGGAAATTTCTTCCCGCATCAGCCGCTTCAAAAACGGACGAATCATCTTGTGCGTCACCGCTTCGTGCACGTGCTCGCACCCGGCTAAGGCGCCAGCGTAGCACATCGCGCTATGCCCCACGTTCAATAGACGAACCTTCATCAGCTCGTGCGGGCGGACGTCCGGGACGAGCAGCGCGCCAACCTTTTCCCAAGCCGGCCGCGCATTGTCAACAAAGTCATCCTCTATCACCCAGTGCTTGTAGGGTTCGCACATCACAGGCCACTCGTCGTCGATGCCTTCCTTTTTCAAGGACTCAATGTCGTCTTTAGATGTCGCCGGGGTGATCCTATCCACCATCGTGGACGGGTACTTGGCTTCCTCTTCAAGCCACTGCTGGGTTGCGGGGTCTAATTCAAGGTCAGACGCCGCGCCGAGCACCCTTCGCTTCGCAACCTCGCCGTTGTGCGGCAGGTTGTCGCAGGACATGATGGTGAACGGTCTGAGGCCGGCTCGTTTGCGGTTCGCGAAAGCGGCGAGTAGAATGCCAAACACGGTGGCGTCTTTTGACGAGTTACGCGTTTCTTCGTCATGGTGTTCGCCGTCGATTGAGCCTGCAAGCGCGAGCTTCACGAGCTCTCTGTCCGCTTCGTTGATGGGTACTCTGTACCCAAACTCGGTGATTGTCAGTGAGACGATCTTGACGTCGGGGGAGGACAACAGACGCACCGCCGCGGCGGGGTTCTCGAACGACAGAAGCATGTCGCGCAGCGTCACGACGTCGTGCACGTGCATTTGCATCGACTTGGGGGTCTCTCCGATCCGGCTCACCACGGGGTAGGTGAAGTCGTTCCCGGCGAGGTAATCGCGCATCTTGGTGTCGAACGAAAGAACACCCATGCCGGTGTAGCACCATGACTTGGTGCCGTCAAAATCGAGCCGAAGGAGCTCATCTAAGTATGCCTGTTGGGTGGAAAGAGAGCGAGTCACAGAAAACGCGTGAAACGCGAGTCAACCAATTCATCGGGAAGAACGTCAGCGGAATTCCGACACGGGATCTCGAGTGTTGGTGGGGTGGGGGGGTTGGAAAAACACATAAAACGAGTTGAGGTACTTCAGAAAGCCACATGAACATGGTTCGCGTCGTTTGATACGCGGTTTTGAGGTACGACACGCCCCACGGTGATGCCCAAGGCGTCCGCTCTTCTACCGGAAACGCGTTTTGCCCAAGCGTTCGACTTTTTGTGTAGTCAATGCCTTACCTGCTGGTGCGAGCGGTGGAACCCGCCGACGCCGAAGTGCACGATGCCTGTTTTCAGGTCGCGCCGGTCGCACGCCAGCGCGGGCGCGCGAGTCACGGAGCCGCTCATCACTTAGTACGTGAAAACAGGAGAGCTGCGCGTGCGCGAGTGCCATTACACGTCGGACGTTTTGCGTTTTTGCGGCGAAGTGCGGCTACGCGCTTTCGTCGCGTCCGAGGAGAAAATTGCATAAGTCTGGGCGACTTGTGACTAAAAGCCCATAGGCCCATTTCTCTGAAATTGATTTCTGCTGATATTTTGTGCCAAAACGCGTTTCATTTTGGCTTGACTCTTTCCGTGGTCGAGCTGTCTCGGGACACTCATCAATTTCGACCTCGGATTCCGGCCGGGCTGCGCGGCTTTAAAAAAACAAAACTAAATCCGATTTTCTCCCGAAGTCTGGCTCTGAATTTAACTCCCCGTTCCCCATACATTTAACTCAAGAAACCTCCCGACTCAAAGTCAGCCGCATTTCGTGCTTTTGTGAGCGTCCCGAAGTGTGTCATCCACGGAAAACCGCGCGGAGAAGCTTTTCAGAGTCAGCGGTTGAGTGTATTCTATGTCCACCGTCCAGCACAGAACGACGCGCTTGTAGGCGCGGTCGTCAAACGTCTCCCGTCCACACCATGAGTATCATGGCTACGCACGGCTTACGCAGCGTGGTGGGGTTCCCCCAGCGAGCGATGCGCCGGGTGAACCGCACCAGGCGTATGCACGGCTTAACCCCCAGTGCGGAAATAACGCGGATCCCAGCTGCGGACTGCTCGTTCGACCGCAAGGGTGTGACGTTAAAAGACCCCGTGCCGTTCGACCGAACCAAAACCACGACGGGAATCATGCACGTCGGCGTAGGGGGGTTCCACAGGTCGCACCAGCTGGTACGTTGTAAAGCGGTTTCGAAACACAAGACGCGTCCCTCGCCGTCCGCGTCGCATTGAAAAACGCGCGCCGACGAAATCCAACTCAGCAAGATGTCGCGAAAATCGAAAGGTCGCCTGGGTGACGGCCGGTGTGCCTACGCGCTGTTTGTCATGCCAAAGCGACTCGAGACGCGTGTTTGTCTACCGTCATTTTCTTGGCATCCCGTACGACAATCGCCGCGACTCGTAACCCCAGATGACCCGCAGCGTATGGTCCGACGCACCTCACACCCATGGCCATTCGGGGAGTTATTTATTACCCGTCTGCAACTGGATAAAAGCTGACACCTTTTTCCTTTTCTCTTTTTCTCCATCTTCTCAATCTAGTGCTACCTGAACCACCTCTTGGCGTCTAACTTCGACCAAGCCAAGCGCTGGTGCTACACGGGCATCGGCGTGATGCCTAACGATACCAAGATGAGGGATTATTTGCGTGATAACAACTGGACGTACCCGATTATTTCCCGCGCCGGCGCGGAGGTTTCATCCTTCGACGTGCAGGTCGAGGAAGTCGTCGCAATGCACGACATGCTTCTCGCGTTTGAAGACCCGGTCGCGACGATTCAAAAAATGGCCAGCCCTGACGTCAAGATCATTTCCCTGACAATCACGGAGTTCGGGTACAGGGTACCGCTCACGAAAGGCGACTTCTCGTTGATTGAACAGTGTCTGAACGGGTTACTTCTTGATGAAGAAGAAGAAGAATTACACGAGGAATCGCAAAACCCGACGACTTTTGGTCTCATCTGCGCGGCGGCGGCGATGCGGTTCCACGACGGCACGCGGCCGTTCACGATCATGAGCTGTGACAACCTTCCCCACAACGGTGAGGTATGCAAGCAAAGAATGACCGGTGCGGCTGAGGAGCTGGTGTGCGCTGGGTTGTGCGCGACTTCCCTGGACGAGTTCGTTGTTTGGTTGCAAACGCAGGTGAAATACCCGTCGACGATGGTCGACAGGATCACCCCCGCCACATCCTGGGAGGACATCGCCACCCTACCAGCGACCTTGGGGTTCGAGGACAACTGGCCTGTTATGTGCGAGCCGTACAAGCACTGGGTTATTGAAGATAACTTTGTTGACGATGAAAGACCGAACTGGGAGGACACCGGCGCGGTGGTGGTGGATGACGTGATTCCTCACGAGCTGATGAAAGTGAGGTTGTTGAACGTCACGCATAGCGCGATGTGTTACGCCGGGATCCTCGCCGGCTGCACGCACGTCCATGAAGCCGTGACGCACTCAAAAATTCGCGGACTGTTAACTCAGATCCAGCTCAACGAAATCGGGCCGACGTTATTCGCACACGAGGCTATGGGCAGTTCACCCATTCTGTTAAACGGGCTGGAAGAGTACGCCGGGCTCGTTCTGCGCCGGTTCGAAAACGTCGCGGTGAAGGATCAGCTGGAGCGCATCGCGATGGACGGCTCGGAAAAGTTCAGAGTGCAGGGGCAGGATGTCGTGCTAGAGGGCTTGAAGCAAGGGCACAAGATGCGCGGCTTTGCGATGTACGTCGCATCCTGGGCGTACTTCCTTCAGCGGGAAGTCGCGGAGGGGAACGAAGTGAAGGACATGGGCGGTGCGGCGGTCACCGCGTGCTTTCAAGACGGCGGCTCCGGCGTGGTTGGGTTCTTGGGGATGGAGGAGATCTTCGGAGAACTCACGAAGGAAATCGGGGAACAGTGGCGAGACGAGATTATCGGGTTCTACAACACCATTTCAGAGGAAGGCGTGGGGGTGGCGATCGACGACGCACTCAACGAGAACGTCTGGGTGCAGGAAGAGGAGATGGTCACCCAGACGGTCACGGTGTCGAGATGATAAGTTTTTTGGGAAACTTCGAACATAGCTCAAGAAAATGAGACACGCAAAGCTCGCACGTCGTCTCCATGCTTAACATGCTTTTAAACCATAATATCGTTTGTTTACTATGTTTACTACTACAAGTAACTCGCAATATCTATTACAAGTGTCAAAAAATTATTCCATAGAGAAACTAACTATCGAACTAAACAACTCACGCGCGATTCGCCCCATCTTCGGCATTATTTTCTTTGTCAAAATTTATACTCTCGCCTCTATTATAATTACTCACCGGGTCTTCAAAATAGCTTTGCCCGCACACGAAAAACGCCAACGGCACTGCTGAGACAGACACAAACATCGAACCAATCGCGAGACTCGGGTGCACCGTGTACAGCACCGCGCACGCGATGGGCGAAAGGGTCTGTCCAAACGCAAAACACACTCGCGACGCGCCGGTTATTTTTCCCATCCGCGTCGGCGCGTATTGGTCGCTAATAATCTTAATCCTCATCTGGTTCGGGACCTGAACCGTCACGACGCAAAGAATTAGGCAGAACGTGATTGTCATGATGCCGGCTGGTGATTCATGCACAGCTGGCAACGCGAACGCGCCTAACGTAACCATAGTAGCGAAAGAGCTATACGTAATCAACGAATGCACGCCGAATTTCCGAATCAGTGGGGGAATGAAATAGTACATCGCCACGGTGTTCGCGATCGGAATCGCCATGAAGCTCCACCCGATCTGTGAGGGGGACCACCCCAAAATCTGTTTAGCCATCAACGTGAACAGCACCAGAAATCCCATGAACTGGTAGCCGACATTGATAGCAGTTATCATGTGCGAAACCATCGCGCCGGTTTGGTACACGCTGAAGTTGGATTCTTTATTTTTCGTGTTTTCTTTCAACGAACTTCCCTTTTCCATCACTACCGCGGTACTAGTAGTGATTCCAGTATCAACCTTGTCTTTCTTCACCAGTCGATCGTCCTTCACCAGTATCAACACCACAATCAAAGCGATACCTGCGACTATCGCTGATAATACATTAATCCCTACCCACCCCAATCCGTCGTATGCAACTCCAACAATAACGCCTCCGCACGCGTAGCCGATATTAACGCTCACGCTGTACGCGTTTACGCCCTCCAGCGTCTGCGCTTTGGTTTTGGCGGAGCGAAGGATGTAGTGCAGGGAGGCGACTAGGGGTGAAGATAGCCCTGCGAAGCACCGTATGGTGGTCAACGCACCTACGTTCTTGGTGAACGCAGTCAGCGCGAACAGCGCTACGTCCCCGACCAGCGTGATGGATAACGTCAATCGACTTCCCAGCGAATCTCCCATGGCGCCGACTACCATGTTCCCACAAGCTGCGCCAGCGTACTGCGCGGTGGTGATCGCGCCCGTCCAGGTTGCGACTTGCTTCGCGTCATAACCCAAGTCCGCGAGGAAGTACGGCAACGCGGGGGTTAACATGGCCATCCCAAGGTAATCAGCGAAACACGCGGACATCCCGGGCACGAAAGGAAACGCGCGTTGCAAACACGTGCCAGTCGGGATCTCCATCTCCTCACCACCGGCATCGCAATCTCTCCCTTTCACCTCCACCGTTTCATCTCCACCTCCGCCGTTCGCCACGGGGGATACCGCCATGCCGCAGAGTGTCTCCTGCACGCCCGCCGCGCGTGTCACTCTGACACTCCTCGACACCACGAACCTCGTGAGATCCTTGAAAAGCGTTGACGAAAACTTGTCTAGGTAAAAGGAAAAAGCGCCCGCTCGAATCACCTTCCTTCGACGCGCCGCACGGCGTCGGCCCGCCCGGGTTCAACGGTGTGGTCCGTGCAGATTAGGGTTAGGGTTGTACGAGTATACACGTATTCGGAAGTATGCCCTTCATCGACCTGAGCGTCCGCGTTGATTCTGGAAACCCACACGCGTTGCGTGAACATCTGTCGAGTTTGGTGGAGCTCGGGTACGCGGCGGTCGCTTTAGATACGCGGGTGGAAGCCACTGACCGCAACGCGAGAGCAGTTTTAGTAGCAGGCCTTGCTCCTCTCGATGACAGTGTTCTAACCGCAGTAACACGAGATGCGAGGAAGAATAACGCAAACGTAACCGAGTTAGTGACCCTTCGCCGGGTAACAATCCAATTCAACGAACCGAACGAACTCGCGGAGTTTTTTCAATCAAATGACGATTGCGCGCGACGGTTCGACTTGATCGCCCTGGAACCCACCAGCGAAAGAGCGTTCCTGTCAAGCATTTCAAACCGCCGAGCCGATCTTTTGACAGTTTCCCTGGGTCAACGGAGCGCTTTCAAACTACGCGCGGCGAGTTTGAAAGCCACGAGCACGAATGGCATCGCGATTGAAATAATGTACAACTCGAGTTTGTTGGACGTCGGGTCGCGGCGAAACTTTTTCGCCAACGGAACGAGTATAGTTCGAGCGGTTGGGGAAAACAC
>MDSY01064741.1_pt1 | contig 11171 bp, 11 predicted proteins | sample 811131 | NCBI WGS metagenome assembly MDSY01 (sample SAMN05326643, study PRJNA326480) | marine metagenome | isolation source: seawater | place: Atlantic Ocean: South West | collected 2010
AAATTGCCCGTTACATTCAAAAAATTAAAGATAATCCTAAGGCTCCTGGTGCTCAAAGATTTCTAGCGATGGTAAATGGTCCTGTTTGGTCTAGTCTTGCAAAATTTGCTGGAATAGCAGGCTTTTCTTATCTATTATATCAAACATTTGTTATCAATTATGATATAGTGTCTAATACACCTTCTGAAGAGTTTGAAAACGGAGAAAGTGAAAAAGAAAATCTACTAGATGTAATTACTGGATTGTTTGTTTCTCAAGTTGTACTTGGTCTTGTGGCAGTATTCAGACTAGCCAAAACCGGTAAAACATTTATTAATTTAATTAGAGCTCCTATACGAGCTATCCAAGCTGGAGCATTGGTAACAGGAGTTGGAACTGTACCTGCTATAATTTCTATCATACTTTCTGAAACAGCATTTTTTATTGCTCTTACTGCACTTGCAAATCCAACTGTGCAATTGAAACTGGCTGAATGGGTAGCAAGTTGGTGGGCAAGCAACTTGCTTTTTGCCGTCATAGGCAATGTAACTGATGTTACTATGAAGACTTTGGATAGTCTAACCGATGGTGCTATAGGTGGAGAAACATTAAGAGATGCAATAGGATTCAAAAAAGGTGTTGCCAAAATGCCAGCAGGTACTGCTTGGGCATCTAGTGAATGGGCAAAGCTGGCTTTCCAAGATTTAATTTTTCCACCAGACATGAATAAAATCAAAGTTCCATGGTTGATGCCTGCACAAAGAAAAACTGCAATATTTGATGCACTTGAGATGAAAGCACCTTCTTCTTCACAAGATGCTCAACCTACTATAACACCTGCAACAGATCCATATGCTGAACCTGGCAGGCCAGGAGGCATGAATACTCCGCCACCAGCACCTCCGCAAATAGATGTTGACCGTCCTGGACCACAATAGTTATAACAACGGCATTTTAGAATTTTTTGTATTTTCGATATTGTCTTTTATGATTCTTGATATTACATCTTGATCCATGACATCAGTGTTGTACATCAAAGTTTCAACAGAGAGTCCTCCTCTCATGTACCAACTGAGTCTATAGACAGTATCTTTTATTTTTTTAATATCTTCTTCAAACTCTTCGGCTAACAACATTACTTCACTGTCATTAAGTGTTATTAGCCTTTTACGAAAAAATCAGTTTGATCAACAGTTATTCTAAGTTGATTTTCTTTTCCGCAAGCGGCACACACAACAGTTTCAACAGGCAGTAACCAAGCTTCATACTGTGCATTGATATGGTCTTTAACAGCTTGATACATTTTTACGTCATAGTTTTCTATGAAGTCAAACATTGCCTTGAGATCAGTTTCAGTTTCTCCTTCTATTTCAATGCTTTTTAACGAAAGCAAAATAGTTTTTAAATTTAATTGTGCAATTTGTTTTAAAATACTATCTTTAAATTTATCTTTTTCACCTTCATCTACAATAGCAGGTAACTGTACTGATAATGCTCGCTGATATCCTACTGATTCTTTTTGTAAGTCAGTATATTGTTGATATGTAAGAGGAGAAACATTAATTTTGAAACCTTCATACATTAAACTATCTTGAAATGTAAGTCCGTTTAGATGATTAATGTATTTTTGCAAATCAACATCATAAGTGTTTTCTTCTCCGCAATGCATACATTTTTGCGAAACTGCCATATGATTACCATATGTTGCCATTCTGATTGCCAATAGTATAGCATCAACGTCAATAGATACTAGATCGAAAGGCTTTAGTATAGCCGGTATACAACTTTTCATATTTGAAGCTGTTGCTTGTCCGTTTATCAAAGCATCTGGTGTTTTGTACAGAATTTCATCATTAGCAGTCATGCTGAAGACAGCTAAATTAGTATATGAATTTTCATACATTATACCAGGAGATTCATAATACTTTCCTTTGCTTGGTAAGTCTATATAAATCTTTGGTTGTCTTTGAAACTTCTTTAATGGGCTTTCATTTTCCATAAATTTTTCCTAGGTAAATACTATATAAGGATATTTATAACCGGTATTTATTAGGAGAATGACTTTTGGCAGGTATTGATGATATGCTATCTACATCAGGTGCTCTGAGTGCATTTGGTTCAGAACTTAAAGGAGCAACTAATTCTGTAGTAGGATTAGCTGGTAATTTACTTTCTGGCAGTATGAAGCTGTCTGATTACAGTAAAGCATTAGATACAAACACAAAACTATTAGGTAAACTTGGAAAAGTTGTCAATGCACTAACAATGTTTGCTGAGCAAAGTTTGGCTGAATATCAAAGTTTAACAGGCATAGGTGCTAGTTTTGGCAAGCAAATGACCGAAATTAAAATAGCGGCGGCTGAACTTGGTTTGACTGTTGAAGACATGACCAAACTATTCAAAGACAATGCTGAAGGGCTTAGTGCTTTTGGTGGCAGTACAGATTCTGCTATAAGTGCATTTAGACAGTTTAGTAGCGGTGTATTATCAAGTGATGTAGGAACTGGATTACGTAGATTAGGTTATACTGTTCAAGATATAAATGAAAATTTGTTAACATATGCAGAAATTGCAGAACAAGATAATCAATTAGAACGTAGTGTTGGCAGAGATAGAAATCAATCTGCACTTGAATTTGCCAAAGAACTTGATGCATTGAGTAAACTTACTGGCAAACAAAGAGATGAACTTGCTGACCAAATGAAAGAAGCAAGACGTCAGGGAGATGTACAAGCTTTTCTCACAGGACAAAGTGCTGATGCAAGTGAAGCACTTACTACAGGACTTACAAAGATAAGTTCAACAATGGGTCCTCAGTATGCAGAATTGTTCAAAGATTTATTGATTAGAGGAGCACCAACTACTGACGCAACTAGAAGTGCATTTGTTGCTTTAGGTGATAGTGCAGATGAATTCCAATCACAGGTTGATGCTTTTAGATCAGGAATGAATACACAAAATTTTGATCAATTTGATCAATCTATAGCAAATACACAAGCGGCATTTACACAATATTTGAATACTGAAGAAGGTAGACAAATTGGTATGTTAGGTGGTTTAACAGACATAAGCCAAGCACAAGGTCAGCTTAGAGAAGATAGTTATGTATTTGCAAACAGATTGCAAGCCGCTGGCGATGCCGCTGAAGATACACTAACTAAATTACAAAGGATAACTGCTGAGATTGAACGACAGCAAGAAATCCAAATGAGTGCAGAAGATACAAGAAATATTATAGATGAAACTATAAGATTAAATGAAGCAACAAGGGATATGGTGTTAGCTACACAACAAACAGCATTAAAAAATCTAGAAGAAATGGGTGTACAAGCACTACAAAAAGTACAAGCGGCTATGCCTGGTATTGAAGAAATATCAGGTAAACTAGGCGGTGTAGTTGATAAACTCTTTAGTGCCGCTGAAGCTCAAGATAGATTGTATAATACTGATACAGATTTGTTATCATTTCCACAACTTAACACAATGCCAGTAGAAGATTTAACTATTGAAAATACAAAAGCAGAAGATGTTGCAAAAGAAAAAACACAAACTGATGGTATACAAAAATTAGTAGATGAAAATCATAAAATTGCAGATTTAGAAGCACAACGAGATGAAATGATTCGGCAAGGAAATTTTGAAAGAGCCGCTGAATTAAGTCAAAAAATGGAATCATTAAAAGAAGAATTAAAAGCAACATTTGTAGAAGGACAGAAATATACTGCCGCAAGGATTGCAGATTTTCAAAGGGCTACAGCCGCTGGTAGAAGATATACTAGGGGATTTGCTAGAGGAGGTAATATTCCTGGCGGAGGGTATGGTATAGTTGGAGAAGCAGGTCCAGAATTTGTATCAGGTCCAGCTAATGTTATGAGTGCAAGATCTAGTATGGGCGTGGTTAACAACATGATGAGAACTATTAGAAACGTAGAAAATCGTGTTCAAGAAGGCAATTCTAATGGCACAAATTCGATAAGTAGTAATATAACTGATAGTATGGTTAGTATGCTAGAAGGCAAACTAAATGAACAAAATATGATATTACAAAATTTATTACAAGTTGAAACAACCGCATCAGAAACAGGCAAACGCCAATATAAAGCAACTAGAGGGCTTAGTGGAAATATGCTAAAAGGAATAGGCGCATGAGCTGGAAGAAATTCTTTACACCAGTACCAACTGGAAACAATGCAAGTGGAAGTTATAGTCCATTTAGTCAACGTGGTAGTTCTGGACCAGGTCCTGCATCAACTAATTATAGTTCACATTTACCAGATGTATATGTTGGATCGCCTAATCGTATTGAAAGATATAATCAATATAATACAATGGACAGTGATAGCGAAGTTAATGCCGCATTGGATATTCTTGCAGAGTTTTGTACACAAAAAGGTAAAGACAACGATACTCATTTTAATATTAATTTTAAAAAACAAGCAAACAATTCTGAAGTTCAGATACTTGGTCAGTACCTAAAACAATGGTGTAAACTAAATCAGTTTGATGTTAGAATGTTTAGAACAATTCGTAATGCTTTTAAATACGGAGACCAATTTTTTATCAGAGATCCTGAAACACAAAAATTATTTCATGTTGATCCAAGTCAAGTTACAAAAATAATTGTAAACGAAAGTGATGGTAAAAAACCAGAACAATACTGTGTTAAAAATTTAAATTTTGCTTTTGATGCTTTAGAAGCTACTCCATTAAATCAAACAAACAGTTATGGTCCTGGAGGTACTAGTGGCTATCAAACAGTAAGTCAACAACAAGCTACAGGAACTGCAACTCCGCCTGCTGGCACTAGTAGATGGCAAACAGATCAGGGTGAAACATATATAGATGCTAATCATATGGTTCATTTAAGTATGAGCGAAGGATTAGATCAAAATTATCCATTTGGAAATAGTTTACTTGAAAGTATTTTCAAAGTGTATAAACAAAAAGAATTACTTGAAGATGCAATAATTATTTACAGAGTGCAACGAGCACCTGAAAGAAGAGTATTCTACGTTGATGTGGGAAATATGCCCTCACATCTTGCAATACAATTTGTTGAGCGTGTAAAAACGGAAATACATCAAAGGAGAATCCCATCCAAGACAGGTGGTGGCACAAATGTTATAGACTCATCATATAATCCACTGTCAATTAACGAAGACTACTTTTTTCCACAAACTGCTGAAGGACGCGGATCTAAGGTTGAAACGTTACCAGGCGGTACAAATTTAGGAGAAATTGATGATCTCAGATATTTTACTAATAAACTTGTACGTGGCTTACGAATTCCTAGTTCATATCTCCCAACCGGGGCAGATGACGGCGCTAGCCAGTACAATGATGGTAGAGTAGGTACAGCATATATTCAAGAATTAAGGTTCAACAAATACTGTGAACGGCTACAAGGTATGCTTGAAGAAGTGTTTAATGTAGAGTTTAAACTTTACTTGAAAAAGAAAGGTGTAAACGTTGATTATGCTATGTTTGATTTAGCAATGACTCCTCCGCAAAACTTTGCCGCCTATAGACAAGCAGAACTAGATAATAACAGAATTGGTACTTTTGGATCAATACAAGCCATTCCTTTCATTTCAAATAGGTTTGCACTGAAAAGATTCTTAGGTATGACTGACGAAGAGATTGCAGAAAATGAACGTCTATGGAGAGAAGAAAACGAAGATGTAATGCAAACTGGTGTCACTGATGGAGGTGCCGCTATGGGTGGTGCACCAGCATTAACCGGAACAGGGTTAGCTGGGGATCTTGGTGGACTTGAAGACACATTACCAGACGAAGGCGGTGATATTGGAGGCGGTGAAGCTCCTCCACCAGAAACAGTAACAGGAGATGACTTAGGAGGCGCACCAGCACCTGAACCTGACGCTCCTGCATAAATAATACTATGATACTTAAAGAACTTTTTTACTTTGATAAAGATAACCTAGAACCAATTGAAGACTTGACCTATAGTCCAAAAGACGATACAAGTGTTCAAATGGCTGATGATTCACGTAAATCTAAATTAACTTTTAAAGATATAAACAAAGCTAGAAAAGCTCAAGATAGTCACCAAAAAGAAACTACAAAAGAGTTAGAATTTGTTAAACAAATGTATGGAGCGGCGGCCCAAGCGGCGGCAGGTGCTGTTTAACAGGATGATAAATGTCACAAGAAAAGATTGCTTTTGTATTAGGAAACGGCTTAAGTCGTAAACCGATAGACCCACATTTATTAAAACAACACGGAAGAATTTACGGGTGTAATGCATTGTATAGGACATTTGCACCAGATTATCTTGTGGCAGTAGATACAAAAATGATAATGGAAATACAAAAAACAGACTATGCTCACAAGCATCAAGTTTGGAGTAATCCTAATAAATTAACAAAAGCTGACCCTAATTTAAATATTTTTAATCCAAACAAAGGTTGGAGCAGTGGACCTACTGCTTTATTCCTAGCAAGTACACATGATAATGCAAAAATTTATATATTAGGATTTGATTATGTTGGTACTGGTAATAATCACGAATTAGTGAATAATATATATGCAGGCACAAAAAACTATAAAAATTTAAATGATCGAGCTACATATCATGGAAATTGGCAAAGACAAACAGCATCATGTATAAATCAATTTGTTAGGACTAAATACATTAGAGTTATGGAAGAGGACAGTTATATACCAGATAACTTAGTTGATTGTAAAAATTTAAAGCATATGTCAACCAGAATTTTTTGTAAAACTTTTGGTATAACCCCATCAAAATCTTAAAATACGCTGTTTTGACCCCATTTTAAGCGTATATTTCCCAAAAAGTGTAAATATAATAGACAGCCTTGTAAAATTTATTGTGAAGGAGATAAACATGACTGAACGTAATAAGTTTGAAGAAATGCTAGAGCATTTAGTCAACGAAGATAAAGAAAAAGCTGAAGAGCTATTCCACGAAATTGTGGTAGAAAAATCAAGAGATATATATGAAAATCTATTAGCAGAAGAAGATGCTGAAGTAGAAGAAACAACTGACGAAGAAGTAGATGAAGCTACTGATGAGGAAGTAGATGAAGCTTCTAACGAAGACGATCTTGACGAAGCAACTGATGAAGAAGTTGAAGAAGCATCTGCTGATGACGCAGAGGTTGACGAAGCCACTGACGAAAAAGTAGAAGAATTTATGGAGCCAACTGTAGAAGCTGACCCTGTAGACGACATGGAAATGGATGTTGAAATGCCAGACGCTGGCGATGATATGGAAATGGGCATGGACGGAGACGACATGGGCATGGACGCAGAAGGCGGAGAAGGTGACATTGAAGACCGTGTAATGGACCTAGAAGACGAGCTAGAGTCATTGAAGCAAGAATTTGAAGCAATGATGGATGGCGACATGGGTGACGAAGAAGCACCAGCTGATGATGAAATGGGCGACGAAATGCCAATGGACATGGATTCAGAAGAAGGTGACGATGCTGAAGAAGAGTCAATTGAACTAGAAGCTACTGACGAAGAAGTAGAAGAAGCTACTGACGAAGAAGTAGAAGAAGCTACTGACGAAGAAGTAGAAGAGTCAAAAATTGCCAAGTCTGATACAGAAGTTATGCGTGAATACGTAGATAAAATGGCAGAAGAGCCAAAAAAAGGTGACAACGGTGCAAATGCCAAGTCAACAGTAGCTGGTAAAAACGATATGGGCGGTACATCTGCTAATATTGCAAAAGGTGGCTCAGCTGACGAAGGCGGTACTGGCGGTTCTGCAAAAGAAGATTCACATGGTAATGTAAATGTACCTGGTGGAAAAGCGGCAAAATCAATGAAGTCGCAACCTGGACACGGCGCTGAAAAGAAGTCGAAACCAGAGAACGCTGACAATAAAAAATCAACTATTGGAAGCTAAAGAGGACTATAGATGAAGATACTTAATGAACATTTGAGTTTTGACCAAGCTAGAATTGTTGTTGAGTCTGCTAATGAAGGCAAAGATCTTTACATGAAAGGTATTTGCATTCAAGGTGGAGTAAAAAACGCAAATCAGCGTGTATATCCAGTTAATGAAATTAGCAGGGCTGTCACCACTCTCAATGAACAAATTAGTGGCGGCTACTCAGTGTTAGGAGAAGTTGATCATCCTGAAGGACTCAATATAAACCTAGATCGTGTGTGTCATATGGTCACAGAAATGTGGATGGATGGCCCAAACGGTTACGGCAAACTTAAAATTTTACCAACACCAATGGGAGGCCTAGTAAAAACAATGCTTGAAAGCGGAGTGAAACTAGGCGTCTCATCTCGCGGTTCAGGCGAAGTAGACGGTGGTGGTCAAGTAGAAGGATTTGAAATAATCACTGTGGACGTAGTGGCTCAGCCCTCCGCCCCTGGTGCGTATCCAACGCCAATTTATGAACATTTAATGAACGAAAGAGGCGGATACAAGGCATATTTAACTTCGAGAGAGGTCCAAGGCGACAAAAAGGCACAAAAATATTTAAAAGAGAGCTTATTAGGAATAATAAGCAGGCTCCATTAACGAGGAGAAATTAATGTTAGATGCACTAAAATCACTCTTCGAAAATGACGCACTATCGGAAGAAGTACGTTCAGAGTTAGAAGAAGCATGGAACAAGAAGATTAATGAAAATCGACTTGAAGTCACTGCGGAACTCCGTGAAGAATTTGCCAAAAAGTATGAACATGATAAGTCAACAATGGTTGAAGCTATTGATTCGCTTGTTACGGAAAGACTGGCAGAAGAAATTAAGGAATTCTCAGAAGATCGTAAACAATTAGCAGAAGCGAAAGCTAACTTTGCTGTTGCACAACGTAAAAATGCTGAACTAATGAAAACTTTTGTTACTGAGCAACTAGCTACAGAAATAAAAGAACTACATGGCGATCAAAAAGCAATGGCTGATAAGTTTGTTGCTCTTGAAGAGTTTGTAGTTGAATCACTTGCTAAAGAACTTGCAGAGTTTTACGAAGATAAAAAAGACTTAGCAGAAACTAAAGTACGTCTTGTACGTGAAGCTAAGAAACATCTTGATACAGTTAAAACAAACTTTATTAAGAAAAGTGCAAACTTGGTATCTGATACTGTGGGAAGAACTCTTACTAAAGAAATTTCTTCACTCAAAGAAGATATTGAGAAGGCACGAGAAAATGATTTTGGCCGTAAACTATTCGAAGCATTTGCTAACGAATATTCTCACTCCTATCTAAATGAAAAGAGTGAAACTTCTAAACTTCTCAAAGTTGTAGATACTAAAAATCAACAACTAAGCGAAGCAAAGGTTGCGGCGGCCAAGGCAATTAAACTTGCGGAAAAACAGGCTGATGAAAATCGTATGATTAATGAGTCAATTGCCCGCAAAGAAAAAATCGATAATTTGGTTGCACCTTTGAGTGTTGATCAAAAAGAAATAATGATGGATTTGTTAGAAAGTGTTCAAACTTCTAGACTAACGTCTCAGTTTGAAAAGTATCTACCGGCAGTTATCGACGGCAAGAGTCCAACAAAAAAGGCAAAAGTATTGGCAGAGGCAAAAGAAATAACAGGCAACAGAGAAACCGAAAAAACTGATATCTCAGCAAACGCAAGTAATATCATCGATATTAGACGTTTAGCTGGTTTAAACTAAGGAGATAACAATGTCAGAACTACTAGAAAGTCGCTGGCAAGAGACCAAAACAGCACTTCTTGAAGGCCTACAAGGCACAAAGAAAGCAGTTATGTCGTCAACGCTAGAAAATACACGAAAGTATTTGGCTGAGACCGCAACTGCAGGTGCAACCTCTGCCGGTAACATAGCAACGCTTAACCGAGTGATCCTACCAGTGATCAGACGTGTTATGCCAACCGTTATTGCAAACGAAATCGTTGGTGTTCAACCAATGACAGGACCAGTGGGTCAAATCCACACACTAAGAGTACGGTACTCCGATACTGTTGGTTCAGGTGCCTCAGGCGCAGTAGCAGGTGAAGAAGCACTTTCACCATTCAAAATTGCGGAAGCATATTCCGGTAATGCAACATCAGGTAAAGCAGACGCAACTGCCGCACTTGAAGGCGAAGCTGGAAAAAGACTAAGCATTCAGATCTTAAAGCAAACTGTTGAAGCTAAATCACGTAAGCTATCAGCAAGATGGACTTTTGAATCTGCACAAGATGCTCAGTCACAGCATGGTATTGATGTAGAAGCCGAAATTATGGCGGCTCTTGCACAAGAAATTACTGCTGAAATCGATCAAGAGATCCTAGGTTCTCTTGCTACCCTAGCAGGTACAGGTACTGATACATTTAACCAAGCAAGTGTATCTGGTACAGCTACTTTTGTTGGTGATGAGCACGCCGCTTTGGCTGTTCTCGTTAACAGAGCGGCAAACAGAATTGCACAAAGAACAAGAAGAGGCGCAGGTAACTGGGCTGTTGTTTCTCCAGCAATCCTAACTGTACTACAAAGTGCTACAACTTCAGCGTTCGCAAGAACAACTGAAGGTACATTTGAAGCACCAACAAACACCAAAATGGTTGGTACACTAAACTCAGCAATGAAGATATATGTAAACACATATGCGGCTGACGATGATGTGCTAGTTGGTTACAAAGGTACAAGTGAATCAGACGCGGCGGCGTTCTATTGCCCATACATTCCGTTGATGAGCAGTGGCGTTGTGCTTGATCCAACATCATTCGAACCAGTTGTGTCTTTCATGACTAGATACGGATATGTTGAGTTATCAAACACAGCTTCGTCTCTTGGTAATGCGGCTGACTACCTAGAGAAGGTAGAAGTTAACAGCGGCAACCTTGCTTTCAGCTAATATTTTTAGCAACATAATAATGAAAAAGGCCGTCAAGGCCTTTTTCTATGAGTAAATACTGCAAGGAGTTTACAATGGTACGTACTGGACAAATATACAAATTTGTTGGCAACAAAGGCGTAATACGCCCTGATAAGTTTGGACAAGTAAGAAAAGATGTTTTGTTTAATAAATCAGAACATACTTTGATCATAGGAGATCGAGTTGAATACGAACATCTTGAAAGTAAAGGTAGAATATACGCAATTAATTTAAAAAAAATATAAAAAAAGGTTGACCATTAGTGTTTTATTTGCTATATTATAAACATAGTTAGACGACGGTCTAGTTAGAGTAGTGCAAGGAAACGTGTCTTACCAAGAGGCATAACTTGA
>MDSY01070203.1_pt1 | contig 11171 bp, 9 predicted proteins | sample 811131 | NCBI WGS metagenome assembly MDSY01 (sample SAMN05326643, study PRJNA326480) | marine metagenome | isolation source: seawater | place: Atlantic Ocean: South West | collected 2010
CCCCCCCCCCCGCGCTCTCCCATCTGGGATCCGATGCCTTCACAATTAGAGATGGCGCCGTCTCCAATCTCGGGATCCATGGCACACGCGGTGTGTGTGTGTGTGTGTGTGTGTGTATGTGTGTCGACCCGCCCCGTTGGAGCGAACGCGCTCCTGCCGATGCGCGCCGCTCGCTATGAATAAGCCGTCCCCCTCCGAGTGGCGGTGGCGCGGGCCTTTCACTCGCCGGGCCCGTAGCCGGGCGTGCCGCACTTGAACCCCTTCGCCCGCTTGTAGAGGCGCTCCTCGTCATCGTTGAGCTTGTCGCGGTCCCAGCATCCCGACGACGTCCGCCGGTGGTAGCGCCGCTGCCCCTGAGCGCTCGGACATCCAAAGATGGCACGTAGATCGCACACCTCTGGCTGCTTATGCACCTGCTGGTTGAAGATATCGTCGGGGTCCATCTCTTCCTGCGCGGCGAGCGCGGCTCCTAGCTGCGCGCTCGACTCCCACTTCGGGATCTTCGAGCGGTCCGTCTTGTCCTCCTCCTCGCCGTCCTCGTCGCTCTCCTCGTCGGAGTTCTCCGGCTCGTCGCAGATCGGGTACTGCTGCGAGGCGCGCGCGCCCTCGCCGCTCGGGAGCACCGGCCGCTCCCACGTGGTCTGCTTCGTGGCCGCGTGGTGGTAGTACGAGCGCCCGTCGGTGTGCGTGTACTCCTTCCACCCATCGGGGAGCGGCGGCTGCGCTCCAGCCGCCGCCGCCGCCGCCGCCGCCGCCTTGGAGCTGCCGGCGCTCTTGGCGGCCGCCGCGGGCTGCTGCTGCGCCTTCGCCTTCGCCTGCTGCTCGTGCGCCTCCTTCTGCGCCTGTGCGAGCGCCTTGCGCCGCTCCTCCGCCTTCTGCTTCTCCTCACCCTCAGCCTTGTCAGCCCTCTCCTTGTCCGCCCTCTCCTTGACCGCCTTCTTGGCCTTGGCCGACTGCTCCTCCTCGAGCTGCTCGCGCCGCCGCTGCTCGACCTTCTCCCTCTCCTCTTTGGCCTTACGCCGCCGCTCCTCCTCCTCTCGCGCCGCCTTCTCCTTCTTCGCGCTGATCTCGCGCTCGCGCTTCTTGGCCGCCTCCTCCTTCTCCGCCTGCTGACGCCTCGCCGCCACCTCCTGCTCCTCCTTGCGCCGGCGCACCTCCTCCGCCTTCTTGTGCTCGCGCTCGAGCTTGGCCTTACGCGCCGCATCCGCCGCCGCGCGCTGCTCGTTCGCCTTCGCCTGCCGCTCCTCCTGCTGCTTCAGCTTCTGCGAGCGCTCCGGCTGCTCGAACTTGGCCACCGCGCCCCGCACCAGCTTGCCCGGAGCCGCGCCCGGCTTGAGCGACGACTTGCCGACGGCTCGCGGGATGCCGCTCGCTGCCGCGGCAGCCGCCGCCAGGAGCATCGAGGCACTCGCGTCGCCCTCCTTGGCTACCGACGGCGGAGCCACCTTGGCCTCCTCGACGGGCTCCTCCTGAGCGTCCGGAGCGGGGCTCGCCTCTGCAGCCGCCTCCGCGGCCGCCTCCGCGGGCAGGCTCTCGCGTTTCGAGTCGGACCTTTCGGAGCCGAGCGCCGAGGAGAGCGTGTTCGTGAGGCCGCGCATCAGCTTGGAGCCCCACCCCTCGCTCGATTCGGACTCCTCAGGAGCGGCGTCGGCAGGCTGTGGCGCCGTCTGCGCACCATCCGTAACCTCCTGCTCTGCCGCGGCGGGCTCCGCCTCACTCGGCACCACGTGCGCTTGAGGCGCCTCCGCCTCCACCTCGTCGGCTGAGGGCGCCTCCGCTACCACCGGCACTGGCGCGGGCACTGCCGGCGGCGGGCCCAGCAGCTCGATGCCCATCTTGGGCAATGGCGGCGACTTGCGCTTCGGCTCCTCCATTGCTGCCTCCTCCATTGCTGCCTCCTCCGTCGCGTCCGCCTCCGTCGCTGCCTCTGCACCCGTAGCCTCCACCGCATCAGCCGAGACGTCCGCGTCGGCCGCCTGGGCCTCAGCGGCCGCCTCCACCGCCGCCTCCACCGCCGCAGCCTCAGCAGCCGGCGCGGCCTCATCTTCGACCGGCTCCTCGGTCACTTGGCGAGGGTGAGCCTGTGTCATCTGAGGATCCTCAACGGCCTCATCCGCCGCCTCGATGGCGGCATCCCCGCCATTCTCGAGGTGCTGCGTGAGCCGCGCGACGAGGACATCCTTCCTGCCGTCGGTGGGCAAGCCGATCCGCGTGAGCTCGGAGCGCAGGTTGGCGACAGTCATCTTGCTGGGATCCTCAGGCAGCTGCTCCTCAACAGCTGAATCCTCTTCCGTCTCCTCCTTTGCACCTCCGGCCTCCGCCTCGGCCTCTTCGACCGCGGGCTCCTCGACGATTCGAGAGGCGGCCGCCGACTCGTTGGCCTCCGGCTCGTTGGCCTCCGGCTCGTTGGCCTCCGGCTCGTTGGCCTCCGGCTCGTTGGCCTCCGGCTCGCCAGCGTCGGCAGCCTCCTCGGCCTCCGGCTCGTTGGCCTCCGGCTCCTCCTGGACAGACTCGCCCTCGAGGAATTTGGCGAGCCTTGCGACGAGCACGTCCTTCCTGCCGTCGGTGGGCAGATCGCGCTCGGCGAGCTCCTTGCGCAGATCCGGAACCTTCATCCGTGCGAGCTGGTGCGGCTTGAGCTCGGCGGCATCATTCGTGGGCGACTCTGCGCGTGCCGAGTCGCTGAGTGCGATGGCCATGCTGATGCCAGCGAGGACTTCCTCCTTGGCCATCCGCTTCGTCCCACCCTTCGCGTGATACACCGGGTGCGCCAGAGGTGCGAGCTGGTCCTCGTCCTCGGCTCGCGCTTGACGCTTGCTCGCCTCCTCACCCTCGGAGCTGCTTGACGACTTGCGCTTGGAGGCTTCTTTGGCTCCGGAGTCGCGAGAGCTGAGGGGCAAGCGGAGGGATGGAACCGACGCCATCCCCTGACCCTGCGCCCCGGTCTCGTTCTCCGCGTCCTCCGCAACTGGAGCGAGAGCCTTCTTCCCACGCTTGGCACGCGCCGGCTTTGCATGGGAGCGTGGGCACTCGAGCTGTGGCATCCTGCGAAACGGCAAGGGGTGGCAGGGTGAGGAATGGGCCAGAAGTGCCCCGCGAGCCCCCGAATCCCTCAGCACCGCGCCAGTCCCTCGCCCCTGCCCTGGTCCAGTCAGCCAGCCAGTCGCTAACTGCACAGTCCAGCTGCTCAGAGCACGCACATTTGATACTTCAGCTTGCGCTTGTTGGTCTGGACAGTCTCGGTCAACCAATCCAGGTGTATCTGCGCCATCTCATCGCACTCATCCTTGTGCCCTTTGAGCTCCGCATCGATCTTGCCGAGCAGCTGCTCGAGGAAGACCATTGCTGTGACTGGCGAAGTCCGAAGTGGCCTTTTGAGTGAAGCGCTCCAAACAAATAACCCCCCCACCCCTTATGGGCAAAACCCGTCCGCCGCGGCTTGAATTTTTTTTGGAGTCGTGGGGGGGTAAACTATTGGTGGAAAAGAGGGCGGGGGGGACCTCTGGCCTGCCACACCTTGGTGTGAACTGATGATGGCTGTCCTCCGCTCGTGGCGTCCGGTCGCAGCGACCTTCCTCATGCTCTCCGTGAGCATGGTTCAGTCCCAATCGGCGGTGGCGGAAGCCGTGGGCTCCGCCTACGCGCCCGAGTGCCCCGACGAGCGCGGTCCCTTCCCCGACTGCCCCGGCGCCGGTTGCGTTGGCACAGCGGAGGTCCGCCGCCAGACTGCCATGGACAAGGCGAAGAGCATTGACCTGACCCAGCCGTGGGCCAAGGTGCGCGAGGATATCGTCGGCGCGTGCGGCCTCAAGGTCTCCAGCAGCACCTCCCACTGCTTCGACGACTTCAACCACGTGGACTGCTGCACGATGGTTGCGTCGAACGCATTCAACACCAACGCCGAGTCGGCCATCATGGGAATGCACGCGGTCAACCAGCTGGGCGCGCACATCAGCGACGGATCGATCGATTCCCACGGCGAGGGCGGCTCCTGGTGCACCTGCCAGCTCCAGACGCCCAACGATGTCTGCCACCGCCAGTTTGGCGCCCGCCCGGCCTTCAAGCTCGTCTGGTGCGAGGGCTCGCGCGTGGCGGCGCTCATGGACGACGACGGGAACGTGCTCAACCATGGCAAGCCGCAGGACTTTGAACTCTTCCACTACGCCGAGCGCGCCGACGCCTGGCGCATCCTCATGCTCTCGAAGGACTCCGCGTGGGCCGACAAGCGTGAGGCTGCGTGCGAGCAGGTCCTTCAGTGGAAGGGCTACCAGGATACGGACGTGACCGGCATGGGCGACGCGCCCGAGACTCTCTCGTGCGACTCGGATGACGAGCCGAGCCGTCGCATGCTCCAGGCCGCCGCTGCCACTGAGGCCGAATGGCACGATGCGTGGCGCCAGCGCTTTGCGTGCTGGTGGATTGGACTGCCCATGCCAACCCAGTCTCAGATGGGCGCGTGCATGGGCGCGCTGGGCATCCACCTCGGCTCGCGCCTCGACGCGGCGTGGCGCGCCACCCAGACCATGATGGGACGCACGCCACCGCCGATGCAGTCCTCATCCGCCGCCACCGACGCCAACTGCGAATTCCTCAAGCAGCAGAACTATTTCAGCATGCCAGACTTTCCCGAGCTCCCCTCGTCGATGACCACCCCAGAGTTCCGCCTGCCGCCGATCCCGAGGCTGATGCCCTCCTTCCAGCACCTCCAGAGCCTCGAGCGGGGGATCCCAATCTCACAGCTCCTCGCAATCTTCGACTCCTCCGAGTCGGAGGCCACCTTGGCACAGTTTGCCGCTCCGGCCGCCAGCGAGCCGTCGACGCACGCCGACGCATCGACGCTCTCCAACACGGCGAGCCTGGGCATCGGCGCCGCGGCGGGATTCCTCTCGGTCGGCCTCGTCGCCGTGATCGCACGCCGTGCGCGCACCTCCACAAAGGGTCGCCCGGCTATCCGCCGCCGAGATGATGTCAAAGGTGACAAGGCGGTGGCGGGCACGCCCGCCGGCGCAACGGCAGAGATGATGTCCATGTGATAGCGCTGACAGCGTCGGCGCGTCTAGGGGGTCAAACGTGGGACGTTGCAAGAAGGGGCGGGGGGGTTCGCTGTCAGAGAATCGCTGTCAGAGAAGCTCCTCGCACGCAAAAAAACAAAAGGAAAACGGATCAGAGCGTGCACAAACAGGAGGGCGGCGCAAGATACGTATGCACGGACTTTGGGTGCGTGGTGACCTTGGGGGGAAAGGGTGATGGGCGGAAAATGTAGGGAGAGAGAACGCGCGCCCACTGCTGCGCGAGGGCTCCCACTCGTAAAGAACGAGCCTTTGATGTTTGCATGCGTGGTGTATGTATACACGCTGAAAGAAGCGGCTTGCGGTACGCAACCTGATTGAACGTTGAGACAAGTACATTGTCAGGCAGAGGAGTGTGCACTGTGAACAAGTACGGGGTGCGCGTGTGGCGTGTAGGTCTTTGCCCTCCAGTGAGCCTCAGTTGAAATGCGAACATTGTGATTGTCACTGTGACTGTGAAGTGCTTCTGTTGAGTTCTCATGTACGACTAGTAATACTCATGTACCTACCTACACCCGGATGTTGTTCCTGTTGCTCTGACAGTGAGATACTTTGAGGGGAGCGATGCTGGTGAGGTCTCGTCTCCTGTCGCTTGGGCTTCGCGGGGGCGCGTGCCGACCAGCGGCTCGCGCTTGTAGTTCGAGCAGCAACAATGGATACACCCTCGACGAACGCATGCGCCAGGTTGGCAAGCGCCTTACTCCGCCATGAGAACTCCTGTTCGCCCAGCTCCTGCCGCGTTTGCGCTCAGCGCCCTGCCGCAATGTCCGCCCTCAGCAGTGCTCCCGCCCACTCGCTGTGAGCGCATCTGCTTCGATCTTTCACCTCCATCTCTCTCCCCCCTCCGTCGACAGGAGCTCTATGCGCTCTTCCCATCGGCAGCAGTCGGCCCAGCCGCGCCAGAAGTGCCGGAGCCCAAGCCTCGGACGCGTGAACGGAAGATGCCAGATCACGAGCTGCCGCCTTACTGCGAGGCCAACTTCCGAAAGCTCGCCTTCATCTTCACACGCGCTCCCCGGCGTGCCGACTTCCCGAAGGAGAAGATCTACACCAAGGAGGCCATCGACATGCTCTACAGACACTACTACAAGAATCCGTAGATAGCATGCAACCTTCTGGCCCACCTAGTATTGAATATGTGTGTACGTATCTAGCTCAGTCGCAGTCGGTGGTTTGATGTATGTGTACTGTCATCAGTTGTGCAGTCGTATCGTAGCCCAGTCCAGAGCTACGTAAATTCATATATATTTATATATATATAGGTCCTAAATAAAAATATTAATATAAACATCTAGGTTCCTAGGAACCTAGGAACCTAATATGCTTCAAAATTGAAATAATTTTAAGAAAAATAATCCAAATCTTCATCCTCATCGCTTATTGATGATTTTGATTATCATTATGATTATAGGCTGAGGTTCCTACCGCTTATAGTTATTTAGTTGATTCAAATTCATTATCATCGCTTTCACTAACTCGACAGTATTGGCTGTGTGCATATAGCTAAACTTAAACACGCATTTAGATTCAAGTATACAGTAATTGAGTCGATATATTATACAATAGAGATACAGTTTCTTGTCACAGGAATTCAAGCATGAGAACCCACCAGCAGCGTCGGTCCCGAGGCTGGGCGCTGTTCCAAGCCCTCGCCCATCGCCCATCCCACCCCGCCCGCCCCACTGCCGACCTTAGCCGCCAACCGATCGGCACCGACATCTCGTGCACACCACGGCTCCTTGCACAGAGGCTCAGCCCAGCTGCGGTTCGCCTCTCGCTCGATGCGCAAGAGCTGCCTCCTCACAATCTCGACAATCTCGGGTACACGGATCGCATCGAATTGTGGACCCCTCCAGTCCGTCCTATAGAAGGGATCCTCCATCCCGAGGAAGACGTTGAGGAGCCCCGACATGGCGAGCTGCATTGCGATCGCGAATGCGATCGAGAGCCCGATGTTGGACTCATCCTGAGAGGCACCGCGGCCGAGGTGTACATAGTACGGCCCATAGAGCATCCCGAAGAAGAGCGTGTAGACGCGAGCAAAGGCGCGAAACGCCTGGGGTGTGCGGTACTCCTTGAGGTAGGTGAGGCGCTCGAATGCGACCCCCAGCTGCATCACGTACGAGTCGAGACGGTGCACCTCGCCGCCGGGGAGCCCGCGCGCCTTGAGCGCCTGCGTGAAGTGCCGAAGCTTGGCGATGCCGCTATCTACGACGAGCCGCTGCTCATGTGCGATGGCCATGAGCTCCTGCTGCTCGCGCTTGCCGCCGCAGCAGTGGAGCGTCTGTCTCGCCCGACCCCATCGCTTCACGTCGAAGTACGCCACGAGCGCAGTGAGCAGATCCGCCGCCAGATTGTGCAGAGCCCTCCTCGATTCCGCCGGGTCGGCGAACCGGTCGAGCACGCGCACTTGCTCGCCCTCGACGGCAACGGTCCATGTGAAGGCGGCGCCCCAGAGTGCGATCATGCAGCCGGAGAGCTGGCCGAATTGGTGCAGTGCATCTTCGCGCCGCCTGAAGCCCATGGCGATGCCTTGGGAGATGGGGAAGATGACTGCGAGAGAGACTACGTTCCAGCTCATGTTCACGTGGAGGTTGGGCGCGTAGAACCAGTAGACGAGGGTGCATGCGACGCCGATAGCCACACCAAGGATCGCGTCGGGAGTCGTCATCACGCGCACGACGATCACGCCGCAAGCAAAGAGGTTGAGAAGCTCTTCAGTCCATCCACGAGAGAAGCCGAGCTCAGACGGCCGAGCTGTGAGACCCGAGACCGCGGCGCTCGTCTTCCAGATGGTGCTGCCTACCCTGCTCCCCACCTCCGCGAATGCGCCATGCAGCCTCGTCTGATGAACTCCATCCAGGCTCGGCTTGCTTGGACCTGGCCCATCTAAACCAGCCATCCGAATCGGACAGAAACTCGCGCGCCAAAAGAAGAAAGTCTTATAGAATGCCAAATGGATCTTGTCGGGAAGCGCCGGTTCGTGCCGGCGTGGCTCCTCTGTGCCTCGTGTTCTAGTGCACACGGCCTCGTGACGATCGAGAGGGTCACCGTCAATGGCACTGTCTCTAAGAGCATCGCTGCAAATTGCATCGAGCTCGCGCCGCAGGTGCGCCACTGCACCGAAGCGGACGTTTCTGGCAAGGATCTCGCAGTACGAGTGCAGACGACTTTCGAGCCGCGAGAGTGTGGGCAGCGCGTCGAGAGTGAGTCGTTCATTCTCATGCACTACACCGGACGCGTCCTCGACTCGGCCTCGGGCGAGACGGGCCAGCCATTCGTCTCGGTGCACGACTTCACCGCGGCGTCTCCGATTGCGCTCGGCAGCCCACAGACCATCAGGGGATGGACCTACGCACTCGAGGGGATGTGTGAACGGCAGAGGGCTACCATCACCCTGCCACCCGAACGTGAGAGCCTCTCCCGCACACCGCCGTCCTCGACAGCGCCGCCCACGCCACCGCCCACGCATTCGATGACACGCATTCGATCTCATCGCCTCCTTGTGCTGCTTGTGCACAGTTGCGCATGGCGGCAATGTATCCGCGGGTATCCCGGCGGACTCTCGCGTGGAATACGAGGTGGAGATTGTGGTCGTGCTCGACCAAGCAGCCAACGGCAGGCCGATGCGGCCCAACGTGTTTGCAATCATCGATGCGGACGGCAATGCATATCTCGATGAGGCGGAGGTTCAGAGACACTTTGGATGGCTTCGCAGAGATGTGCCACCGGATCTTTTTCGAGCTCAGGATGGAGATCGGGATGGGCGAATCTCATGGGACGAGTTTTCTGGGCCCAAGGGGCCACGACCCAAGGATGAGCTGTAGGTCTGTGTAGCCATAGATTTAGATTAGAAATAGAATCATGAAAGAATGATATTAGAAAATGCGACGATAATCATAATTGTGCGCGTACGTTTCTGATGGGAATTCAGCCTATAGAAATAGATTAATTGAAATTCGAATAACAGCATGATACATATCCACCGACACCGTGACGATATGATTGCCTCGACTGGCGCACAACGCAACTAGCGCATGTGACGAGCGACAGATCTAAGTGAATGAGATTGCATCAGCCACCAGAGCACCCACATCCAAGAAGGGGCTTTCACTCTAGCAGCGTCATTTTCCCGATCACTCTTCGCCGCGGTCACCGTGCACCGTCATTCTTCACGCTCTACGCGCGGACGCCTGCCGCGGCGAGCACCGCCGAGATGTCCGGCGTCGCTCCAGGCACCACATCCTGATGGTCGAAGACGACGTCATCGCCATCTATCACGTAAGTACCGCCGAGCACTTTGACCCCCTGCGGGAACTCTCCGACCTTTTCTGGCTTGGGCGAGAGTGCCATCACGTTGCGGAGGTAGCTCCACCAGCGACCGGGGCTCATGTCACGCGGAGGCTTGAAGTCCGGTGCCGATTCGAGCTGCGTGTCCCCCATGAGATTGGTGAATCCGGCAGCGCGGTAGACGGCAAAATCGGAGCTCGGGTCGACCAGGGCGGATGTTTGGTCAATCTCGGGGTTGAGCTCGAGGAACTTTGCGAGTTGTTCGGAGGAGCCAACGGAGATGAACAGAGGCCCCTTGACGCCCGCCGCAGCCAGCTTCGGAAGCTCCTTGGACCACTGCAGGCAGTAGTCCCAGCAAAGGGGTCATCCCAGATGTCGGAGGAAGATGACAACTGCGCTGCCCTCGTCGCCGATGATGGAGGAGGCGCGGGTGAGGCTACCGCGCGCGTCGAGAAGCTCCATGCTCCGCAGCGTCTCCCCCGAGACCAGCACGTCATTCACGTAGATGCCGGAGGGAAGCGCACACTCCTCCTCCTCGCAGTCCATGCCCGCGGGCGGCTGCATGAAGGAGAGCGTCGGCGGCAGCACGGTACGTGGCGCGATGGCTGGAGCGGTCGTGTGGCAAGCTCCCATGGGAGCCGCGACGAAACCGCTCGCAGAACCTGCCAGCGCACCCAGACCCAGCGCTCGCAGTGAGGTCCGCATGGCTGAAGACCTTTCGTGGAACCGTGCGTAAAAAATGATCTTCATCTTGTTTCTCGGTACGGTACGTAACAATAGGAACCTAGGAACTAATTTCACTGACCCGAGTGATTTTGCCTCGGCATCATGGACCCGGCATCGGCCGAGCAGCCGGGGAAGCGCAAGCTGGAGGAGGACACGGAGGAGGAGGCCCAGCGTGCTGTCAAGACGCTCGTTTCCACGTGGGAGCCCCCGGCCCAAACCGACGTCCTTGAGGACGCTCAGCAGCAGGCGCCATCAGAGGCGCCAGCAGAGGCGCTGCCGGAGGGGGAGGCCCAGGTGGAGGCCCAGGGGGAGGCCGAGGGAGAGGCCGAGGGGGAGGCGGAGCCGGAGATCAACGCCGACGCGGAGGGAGCGCCGAGCGCCGCCGACGGCACACCGCCCGTCTCCTCTGCCGACAGCGCCCTCACCGCTCAGCCGCCGACCGACCCGCCGACCGACCCGCCTCCCCAATCTGCAGATGCGATTCCGACGCCCTCTCCGAATGCGGCGTCTGCGAGCGCGGCGTCGGCGAACGAGGCGTCTGCGAATGCGCCACCGCCGCCCGCTTTCAACGGCGCCATCCTCTTTCCTGAGTGGCCGCCGCACTCCTCGAGCCAGCACCGGCACGTGCGTGCGGCGGAAGCGGAAGCGGGTGCGGTGCGTCACGACATCTCGATCGCAGATTCGATGGGTGGGAAGATCATCGGGCACGGCGGCGCAACATCCCGCGAGCTCAAGGCCGCCACAAACTGCAACGTCTTTGTGCTACTCAAGGAGGGGGCGCCGCCAGGGTTCACTAAAGAGCAAAGACTCGTCATACTGATCGGGAGGCCGGAGCAGGTGAAACAGATTCTGGTCGCTAAGGGGAGCCAAGGGAGTTGGAGCTAAGGGAGTTGGAGCGACGGGAGTGGGGAGCTAAGGGAGTGGGGAGCTAAGGGAGTGGGGAGCTAAGGGAGTGGGAGCCTGCGCGTCGTCTCATGCGCCTTTCTCTCTCTCCCCCCCCCCCCCTCGCCCCCACCTTGACCCCCACCGCACCCCACCTTCACCCCCACCCCACTCCACCCCGCCCCACCCCACCTTGACACCCAC
>MDSY01081669.1_pt1 | contig 11165 bp, 9 predicted proteins | sample 811131 | NCBI WGS metagenome assembly MDSY01 (sample SAMN05326643, study PRJNA326480) | marine metagenome | isolation source: seawater | place: Atlantic Ocean: South West | collected 2010
AATCTATGAATTTATCAAAAGCATTTCCAATAACATTTTTTGACCAATATTCTCCTTTAATTAAGTTCTTTCCAAAAATTTCTTTCCAGAAGTTCCAGAGTTTTAAATCTCTGGTATGGAAAATATGTGGCCCAGTATCAACAAAGAAATTTTTCCATTTCCAAGTTCTACACATACCACCCACCATATTTTTTAATTCATATATTTCTACTTCCCATCCTTTTTCCGACATCAGCCATCCTGTGACTAATCCAACAGGTCCAGCTCCTAAAATAATAACTTTGTTTTTTTTTTTAATCATAAGTTAAATCTATCTTAATTTTTTTTTTTATTTTTTTAACAAAGTTTAGTTTTTTTTTTTGTGTAAAAGAAATTAAACTTCCAAAACCATTACATACCCCAAAAATTTTTTTTGGTCTCTGAACATCGTCAACAATTATGTCATTTTTTTGACCCACAATACCCTGTGCAACCAATCTTATTCCATTAAAGACCTTTGAAAAATTTTTTTTATCATATTTTTGATCTGTATAAATTGTATTCTCTATATAGGAAAAATAAGATGGTGTAATATCTAGCCTATAAATATCAATTTTTTTTTTATTTAAGTGTAAAATAGCCTGTCTTGAAAAATTACCTTTTCCAACGTCTATTAATAAAGAATTTCTTTTTATATTTTTAATTTGGGTGTGCTTGATTACATTGCTTTTATCTGTTGCAGCAATGATTATATCAAATTTTTTTAAATCCTTTGGTTTCTCATTGATTGCAAAAACTTTCGATAAAGTGCCTTCTGGTTTAACTAAATTTAGTGTTTTAGAAAATTCATTAGATAATTTTTTTCTTCTTCTGTAAAGAAAGGTTATTGCTCCACTTTCAACAAATTTCAAAGCAAGCTTAAATCCAATATTTCCTACTCCAAAAATAATAATTTTCTTACCACCTAAGCCTCTTTTGTCATTTAAAAAAAATTTATTAACTAAGGTCTCGGTTGATGTGATGGCCAGATCATTTGCTTTATACACTCTAATTTTGGATTTTTTTATTTTTTCTTTTATGGTTCTTTCTATATTAACCAAAGAATGCTTATTGTTTTTTGATTTAACTTTCTTTTCTATATCAACAAAAATATAATCAACTTTACCATCAACTATTTTTGCAATTTTTTCTGCAATTGAATCATTGTAAACAACCGCACCAAAAAAAATTACTTTTTCATTTTCTCTAACTGGAGTAAAATAATATTTTTTATTTTCTAATTTTTTAGTATTCCCTAAAAAAAAACAAACTAGTTTATTTTCTTTTTTTGCTTTTTTCGCTATAGATGATAATGTTTTAATTAAATCTATCATTTTGAGATAGATATACGATAATTTTAGATATGTATATTGAATGAAACAAAAAATTAATTTTGGAGTAATAATTCAAGCTAGAATGGGATCAACTAGACTCCCAAATAAGATACTACTAAATTATAAAAAAGTTACACCTTTAAACATTTTAATAAAAAGGTTAAAAAACTCTAAATATATAGATGAAATCTTCATTGCGACTACACGCAATAAAGCGGATAAAAAAATAGTCAATTTTTGTAAAAAAAATTCACTTAAGTATTTCAGGGGTTCTACAAACAATGTTTTATCTAGATATCATCATACTGCTAAAAAATTTAGAATAGAAAACATCATAAGAGTAACTTCTGACTGCCCACTAGTTGACTATAGAATAATAGACCAAATGATTAAAATCTATAAAAAGAAAAAAATAGATTACCTCGCCAATACATATCCACTACCAACAAAATACCCTGATGGAATGGATATAGAAATATTTTCAAAAAAGACACTTCAAAAAAGTTACAATAATGCATTTTTACCTTCTGAAAAAGAACATGTAACCCCCTATATGTGGAAATATAATAAATTTGAAATTTATAAAAAAACTTATCAAAAAGATTTATCAAAATATAGATTTTGCATAGACTATCCAAAAGATTTTAAACTATTATGCTCTCTAATTAATAACTTTAAATCAAAAATTTATGATTTAAGTATGGAAAATATTGTTAATTTTGTAAAAAAAAATCCAAGTTTGATATATTATCAAAAAAATATTAAAAGAAATGAAGGTTGGTCATCCTCTTTAAAAAAAGATAAAAAATACAAAAAATGATAAAAAACAAAAATATTATTTTAACAGGATCAGAGGGATTTTTGGGGAGTTTTTTAAAAACTGAATTAAACAAAAGTGGTTATAATATTATTTCTATAGATAAAAAAAATAGAAAGAGTAAAGACTATTTTAAAACTGATCTGTCTAAGTCTAAAGATATATCTCAAACACTAAAAAAAATTAAAAAAAAATTTAAAAAGATAGATGTTTTGATAAATTTAGCTGCTGTTCAAATTTTCACCGATTTTGAAAAAAGAAATATTAATGAGATTGATGTTATGCTTAATGTAAATTTAAAAGCAAACATTTTACTCTCACAGTTTGTTTATAAAAATTATTTTAAGAAACAAAAAAAAGGAAATATAATTAACCTAGCATCAATATTTGGCTTAATTTCTCCAAATTTTGATAATTATAAAAAAGGTGATCGTAAATCTTCAGAGACCTATGGTGCTTCAAAGTCTGGAATAATACAATTAACTAAATACTTTTCTAATTATATGTCTAAATACAATGTTAAAGTAAACTCAATTTCGCCAGGTGGTGTTGAAAATAAAGCTGTTCAAACAAAGGCATTTATTAACAGATACAAAAAAAATGTTCCATTAAAAAAAATGGGTAGCAAAGAGGATGTTATAAACCAAATTATATTCTTACTGAGTCAAAAATCTGACTACATAACCGGACAAAATATTGTAATTGATGGTGGTTATACTTCTGTCTAAATTTAATAAGTCATTTTTCTAGTTAGATTTTTTAAAAGTATTTTGTTTTTTTTGATACTATAAGATATTTGCTTAAAAACCTCATCACAATTCTTAAAATATTTTGATATATCGCGACTTTTGTGAGCGTAGGTAACTGTCATATAATTGGTTGCTAGATAGCCTCGTTTTATCATTAATTCTGTGAAGTAAGTATGTAGTTTTTCACTTTTTTCACCATAATCAAACTCAAATGAAGGCATGCTTATAAATTTATTTGTTTTTATTTTTAAATCATGTTTTTTTGCTAACACTATCCATTTTTTTAAAATTAATTTTCCATTTAAATTAATATGTTTAAATACTTTTTTATCTTTTAAAAAGTCAATTGTTGCTAAAGCAGCCACAAAACCTATTCTTTCTGTCCAAGCAGTGCTACTTATGAAAGTTTCTGAAGCTTTTTGCATTATCTTTTTTTTTCCTAAAACTGCTGAAATAGCATAGCCATTTGCAAGAGCCTTACCATAAATAACTATATCTGGTTCTAGATTCGATTTTTTATAAACACCACCTAAACACTCCCTCCATCCAGATGTTATCTCGTCTACTATAATTATAATTTTTTTGTTTTGTTTTAATTTGTTTAGTTTTTTTACAAAATCTTTTGATAAATATTCATATCTAGCACCTTCTATAACGACAATTCCTATATCTTTATTCTTGTTTATTTTGTCATTTAGTGAATCAAAATCGTTAAATTTAAATGGTACTATTGTTTTTCTAAGACCCTTTGGAACACCTAGAGGTTTTAGATCTTTTAAAAGATGATTGTTAAGATTTTTATTGTTTTCAATATTTGCAGACAGGTACCAATCATGCCATCCATGATATCCACTAAATGCAATTGTTGTTTTTTTTGTATTAGCTCTGGCTATTCTAACAGCCATAGACATTGCTTCACCACCTCCTTTCGCAAACTTTACCTGATCAGCAAAAGGATCCCATTTCAATAATTCTTTAGCTAGCAAGTATTCTTCTAAAGAGTTTAATGTTGTGTTTATACCTCCGTCTATTTTTTGTTTAACTTTTATATCAATACTCTTATTAGCATATCCCAATATAGCTGTGCCAACACCCATGATACTAAAGTCAATATATTTTCTATTATTTAAATCCCATAAATTAATACCTTTGGCTTTTTTATAGTATGTGGGCCATCCCTTATTTAAAAATCTACCTGGTCTTTTAGATAATAGGCCATTTCCTCCAGGTATAACTTTCAGGGCTTTTTTCCAAATATTATTTTGATTCATTAAAAAACTTGATTGTCTTAATTGCTTTTGTAAAAAATATTTTTGGTATTTTCTTTTTATTTTTACATTTTTCAATAAAAAAATTAACTGATTTTTCTAAAGAAATATCGTAACTGATATTTTGATGAATATGTGATAATTTTTTTTTTGTTGGTGTTATAAACAATCCATTTTTATCAAAAACATTTCTTGGATAGTATAAAATAATTTTATTATCAGAAATTTTAATTAATGCGTTTGACATAAATATATTTATTTGGTCGTAAAAAATTGTACTGTAAGATAAAAAAATTGTTGCTATAGATTTGCTTTTATTTTTAACAAAAATTAAGCAAGAGTCTTCTTCTTTATTTACATTTAAATTATTAAAGATTTCGATACTACATTTATTAAACAAATGATAAAAAAAATTTATATAATGACTTCCTAAATTTCCAGAAATTTTTTCAAAAATATTTTTTGATGTAAATCTCCAGTTATTCTTCATTGATTTTTTGAAAGAAATACCGTTACTTAATTTAATATCAATGTTTACTAGTTTGCCATATTTTTTATTTGAAATAATCTTCTTTAATTTTATAAAAACATCATTAAATAATAAATTATAATTAATGTATGTTTTTGATATTTTTTTATCAGAATAATTTTTCAAATATCTATACTCTTTTCCATTAGAAGCTGCAGGCTTTTCACAAAATATATATTTTTTAGATTTTTCAAAGTTTTTTAAATATTTAAAGTGTGTATTTGTTGGCGATGTAATAAAAATACACTCACATATATCTAGTTCCTTTAGACTATATGTAAAAATTATTTTTTTATTTTTTGAATATAAAAAATTTTTAGAATTTATTTTTTTATGAAGAAAGACTTTTATTTTTTTAATATTATAATTTAAACACAATATATTAATAACTTTTTCACTATGATTTTTATATCCGATTACTCCTGCAATCATTTAAGTATTGGTACATCTATTACATGGGAAGATTGATTTTCTATTTTTTTTCATATGCTCACTTCTTAAGTCATTATAATATTCTGAATTCCAAATATTTTTTAGTTGGATATCTTGATAGTTATGTTTACTTAAAATTGATTTATAATCATAATCACACGGATTAACTTTTCCATCATACCAAATAAATACTCTTTTCCATAAATCTATGCAGGGATCTGTTATATCATTTTTTTCATTTTCATATGAGCTTTCCCATGGGAGATAATTTACGAAAGCAACTGAGTCTGAAAATTTTCCAAATATACTCTTCATAGATTTAAGTGTTTGTTTGTCATTAATTTTAACACCCGAGACTCTAATTATACATCTGGAATCTGAATATTTTTTTCTTGTTTCATATAGCATTTCAACATTCTTTAATAGTTTTTCATATTTTCCTTTTACTCTAATTTTTTCATATGTTTCTTTATCAGAAGCATCTGCTGAGATTACTAAGGTTTGAACATCATTCTCAAAAATAGCATTAGCAAGATCTTGAGTCAGAGTATTTAAGTTTGTATTAATTTTTAAAGCAACAAATTTGCCTTTCATATATTGTAAAAATTCAATAAATCTTTTGTTAAGTGTTGGCTCCCCCCTAGATGCCAAAGTAATTGCCTCTACTTTTCCATGAAGCTCATCAATAATTTTTGTAAATAGTTCATAATCCATAAATCCCATATTTTCTTTTTTTGTTGAGAAGGATTTATCAGATTGATAACACATTATACATCTCAGATTGCAAACAGAAGCAGGTTCAATTTGAACACACGGAGGATACTCATCTATTTTTTTAATTTTTGGGTATATTCTATACTTATATCTATAGATTAAATATCTTACAAACTCTTCATCTGTTTTTAGCTTAGAAACTTCTAATTTTTCGTATTCATCAAGAATAAAGTAACTTTTCTTTAAATCTTTTTTTTTTTTAAAAAACTCCTCATAACTATTAAGAATAGTTTCTAAAATTTCTTTATTGTTTTGATAAAAGTTGTTTTTTAACTCTTTTATACGATTGTAAATATATTGTTCATCTAATCCTGAATTAACAAATATATCTTCAAAGCCGCTGGGATCAGTTTCTGGTATTACATTAATTAAATTGCTCATTTGCTTGTGAATATGTATAACTATTTAAAAATTTATTCCTAGCTAAAATATGCACAGTTTAAAGACAATATTCAAATTACTTAATTACAAACAAAAAAAAGCTGTATTTTATCTTGGTGTAATGATTGTAATAGGTGCTTGCCTTGAATTGTTAGGAATAAGTTTGATATTGCCTATAATTGATATTTTGCAAAATCCAGACTCCAATATTTATAAAAACTTTATTTCCGATTCTAATAAATTTTTTGGTAAATTTTTTGAAAATCAAAATTTCATTTTTTTAGCTTTATTTATTGTATACTTGATTAAAAATATATTTTTAGGGTTTTTAACTTGGCTACAATTTAGATGGTCAGCAAATATTCAAATATTTTTCTCAAAAAAACTTTTTTTAACTTACCTTACTAGGCCTTATTTATTTCATAAAAAAAAAAACTCTTCTGAATTGTTTAGAAATTTAGAAGAAGTTGATATGCTTGGTCGAAGTATAAGTAGTGGGCTTGCTTTCATTACTGAAATTGCACTTATTTTAGGAATTTTTATTTTATTAATAGTTATTCAACCAATGGCTGCAATTTTTAGTTTAATAACTTTTGGGCTAATGTCGCTAATTATTTTATATTTTACAAAAAATAGATTGGTAAAATATGGAGAGGACAGACAAAATTACCTTAATGAGAGAGTAAGGAGTATCAGAGAGGGCTTTGGATTTGCTATTAAGGAAATAAAGCTAAATCAATCAGAAGATGAATTTTTAGAAATATATAATAATCATAACACAAACTACGCAAAAGTAGGTCTTAAAGCATCAACAGTTCAAGAATTACCAAAATATTTTTTTGAACAATTTGCTCTTCTTGTTATTATGATGCTTATAGTTATTCTTAATTTTTTAGGTAATTCTAATACAGAAGTTGTTTCAATTCTTGGATTATTTGTGTTTGCAACATTTAGAATCTTGCCTTCAATAAAAAAAATTATGCACTCTTACCAATATATCAGCTATGGTCAAGCAGCTATTAATTTAATTCAATCTGAGATTTCTGATGATAGAAATTTAAAAAAAGTATTTAATTCAAATACTAAAAAAATAGATGAGATTGATTTTAAAGAAAATATTAAATTTAAAAACGTTAACTTTTTTTATGATAACGAATCAAATATTACCCTAGAAAATCTTAATTTTGAAATTGAAAAAAATAAAACAATCGGAATATTTGGTAAAAGTGGATCAGGTAAAAGTACTCTTGTTGATCTTTTTTCTGGTTTGATAATTCCAACAAAAGGTCAAATTTTATTAGATAATAAAATAGATATATCCCAAAATTATAACTTGTGGCAAAAAAAAATAGGTTATGTATCTCAAAATATATTTTTATTAGACGATACAATAAAAAATAATATTTTATTTTCAAAGAAGAATTTACATGTAGATATAGAGCTTATGGAAAATATTCTTGAAAAAACTGGTTTAAAAAATTTTATTAAGAATTTACCAAACGGTTTAAATACAATTATTGGTGAATTAGGTGCAAAAATCTCTGGTGGTGAAATTCAAAGAATAGGGATTGCACGTGTGCTCTATAAAAAACCAGAAATATTAATTTTTGATGAATCTACAAATGCTTTGGATGCAGAAAATGAGTTAAAAGTATTTCAAACTATAAAAAACTTAAAGAATAAATGTACTATTTTGTTGATAACTCACAAAAAAAATAATCTCGCTATTTGTGATGAAGTACTGGAGATAGATAACAAAAAAATTAAAAAAATTATTATTTAATATTTTTTCCTTTTTTAATTTCATTTTTTAGATCATGTTTAAGATTAATATAACTCAATCTAAAAGACTTTGATTTCATAAAATTTTCAAGAGTATCAAGAATTTTGAAATGTTTTTTTTCACTAAATTCATTCATCCAAATTTCGTATAATTTTCGATTAAATATTTTTCTAAATCCACCCATTTCATTTTCTATTCTAACTATATTGTTAAATAGCCAATCTTTTGAATAATATATGTGCATCATAAAATAATACTCATAAATTTCTTTTTTGTTAATATTTAATTTTAACTTGTCTAAGTTTTTTAATAGAGCAAGATATTCTTTCAAATTTTTTGGATGAAAGTTGAAATTATAATTAATATGAGGATTGTTCACGGAGGCATTAATGACCGGTATTCCAAGTAAGGCATATTCAAATCCTATAGTACCATAACATGTGAGTGCAAAATTAATTCCTTCCTTTTTTAGTTGATGGTGTGAGATATCTGAGTCAATTAACTTTAATCTTGGAAATTCTTTAACAAGTTTTTTTATTTGAACATAACTTTCTTTTTTATAATCAGGATGAGTTTTTATATACCAATCATAATTTGTGTGCTTTGAAAATTTTCCTAAAAATTTAATCCATTCATAAAAATCTGAAAACAAAAGTTTTCCAATAGCATTTGGTGCATCAAAAAAACAATGGGTGGCAATTAATACTTTAATTCTATTGCTTTTTGCTATTACTCTTTTTGATTTTATTTTTCCAAAAGAACTCCTGGTAGAATACCACATATCAACTCCTACCTTTCCTTTTAATCTTAAATGAACTCTTCTTTTTGCCTCTCTCAAGGCAATTTTTTGGTCTTGGTTTGATAATTTTTTAAAATTATTTCTAAAAAATTTGAATTCCGTCTCACATAAATGACTCTTTTTATTGAGTTGATAAAGCCATCTCGGAGCACCCGTGGTAAATGATGGTATTTTTTTTGATATAGCAATTCTTAGAGGTATGGCAAAAGTATACACTGAATGGCCAGTAACTATACCTGAAACTTCGTTATGTTCGAAAAAAAATTTCCAATAATAAAATAAGATTATTACATCATTTAAAAAATATTGAAATTTCTTATCATGGATATCCACTGTTGGAACTTCATAATTTTTTAAGTAAGTGTCATAAATTAAATCACCGATTTCAATATTTTCTATTTTAAGATTAAGAACATCTTTTTTGGTCTTTATTTTTTTTTTTATATCTTTAAAGACTTTATTTGATTTATTTAATACAGTTTCTGATATCTTAGGATAGAATATTTTATCTATGCCAAAAGAACGATATACTGCAAAATTATTAATTCTTAATAAATTACCTATAAAAAATTTAATTCTATTTAATAAACTTTTAGATAATCTCTCTGATATTAACGTATAACCTGTGTATGCATGTAATTTTGCATTATATTTTTGAGATAAAAAATTTGCTACATAGGAAAATGAGATGTGTACTGGATGCCAGTTATTAAACTCTACTAAAATTATCTTATTTGATTTTATTTTTTTTGAACTGAATACAGAATAGTTGTGTATCAAGAACTTTCTTAATTTATTATTGATTATATAAAAATAAATATTGTAAAAAAAAATTTTCATTTTTAGATTTGTCGAAAATACAATATAAAAGATTAAAGCATTTCCTAGTTTTATTCTCTATATTATAAATTGTTAATAGGCTTATATTGTTTACAATAATTATATTAGATATTATATAGATATATATTAATAATTTTAAATATAAAATCGATAATGTTCACCAAACTTAGAAGAAGACTTAAACAAAACCTTGGTAAAAAAATAATTTTTCAACCTGATATTTACAAGTTAGATTTAGATCAAAGAAAATCTGAGACCAATGCGATTTACTCAACAATTGGAAAAAAAATTTTTGATTTAGACTTCTCATCATTGTCCATACTTTTTCAAACTGATAAAGCCCCTTTTAATCATGGTGTTGAACCATCTTTTACAAAAAAAAAGATGATTAGAACAATAATTCAAACTCATAATTACGCTAAATACTATGATAGTGTTTTTAAAAAAAAACGATTTAAAGTTAAAAATATTTGTGAAATTGGTGTTATGGCTGGCGCCAGCACAGCAGCTTTCTACTTTTTTTTTCCAAAATCTAAAATTTACACATTGGATATAAATTATCAAAGAAATAATATTTTTTCTAAAAGAATAAAAAATAATATAGTCGATCAATCTAGTGAAAAATCATTAAATAAATTTAAAAAAAAAATGAAAAATAAAAAATTTGATTTATTGATTGATGATGGTTCCCATATTGATGAGCATATAATATTAACATTTAAAAATTTAATATCTGAGATAAAAAAGGGTGGTTGCTATATAATAGAAGATGTATCAAAAGAACTTACTCCAAATGCTATAAAATTCTTAAAAGACAAATCTAACTTAAAAAAATATAATATAAAAAAGATAATGACTTATAAAAGTGAAGAAGGAGCTGATTTAATTAGAAGAGATGGCACATCACAAAACTATATTATCTTTATTCAAAAGTGATCAAAATAAGTAACTTATTAAATTTTTTAGATGATAGGTTTGGATTATTGTTTTTTAAAAATAATAATTTATTTTCTTACAATATTTTTCATGACTTATTTAAAAAAAAAATTATAAACAAAAAAAATGATCCAAATTTTCTAAAAAATTATACAGAAAATGGTTTTTTTAAGGGTCCAAAAGTTTCAAATAATTCAATTGAAGAAATTATTTCTGAGATAAATTTGCAAAAAAATATTTCTTCAGATCAAAACTATCATCTTTTTGAATGGTCACAAAAAATGAAAATTTATTTAGAAAAAATAATTTATTCTGATATTGAAAATATCCTACTTGATCTTCAGAAATACTATTGCTCTCCACTAATCTTAACACATGCTAGAGTTCAAAGAAATTTTGGATTTATTAAAGAGGATTTAGTCGAAAAGTACTCTGATAATTTTCATAATGATAAATGGTTATTTACGTACATAAAAGTATTTATTAATTTAGAGGATGTTGACAA
>MDSY01099689.1_pt1 | contig 11165 bp, 8 predicted proteins | sample 811131 | NCBI WGS metagenome assembly MDSY01 (sample SAMN05326643, study PRJNA326480) | marine metagenome | isolation source: seawater | place: Atlantic Ocean: South West | collected 2010
ACTAACCTAATACATATTTTATTATCTAGGCCATAGCAGTTTTTGCTCTATATGCTGTCCTTAAGTCTTGCTCTTCAAATTCTAGTGGCTTTTCACCTAAAGCATGTTCGTAAAGAGCTGCTTTGTATATTCCTTCAAGCGTATAAATTATAGAAACTAAGGTAGTTGCTGACAAGAGACCGATCGCTATTCCAAATGTTCCATTTATAAGTCCAAAGAACCACCCTATTCCCATACTTATTACAATTGCTAAAATTTGAAATATTCCAAAACCAAAATTTGCGGCTACCTGATTCCCCCAAGTTTGTTTGAATAGGCTAGAGGATCTTTTTATAGCAGAAATAGGACTTATATTTTCAGAAACAATAATAGGTATAACAAAAAATGTCATCATTGCCCAACCTGCTTCTAAGAAACTAGCAAAAATTTGTGTCATAACCCCACCGAATCCACCTCTATTTCTGCCGTTAGCCTTAAGAGCAGCAAAAATCAATCCCATTATTGTCACTATTATTGACCAAAAGAAAATATGATGAATGTGCTTAAGCGCATGGCTTAGACCTGAAGAAATATTTGGATCTCCACCTCTTAATCTTTCCAAAGCTGCAGAAATTAGTGCTGAATTAAAGAAAACAATTATAAAATTTGCTCCAAAAATCAGAATCGCAAGTGGTAGAATCGATTGTTGTTCCTCGTTAGTTTCTGACAAGTTTATTGAACCAGTTGCAAGAATCAAACCTAATAATGAGAGAACAAATATTGCTGCCATTATTGGAAATAAAATAAGTTCCTTGTCTTTTTTTAATACTCTCACACATGACTTCATTAATTGTATTGTGTTTGAAATACTTCCGAAGAATCCACCATGTACCAAAATAAGCTCCTTATATAATCTTTAAGGTTATTATATTCCCTTCGAAATATTTTAATCAATCAATTGATTGCATATGAAAAATTATTATTTAGAATTTTCCATTTCAGTTAAGTACTCTACCTCAACTTCTTTAAACCATTTAGTCAATTCATTTTCCATTTTTTTAGCTATCTGAGGATTATCTTCTGCAACATCGTTTTGTTCCCCAGGATCAACATCTAAATTATATAACTCTGGTTTAGGTATTGGTCCACTTATAACACTTTGAGCCCAAGGTTCAGTCATTATTTCAGTAACAGTGTTGGGTTTATATTTATAATCTATGTCCATTTGAACATATTTTTTGTTATTTTTTATGTGTACGGGATCGATAAATTTATCTATTTTTGGTCTAACTAATTTCCAAGGTCCCTTTCTCATTCCAGCATTTGATTCCACTCTAGGAGGATACTGGCTAAACTGCCAGAATTGAGCATAATCTGTTTTTTTTGTTTCCCCTCTAAGTATTGGTAAAATATTTTTACCGTCAATAGGTAAATTCGGTTTTATTTCTGATCCTGTTGCAGCTAATAATGTAGGCAGCCAGTCAACAAAATGAACTAATTGATCTGAGTTTTCTACATTAGGAATTCCATCAGGCCACTTTAATATCATTGGAACTTTTATTCCTCCTTCATACACAGATCCTTTAGCTCCATTGTAACCACAATTAAATCTTTTTTGATGAATCAATTCATCAGTGTAATAACCAGGAGAATTTACATCAGGACTAATGAAATTGGACTTAAGCATTTCTCTATATTCATCGGGTACCTGATCTTGTCGATGAGTGAATGCAGGACCATTATCACTTGTGAACATTACAATAGTGTTATTTTCTAAATTTAATTTTCTTAAGGTTTCTAAAATTCTTCCCACTTGTTGATCCATCACCTGAATCATTGAGTAAATTATTGCTGTGAGAAGATCAACCCCTTTTTCAGTATAAATATTAATTAATTCCTTAGGAGCCTGAAGTGGTGAATGAGGGGCATTAAACATCACAGAAAGAAAGAAAGGCTCCTCTTTATTTCTATTAATAAAATCAATAGCATTGTCACCCAGAACATTAGTAAGATATTCTCCATTAGATTTGTACGATTGACCATTTTTCTCAATATTCCATTTATAATAATCTGCCCAACCTCCTCTAAAGCCTATAAATTCATCAAAACCTCTATTATTAGGATGATATCTTTTATCCAAGGCACCATTATGCCACTTGCCTATTAAACCCGTTTTATATCCAATTGACTTGAAATAGTCTCCAATGGTTTTTTCTCTAAGAAATAGCCTGTCTTGCCCCCAAGTTTCTGCAGGAGATATGACTCCAGTTCTTAGTGGATACCTTCCTGTTAACAGAGCAGCTCTAGCTGGAGAACATACTGCAGAACCAGAATAATGTTGAGATAAGCATGTTCCTTCTTCAATAAGACTATCTAGATTAGGAGTAATAATATTACCATCATTAAATTTGCCAAAGTCACCGTAACCCATGTCATCAGCAACCATCATAATAATGTTAGGTTTTGTTTTATTAGACATTTTAATGATTATAACCAGTACTTGCTATTTTATAAATTTCTTTTGTGCGTTTTTTTAGCACTTCTGCTAAGAGACTGTAAGGTGTTCCATAAGTGTCTAAAAATCCTGAGTGCTGACGTTGCTGCTTATCTAAAATTAGATTTGGAGTATCAATCAACCCACAGTAATGCCACCCTATGAATTCAGGACGAGCAAAAGCATTGAATAATTCATTTACCCACTCCGCTCTTTGCACAAGATTGTCGGCAACAGGTCCGTATGGCCTAGGCATATTTTCAGTTATCATCGTGTAAGAAGTATCACCATTGATAAATGGCTTGTCTGTTAATTTAGTCCAGCGATCTAAGGCTCTAGATTGTACAGCATATCGTCCATACATTTGTATAAAAATAATATCCGTATATTTGCTAGTCGTAGGGAGAATAGTGTCTAATGAGTCGGTATTGCCATTTAACTTATCCCCTATAAATAGATGGTTTGGATCATATCTTAGAATAGATTCTTTTGCAGTTTTATAGTAAACAGAAACAACATTCTTAAGAAAAGCAACATTATCTCGAGTTTCATTTTGGTTAGATAGGTCTGTATATAATCTCCAATTTTCAGCATTATTTAGATCTTCAAATGATTGAAATCTTGTATCATAGGTTTTATTAAACTCTGCAATCTCTGAACGATATATCTCTTGCATTTTCTTTGTATAAGCTTGCTTGCCAGTGGCTATACCTGGTAAATTTCTCAAACGACGAGGCCAGCCGATTCGTGATTTTCTAGGAGCACCTCCAATAGTATCAGTGCGTTCTCGACAGTCTTCCTCTGTAAACAATGGGCAGTCGGTCATTGCATAAGCAAAAAGGAATGGATCATCTCTTAGTGGAGTTGCTATTTCTTTTGCCATATTGTCACAGTGTGTCCGGAAAACTTCTGAGAAAACGTCAATGAAATCCTCGTCTACAACATCATCTCTATAATGAGGTATATCAACAAATTCAACAGGTTGGACATAGGGTAAGGAAGGTTTTTTATAATTAGCAATCGATAGATCGGAGTGAACACCAACAGTATTTATTCCATACTTTGTACAAGTTTGCACAAACCATCTATTCAAAGCAGTTACAAACTCTTTACCATGAATGTCTTTAACATTAAGTTTAGATTTCCAAATTTCAGCATTAAAGTCTTGTTGCCATAAGTAAGGGTGAAGATGATTGATACCAAAACTAATAAAAGCGTTCCCTTCTGGAGTGACTAACCACCATCGTTCATCTTTTTCAATACGAAAGTATCCTGTAGGACGGAATCTCTTTCCAGTCCATCCACCGAACCTATCAAGTTTATAATTCTCCATATTTGATTAAGTCCTATTTGTTAATTTAAGAATAATTATCGCCTAATATTTTTCTTCTTTGCGGCAAAGATTTCATTATTTTTTTTCTATTTTCTTCAGAAAAGTATATCCAATTAGTAATTTCTTCTCCACTTCTAAAACACCCAGTACAGTACCTATAACTGGGATCATAATTACAATTTTTGATACAAGGGGAAGATATTTTATCCATACATTTATTTTTTGGATACTATAACTAATAAACTTGGAAGAACAAACACAGAAGAAATTAATGCAAGAAAAATCATTATTGCGGTAATTTGACCAAAACTTGCAAACATTGGCATTGGTGCAAATCCCATTATTCCAAATCCTATAATACTTGAAATTGAAGATCCTAATAACGCTATACCAGTTCCATTAAGTGTCTTTTCAAGAGCCTGAGTATTGTCGTGTTTTTTCAATTCTTCTCTAAATCTTTGTGTAATATGTATAGAAAAATCTATACCAACTCCTATCGAAATTGCTCCTATAGTTGCAGTTACTAAATTTAGTGAATATCCACCTAAGTACATTATGCCATATAACCAACTAACAACTAATCCTATTGGCAGAACCGTAATTATAGAATATTTTAATGATCTAAAGGTTACGAATAATAGTAAAAATGAAGCAAATGCTGCTATGGGTATTGATTTATATAAAGAATTTGTAGCTGAGGATAATTCTATGTCTCTTACAAATGCAGATCCTGTTATTCCAAAGTCAGAAATATATGATTTATTACTTAAGAATTCTAATTCCTTTTCCAGCTCTTTTCTTGCATATGTTGTAATTTTTTGATTTGCAGAATCAGGAATACCTACTCTAAAAACAGTAGAAAAATTATCACCTTCTTCAATAAGTGTAAATTTAATACGATTTGGTGAGTAGAATACTTCATTTTGGTCATTTACTAATCCAAAATTTATTAATTCTTTTAGAATCTTATTATTTTCCTCTTTATTATTTCCAGAAATATTTTTTTTACTTAGTAATGACAATATATTCGGTTCAATTAGTCTAAGTTCTCCCATTTGATCGTGCGCTAGAAACTCTTTTTTATTCAAATTATCAACTAATTTTTTCATATCATTAATTGCATTAGGGTCATGAAGTGATCCTTTTATATATATAACTGCAGTTTCTCCTGCAGTGTCTCCTAAATGATAATCTAGTTTATCTAAACCAACCACAAATTCCGAATTTTCATCGAAAAAATCAGCAACTTCAAATCTAGCTTCTAGTTTGAAAGCTAGATAGGTGGAATAAATAGTAATAACGGCAAAAACAAAAATAGTTATGTAAGGTTTTCGTGTAACAAATAAAATTATTTTGCTAAATTTTTCTTCAATTTTTACAAATAAATTCTTACTAATAGTTTGATTATTGATTTTTTTTATACTTGCTCTTCTTACCCTTATTATTGGCAATAACAAAAATAGTAATAAGTTGGATAAAATCATGATCATCCCAATAATAGGTGAAACAAGTAAAAATACTATTACAGAACCGCCTGCAAGTGATGCAGAACCGATTGCTTGAAAAGACCAAATAAATTTATTTTTATTGTTCTCTTTGTCTATAGATTCTATTTTAGATAATATAAAAGGTGCATAAATTCCTAGAACTATATAGGCTGCAAAAGTTGCAACTCCTGCAGCTAGCCCAAAATGGACAACAGATTCTATTCCTGCAGTAATATTTGAAAGAAATGCTATTGAATCGCTAATAAATGCTAGTGTAAGAGCTGACCCGACTCCTCCAAAGGCTAATATAAATTTTTTATCATAATTTAGTTTATTATTTTTTTCTTCTTGGTATCTTCTTATAGAATGAACACCAAAGTCTACACCAAAAGCAATCATTGCTATAGGAACTATAAAATCAGAGATCAATCCACCTTTTAATCCTAGTAAAAATGAAATTCCTTTCAACCAGATCATTAAAGTTGAAAGACCTATTCCTATAAGAACTACTGCCCAATATGAACGAAGAGAGAATCCAACTACTGCAATTGCTGCAATAACTGTTAAAGTTATGAATAATGAAGATGCGTAACCTTGTCTTTCACCTTCCAAATTAACGTCAATAGCTATCCCCCAAACACTTATATCTTTTAACTCATTTTTTATTACATTTAAGACTTTAATATTATAATTTTCTTTATCTATCGTATTTTTATCTCCACCTAAAGCTACTCTTTGAGAACCGCCTCCTAAAGATTCATTATCACCTACCACGGCAACTAACATTCCGGGTGATGTCCACCAATCAATTTCTTGATTATTAATTTTTTTCTTTTCGACGTTTGAATTAATACTAATATTTCTCTTAATATCTTTAATTTGATCACCTTTTAGTAATTCAGAAATAATTTCCTTAACTTCTTCATTAGTTGCTATTTCAAGATTTTTTGAATATTTTGGATTCATTTTCAAAATATTATTTACAACATCCGCTAAAGTAATTATTCCATTTACTTCAATACCTGCTTCAGGGTCAAAATACTGAAATAAGTGACTTTTATTCTGTATATTTTCAGGCGATAATTCTTTATTTAGATCTTTTTCTCTGAGTACTTGAGATGCTTTATATATTTCATATAAGTTCTTCTGAGAAAGAATGTCTTCTCCTTTGGGAACTTCCAACAAAAATAGAGTGAAATGAACTTCATCTGAGAATTTTTTTGAAATTTCTATATCTAAATCGATAATTGGATCACTAGGAGAAGTTGAAGCATCACCCTGATAAGGTAAAAAAGAATATGACAAAGCTAATCCAAAAGTAATTATTATAAAAAGTGTAAATATTTTTTTTGGATTTTCAACAAAATATTTAGAAATTTTTTCATAAACGTTCATTCCTTAATTTTATTATAATTTACTCATGTTTGTTGGCTAAATATGAATGAACAATACATATGTAGATGATAGAATCTTCTCTAATGAAAAAAAAAATCTTTTTATTAGTAATTGTATTGCTTACTGGGTTGAGTGTTTTTTCCTATAACTCTAAATATATGCGAATGTATATTTATGTTAATTTTATGAATGAAAAAAGTAGTTTAGAAAATTATTTTTTTGAAGATACTTTTATTCCTTATAGAGGATCAATTTATATTAGTAATAACATACTAAATTCTTCTGATAATTCAACTTTCACTTCTATAGAAAGCATTCCTGATAATCTAAGAACTATGTATGACTTCAGAAATAATGGTTCCTGGATAAAAATAACTCCTTTTTTATTTAAAGCTAAATTTTCTGATGACTCTGAAATTGAAGTTCAGGTTAATAGTGAATTTGAAAATAAAACAAATGCAGAAAAAATAGCTTTGATATATCTTGAAGAAATTGGTAGGTTACCTAAATTATTTAGAAAAAATCTAGAAACAGTTTCGATTCATAAAGGCTATGAAAATTTTGGGGGAGGGAATAATAATTTCGTAATTCATCATGATAATGGTTTAGAACTTAAAAAATATGGTTTATTAGAAGAAATATTTTTGCATGAAGGAGTTCATACCTCACTTGATTCTGACCATCGTTTATCAAATGCTTGGATTAATGCACAAAAATCAGATAATGGAAATTTTATTTCAGATTATGCAAAACAAAATCCTAAACGTGAAGACTTGGCAGAAACTGTTCCTTTATGTTTTGCACTTAAATACAAACGAGATAGATTAAGCGATGATATTATTCGCAAAATAGAAAAAGCGATTCCAAATAGAATAGAGTATTGCAATAGTGTTTTTGAAAAAAAGAAATAACTTAAAAACAATTATGAAAAAAATATATGATTATATAATTATTGGCTCAGGTTCATCTGGAGGAGTGTTAGCTTCTAGGTTAAGTGAAAACTCTAATAATCACGTTCTTCTTATTGAAGCGGGAAATACGTTTGAAACTGTTGATGACATACCTGATGTGCTAAAGAAAGGAATGGCTACTGGAGCTGATTGGTCTGGCAATCTTGCAGTAGGGACTCAGTTTGATTGGAAGTACAAAGCTATTTCTAATGAAGAGTTCAAAAATATGGGTGTCCCTCGAGGAAAGGTAATTGGAGGTACCAGTTCAATTAATGGACAAGTTTTTATTAGAGCTATACCTGAAGATTTTGAAAATTGGAATCGCATGGGATTGGATAATTGGTCCTATAAAGAATGCTTGAAATATTATATCAAGCTTGAAAATGATCTTGATTTCAATAATGAATTTCACGGCAATGAAGGTCCTATTCCTGTCAGGAGGCATAAAATAGATACTCTTCTAGAAGATCAGTTGGCTTTTTATGAATCAGTTCAAGAAATGGGATTCCCTGTAACAGAAGATCATAATTTACCTTACTCTGAAGGAGTGGGGCCACTCCCATTAAATAATGTTAATGGAATGAGATGGAGTACAGGTATTTCATATGTAATTCCTGCATTACATAGAGACAATTTAGAGGTTTTATCAAACACGATATGTGAAAAAATTATAATAGACAATGGTATTCAAAGAGGAGTTATTCTAAAAGACGGAAATGTGTTCGAAGGTAATGAAATAATATTATCCGCTGGAGCAGTAGAAAGTCCAAAGTTATTGTTGAACTCTGGAGTAGGAGACAAAGATTCTCTATCGAATATTGGAATAAACCATGTGCATCAATTACCAGGAGTTGGCTTAAATCTTAGCGACCATCCAGCGGTAGAGTTAGTATGGAAATCAAGCGAAAAACTCTTAGATCAATTATCTGATGTAGGAGCACAAAAAGTTGGACTAAGGTATACTTCTGAGAACTCGGATGACAGACTTGATATGATGTCTGTTATGAGATTTAAACCTGCAGGTGTTTCAAATGAAGAATACATTATTAATTCAGATTCAAAAGAATCAAATATAGCTATAACAACAGGCTTATACTTGGCAAAAAGTCATGGTAAATTATCTCTTAACCCAGAAAACTCCAAAGGCTCTCCTATAATTAACTATAATTATTTGAATAACGACTATGATACCGAAAGAATAATTAATGGAATAAAACTTAACTATGAAATAGCAAGAAATAGTAAGTTTGACCCCTTTAGAGGTGATCTAATTGAACCATTGCCTGAGGCTTTAGAGGATGAAAAATTGCTTAGGCATTGGATAAACTCTAAAGTTCATACCATGCATCATATTTCTGGAACCTGCAAGATGGGTTCAGAAGATGATGAAAATGCAGTTACTAACAAACATGGAAAAGTTCATGGAATTGAAGGTCTAAGAGTAGTAGATTGCTCGATTATGCCTGATTGTGTGAGAGCAAATACAAATGCTACAGCAGTTATGATGGGAGAAAAAATTTCAGATCATATAAAATTTGGAGAATAATTAATTTAAACCTATCGAATTATGAAAAAAAAAATTGAAAAATGTAGGGTTAATTTTCTCTAATATAATTGATTTTTTTTGATCCTGATAAAGATCTTTGATACTGTACAGGCCATTCATCTACTTCACCAGACGCGTATAAATTCCAGTATGGATTTCTTAATAATTCTCTACCTAAAAATATAACATCAGCTTCATGATTATTTAGAATTTCTTCAGCTTGATTCTTTTCAGTAATTAATCCCACTGCTCCTGTGAGAATGTCTACATTTTCTTTGATACTTTTGGATAATGGTACTTGATATCCAGGTTTAAGTTCCATTTTTTGACCTGAATAATTTCCTCCAGAAGAACAATCAATCATATCAACTCCAGAATCTTTTAATTTTTTTGAAAACTCAATTGAAGAATTCACATCCCATCCATGATCATGATATTCAGTAACAGAGATTCTTGCAATAAGAGGGATTTCCTCTCCTATTTCTTTTCTAATTCTTTTTGCTATTTCAACTCCAAAAATAGTTCTATTTTCAAAGTTTCCCCCATACATATCTTCTCTTGTATTTGAAATTGGAGAATAAAATTCATGTGCAAGATATCCATGGGCTAAATGAAGTTCTATACAACTAAATCCAGCTTCAACTGATCTATTTGCAGCTAAAACAAATTTATTCATAATTTCTTCTACTTGCTCACTAGATAATTCCTCAGGGACTTCTGATTCACTATCAAATGCTATAGGGCTTGGTCCTTTGGGAATCCATCCCCCATCTTCCTTTAGTATTTTTCCTCTTCCTTGCCATGGACGTTCTGTCGAAGCTTTTCTTCCTGCATGAGCAATTTGGATAGCTGGAGTTGAACCCTGAGACTTAATAAAGTTTGTTATTTTCTTAAGCCCTGAAATATGTTCATCTTTCCATATACCTAAATCCCAAGGACTTATTCTACCTTCCGGTTCAACAGCAGCAGCCTCAGTCATTACGAGACCCGCTCCACCAACAGCTCTAGATCCAAGATGAACCATATGCCAATCATTAGAAAATCCATCTTCTGAAGAGTATTGACACATAGGAGATACCCAAGATCTATTACTAATGATCTCACCTCTAATTTGTATTGGTTCAAAAAGTTTACTCATTTTTCTCCATTATATTTTTCATAGCTGTTTTTATTCATTATTCGAATATAATTATAACTAACATCAACTAATGAAAGTATCAATAAGCCAGTAGTAACAACATAATGAGTAAAATCACTATCATAATAGGAAGATCAATAAACGAACTATTATTCCAGAATGGTTGAGACATATCTTTTATTCTTCTTACAATAATAGTGATTGAGGGTGTAACAATAGACCAGAACCATATTCTGCTTATCCATCCTGTTGGTTTATTGAGTTCTAGCAATTGACTGTAAGCATTAGAATCAAAGATAAAAATATCAAGCAATGTGCAAAAAATAAGTGATATTAATGCAAATGAAAACCAATAATATAGTTGAGACCTTGATGCTGTAGTTTTAGTATTTGCGTAATTCTTGAATCCATCACGGACTGCATTTATAAATTCCATATAAACATTTTATCATTTTTATTTTTGACAACGTGATTTATAATTTGGTTATGAGAAATAATTATCCAGTTACAAGCGTATTACTATCAATAAATCTATCTGTATATATAGTCCTTAGTATTATTGCTTGGAATGGTATAGAAATCAATGATTTTGTTAAAGCGTATGTTGGATTTGATTCACAAGCATTTCATGGTAAATATTGGAAACACGTTACAGGTATATTTGTCCATATAGAATTTATCCATATATTAGGTAATTTATTAGCAATTTTGGCTTTTGGGACTTTGTCCGAGAGGTATTTCGGTAAGAGAAATTATATTCTGGTTTATATTATATCTGGAGTATTAGCGCAAACTTATGACCATGCCGTATTTTGTGGGGTGGATTTACTGATTGATGTTAAT
>MDSY01020204.1_pt1 | contig 11163 bp, 7 predicted proteins | sample 811131 | NCBI WGS metagenome assembly MDSY01 (sample SAMN05326643, study PRJNA326480) | marine metagenome | isolation source: seawater | place: Atlantic Ocean: South West | collected 2010
ATATCGAAGCACTTCGACAATTCCAATTCCGCGTAGGACGTGAAAACGTTACCTTTGTTCATGTATCTCTTGTGCCAGTCATGGGGCCAGTTGGGGAACAGAAAACCAAGCCGACCCAGCACACTGTCAAAGAATTACGAGGTTTAGGAATCACCCCTGACATTCTAGTCTGTCGTTCATCAGCCCCTCTTGCAGACGAAACACGTGAAAAATTAGCAGCATTTTGCCATGTAAAGCCAGAGGCTGTTATGTCTACGCATGATGTTCCAAATATCTATCATGTTCCATTGATGCTTCAAGAGCAAGGTTTGTGTGATATTCTCAAACTTGACTGTAATGCTACAGATTTACTCGAACAGTGGCGCACCATGGCACATAACCTCGATACACTTACTGAGGAAGTTCATATCGCAATGGTCGGTAAATACACCAACCTTTCTGATGCGTATCTTTCAGTAATCAAGAGTTTACAGCACGCAGCAATGGCTGTTAACAGAAAATTAGTCATCGACTGGATTGAAGCAAGTCACCTTGAGTCGGATTGGGCTAATTCACAACAACGAGATGAAGCATGGGACTCACTCAAGCAAGCATCCGGCATCTTGGTCCCAGGTGGATTCGGTGATCGTGGGGTGGAAGGGAAAATCTTGGCTGCAGAATATGCCCGAACAACTTCAACCCCCTATCTTGGGATTTGTCTAGGACTTCAAGTAGCAGCCATTGAGTTTTGTCGAAACGTGCTAGGTTTCGAGGAATCAAACTCAACAGAATTTGATGAAAACTGCAAAAACCCTGCAGTTATTTTCATGCCTGAAATTTCAAAGACGCATCTCGGAGGAACCATGCGACTTGGAAGCCGTCCAACATTGTGGCAAGTTGAAGATTGTAAAATCCGTCGACTCTACGGTGAAGGCGAGTCCGTTGATGAACGTCATCGCCATCGCTATGAAATCAATCCAGACATGATCGAAGCGCTTGAATCAGCAGGTCTGAAGTTTGTTGGAAAGGACGAGACAGGTCAGCGTTGCGAAATCTTTGAACTCGACGGCCATCCGTATTTCGTCGGTGTCCAATATCATCCAGAATTTAAGAGCCGTCCAAATCGTCCGAGTCCACCGTTCCTCGGTTTGCTCAAGGCAGCAACAGGTCAACTGTGATTACGCCTCTTCAATTCGAATGAGCCGTGTTGTCCGGAATCCTTGTAAGATTTTGATAAACCGTTTGGTTTGAAACACTTGGTCAAGTTCTGTTTCTCCTGTATCAATCCGAACGGCGTTGAGACCAATCAATTTTGCAGGTGTAGCTACGCCAAGAATATTTTCAATTCCAATTGCCTTCAAAACATCAGGAGAGAGTTGGAGATTGCCTCTTCCGATGAGGAAGCCTTGCCCACCCATTGGTGAAAGTAACAGTAAACGTGGACGCTGTTCTCCGTTTTCATCAACATGCAGCGCGATGGTCTCGAGCAATTGTTGCTCATTTAAATCGCTGTAGAGTTTTCGGTTCCCCTTTTCAACTGGTCCGAGAATATCGATACCAAGCAGTGTAAGTTCTTCACCACAAAAATCACCCATACGCCGCAGTGTTCCGCCACTGCCCCAAATGACCATCAAGTCTTCTTCGCTCGATAGAAGAGATTTGACATGTAGGGCTAAACCTTCGATTGTATCTGATTCACTGGTTCGCTCAACCTGCTCTTTCGCACCTTGCATAAATCTTGGACTGGATGGTGTCCACGCTTCTCCATACATTCGGACTTTCCAAATGCCTTCTTGATAAATTTCCTCATCGAGATCCATGACTTCAGTTATTGCACAACGCAAATCTCCCAAAAGGAACGCTAAAGTAACTTCAGCAGCGGCTTTAGGAGTTGTAGCAAAACATCCGGAATGCATTTTTACGCCACCAGGGACGCCAATGAGCGGTATTTCTTGAGCCTCTTTGTTGATGCTTTCAAGGGTGTTAGCGATATCCCTGGTAGTACCATCGCCTCCAGCATAAAGAATCGCTTCAGCACCTGATTCAACAAGTTCTCGAACCAATTTGCTGGTTTCTTTTTCTGAGGTTATGACAGGGGTTTGGCCAATACTTGTGAAGGTCATTCTTTCATTCGTCGTTGGTATCCATTCTCCACCCATTCGACCTTGCCACCCTATGCATTCCATCTCGATATTTGCACGATTAAGTGAGCTTTCGAGTAGAGATTTCAATGCTTCAAGAGCTTGCATCATACGGGGTCCTGCTCTGTCCACGGCACCCGCTGCACGAGCCTCAGCAGCCCGTCCATCACTTCCTTTGAATCCTAAACGGCCTCCGAGACCAGCATCTGGATTTACCACGATTCCGATGCGCATGAATAAGTCGAAGAGTTTCACCTTCAAGAAGACCTGCATTGGCTTGTTCCCAAGCGATGGCATCAAAAAGCAGTGTTATGAGGGACTGGCATGGATACTGTTCAACGCCGTCGCCTCGCCATTCTCCTTATGGTTGGGTCGACCTTATTGTGGCTCATTGCAGGGTATGTGACTTGGATTCTAAATGGCTGTAAAGCCTACATGCCTTTTATTTCCGATTTTGATTTGTATGAGCCGGGTGATACGATTTTCACTATTGGGACCTTTGTAAGCGGTTATCTTGTTTTTTGGATCATCATGGAAATACATTCGATGAATATGAAACGAATTTCTGAAGGAGGGCATCATTCTCTGTGGCATGGATTGAATCACCTCGCAGTCTTTCCTGGTTTAATCGGGGCTTTTTCTTGTATTCGGATAGGCTCTGTACCATGGGATGTCGATGGACCGATGCACGGTCATTACGCCTTTGATATCTTCAATAACGGCGTGTACTGGTGCTTACTGGTAACTGCTGTAACGGTGAGGATATGGTGGAATCATGATCGTTTCCGAACAGTACTAGGATTGAGAGTCTTTGCAGCAGCGTCAGCATTTGTTGGCTTAGTGCAAATGATTTCTACTCAAGCGAAAGTGTGGGGTCCTGATTTTGATTGGGATTCGTATAATTCCATGACTACGGACATGCTAACGTTCTGCACCAGTTCGACATATCCCCTACTAAATGTCGCTGCTGTTTGGGAATATGTACTTGTTTTCGGCATTTTGGGCACCATTCTTTCCTTTTTGCCTGAAGTGGTTTTTGAAGAATCAAACTCAGAAGAAGAATAGACCAACCAGCGCAAGGATTGATGTGCTTTGCGTGCTTTGGATAAAATATGAGTCGAAGGAAGGCACAGGTCCCCTCTCTTGCAGATACATTAGCGAAAGGTTTTGCTGAACTTAAATCAGAGGATGAAGATATACCGCCTTCGCAGGAAGTTATTGTTGCACCCGAGGCTCAAGAAGTGGTTGATGAAGAGCAATTATCGACACCTGAATATGGCGGACCCACACAGCACGTAGCTCAACAAAGCAGTTTTATCGTGAGTTCTAAAAAAGCAGACCAACCTTTGCAAGAAGATTCTGAACAACCTAAATCAGAAGAGGTTGAAATTCTTGAGCGTCCGAGCAGCTCTATCGGTGATGATTTCGATGTTGAATGGTAAGCATCGGTACAGGTCCTTATGAGTGTAGACCATTACCGATGGATGTGAAAGTAACGCGGAACTTTGTTCGAATATTCATTCTCATCTTTGGGACGCTCGTTCTCGTGTCTTATCTTTACGGCCTCTCTCACGCATCCGATGAAGAAGCACTTTGGGGAGGAATCCCTTGGTCCCAAGCACAATTTATTGTCCCCTTTATGTTTTTAGCGGCTTTTGGATTCCTAATGTATTGGTGGATTATTCTCTATCAAAATGATGAATCGGTTATGGAGTCTTTAAGATGGCCATGGGGCGAATCTGATGGTGGTGGAGGGGCTCGGTTATTACTTGCATTTGCCTTATTGGTCATTCCTTCTGCGTTGTGGCTTGAGGCCACCATTTTCCATATTGATAATGAATACAGTTGGACACCCATTTTAGTCGTCGGAGTTTTACTTCTAGCCTGTGTTGGAAACATAATGATGGGGTTGTTGGCATACTCAGCATATGTTGATGAAATACCCGGAGGTAGAAAGATGTTAATTGGCTCAATATTACTCGGAATACAAGTCATTATTTTCGACGGTATTTATTGGAATCTCAAATTCCCGTGGTGAAGATTACAGTCGGCAAAGGCATGCCATTTTGAACGCTGAACGAGTGAGGGTTTGATGAAGGGAGAACAACCCCGTAGGGGTTGAAGGAGAACACCACATGTCACTCATCAGCGTCACCTTACCCGATGGAACGGTCAACGAGTATGCAGCAGGGATTACCTGTGCAGAAGTCATTACGGACGCATTGGGTCGGAAGCATGGCTGTTTAGCAGCCCGAATTAATGGAGACGAATGCGACCTTTCTCGCATTATCGAAAATGATTGTTCTGTCGAAGGAATCCTCACCGACTCAGATGAAGGCATGTACATTCTTCGTCACAGTGCAGCACACTTGTTAGCCCAAGCAGTCATGTCGATTTATCCGGATGCTAAACCGACAATAGGACCACCAGTGGACCGTGGATTTTACTATGACTTTGCTATGGAATCTATTGCAGAATCTGATCTCAAACCAATTCAAAAGAAGATGCAAGAACTTGCTCGTAAGAATTTCACTGTTGAGCGGATAGAGTTGGATGATGTTCAATTGCAAGAACATTTTGCGCACAATCCCTACAAACTTGAAATCATTCAAGATAAAATTGAAGACGGTGGCGGCTCAACGATCTACAAGCAAGACGATTGGTATGATTTATGCCTTGGACCACACGTTCCAAACACTTCTCGATTAATGAATGTCAAGTTGACAAGTATCTCATCTGCCTACTGGCGTGGTGACCAAGACCGCGAACAACTCGTTCGAATTTACGGGATTGTTGAGCCCAGTAAAGAAGCGCTTCGAGCGACACTTGACCGATTGGAGCAAGCGAAGAAAAGAGACCATCGAAAACTTGGAAAAGACCTTCAATTGTTCCACATCGATGAAGAAGTTGGCCAAGGATTGATTCTTTGGACCCCTCGTGGCTCAATTATTCGTCAAGAATTACAGGATTTCATTTCTTTCCATTTGCGACGCCAAGGATATTCTCAAGTATTCACACCGCACGTCGGAAAACTTGACCTCTACCGTACTTCAGGCCATTTCCCCTATTACCAAGATTCACAATACCCACCGCTTGTCGAGCGCGAATTAATGAAGAAACTGGCTGATGAAGACTGCTCTTGCGGAGAGCTTTCGAATTTAATGAAGAGTGGGGATATCGATGGTTACATGCTTAAGCCAATGAATTGCCCCCATCACGTCAAGATTTACGCCTCTCAAATGCGCTCTTATCGAGATTTACCACTTCGATTGGCAGAGTTCGGGACGGTCTATCGCTGGGAACAATCCGGCGAAATATCGGGAATGACACGGGTACGTGGTTTCACCCAAGACGATGCCCACCTCTTCGTAACAGAAGATCAAATCGCCGAAGAGGTACTCGGTTGTATCGAACTGGTTCAGATAATCTTTGACAAACTTGGAATGGATGATTACCGAGTACGAGTCGGCTTGCGAGACTTGGATTCAGACAAATATGTGGGTGAGCCCGAAGGATGGGATAAAGCCGAAGACGCATGTCGTGCTGCAGCTGAATCACTTGGAGTCAATTGGTCAGAAGAGCAAGGGGAAGCGGCATTTTATGGCCCGAAAATCGACTTTGTTGTCAAAGACGTCATCGGACGAGAATGGCAACTTGGAACCGTTCAAGTCGACTACAACCTTCCTGAGCGTTTTGGCTTGGAATACAAAGGCAGTGATGGAGAAATTCACAGACCCGTCATGATTCACCGAGCGCCATTTGGCTCAATGGAGCGATTCTGTGGCGTACTTATCGAACACTTTGCTGGCAAATTCCCGACATGGCTCACGCCAACTCACTGCCACATCATCACCATTTCCGAGAAACATTCAGCATATGCTGATGAAGTGGCACAGTTACTCCGAGATAACGAAATCAGAGTGGAAGTGGATAATGGCGATGACACCATCGGAAAGAAAATCCGAACCCATCGAAAGATGCAACCAGCATACATGGTTATTTTGGGAGATGGTGAAACTGAAAACCGCACCGTTAGTCTTCGCGCCCGCAATGGTGACCAAGTAAGCGACATCCCTCTTGACACCTTTTTGAAAGACTTGAGAACTGAAATCGATGACAAAGTAACCCAGCCATCTTTAGTGATTGCACCAGATGAAGAGTGAGGTACAAAAATGTCTGCGCCACCTATTGTAAGCGGATTATCCCCCGCAGCCGTGATTCCTTATATCTTGGCAGCGGCCACCGCTTGGCTTTTTTGGACTCGCGTTGTTCCTCGTCAATTACGTGGGTTACAAGTGGCTTTTGAAACCGGCAATAAGCGATACGAAGTTCATCAAATCACCTCATCAACTCAAGATGCACGCGACTTACTCTCTTCACGGGGAATGTTTTCTGGTGTTGCGACCTACATTTTCGCTTTAGTTGGAGCGTTACTGTTGTTTTTTGAGTTCTTGATGGTTCGATTTGATTTATCAGATGGATATCACGCACCTTCACTGAGTATCGCTCTCATTTTCATTGCACTACCTGCTTTAATCTCTTCAGGGACTTCTTTAGGTGCTCAAGTCATTAAGCCAATCGGCCAAGATCGAGCATCTTTACAAGAATCAAATATTTGGCGTGTCTATATCTTTTTCATGCTGATGATTCTTTGGTTTGGATTAGTAATTGCACTTTATTTGATTTTAGATGTGGCAGAGGTTCCTGCTTCCCGAAGATTTAGTATTGCCGCATTTGCTATGTTTGCTCCCTCTATTCTTGCCTATGGTCGAATTCTTGGTTCCTCTTGGCAAGCCCTTCGACAGTCTTCACGAAAAATTGCTGGTGGCGAGCCCTCTCCATTCCACAATCATGTCCCAAATGCTCAACAGCAAGGTATTGCCCAAATCGTCAATCTCAACTTGATTGTCATGCCTTATGTGGCTTTGAATACTCTACTTTCTTTGATTCTTTTGTTATATGATCCGAACATGCTTGTGCACTCTGACCGGGTTTTGGAATTACCAGAATATCGAGTTCAAACGACTTTTATGGAGGAGGGTGGTATTCTCGGATTTGGCCTCATCGAATTGTTTTCATTTATTCCACAACCAGGAATACGCGTTCCAATAGTGACGTTTATTCTGTTGTTTCTATTATTGAACGTTGCAGTAATAGGTTTCCTTTTCGTTTATGAAGTTGCTCGGATTCTCTTCCTCGATGTTCAAGATGTCTCCGGAAAGGGAGGCATTAAATTAGCCGACAGCCGTTTGCTTAGAGCAGAGCCAAGTCAACAAGCGAAAGTTCTCAATTTCTGTTTCACAGGGTTTGCTGGGCAATCTATGCTTTTGTTAGCATTAGCAATGATTACCTTTTGGGATTCAAGTTTCCTTCCACAAGGCTCCGAGTGTGGCGAATGGGAAAACACCGTCTGTACTATTTTAGAAAAAGATGCACTCGAAGAACTCACATGGATGCTGGCTTCTGGTGGACAGGTCGCTTTCCTCATCGTTTGGTTGAATTCTCGCCGTATTGGTTTGAAGTTAGAGGACATCACCTTTGATGCTGCAGTTGGAGAAAACCGAGCACGACTCTCTGAAATGCAGGACATCATTTATCTGAAGCAAAAGCCGTTTACTGAATTGATTTCTAACGACCAGTGGCCCAAAGCACTTGACCGTTTAGATAAGATTCATGAGAGTCATAGCAAACAATTAGAGGGTCTCACTTTAGCGCGAAAGACCGATGCTATGATGGAACTTTATGCAGGTCTCGGACGCTGGAATGAAGCCGAGCAAGAAGCCATATCATTGCTTGCATTACGGGGCGGTCGTGAAGCCCAAGTAGCTCGTTTAGTCCTTACAGCATCCAGTTTGTCTCAGCGCGATTATCCCGAAGCAAAGCCACGCTTGGAACTACTGAACACAGACGACATCGAATCTGCTCGGCTGCATTGGGCGGCCTCGTTGTTTAATCCAAAGCAACGATTCCTTCAGCCTGAACACAAAGCATTACTCTCTATTGATTCGGTGATGAAGCGAAATATTGACCTCGTACGTCGGTATAGAGATGGCACACCTCAAAGCGAGTTGAAATACCTCAATACGCCTCCGGGGCGGATCTTCTTATTGGGAGATATTGCTCGAATGCGTTTGGCTGGAATTCCCGATAAGGCACTCAACTTGCTTGAAGGTTTTATCAAGACCAACGAAATTACTGATTGGGCACATGGAGAGGTCGTTCGTGCCCTTCTCCACATTGATGCTGGCCGAATCAATACAGGTGTGTCGATGGCAGAAAAACTTGCACTAACCAATGCTCGCCATCCGCATGTAAGAAATCTAATTGGTGCACTCTCAAGAGAAGGGCATGTCAAGATGCTCCCCTCCGAGACTACGCCAATTGAGTGGCTCAATGATTCGGGGCTTGACTGGCTAAATAGCTGGATTCGAAAACATGTTGTATCTCCTCCACCAACTTTCACCAAAAAACCCTTGTTCCAGCACGCGTGGAGTTCAAACGGCTGGACTGCCCTCAATGGTTCGGGTAGTTTGGCGGAAGCCAAACTGAAAAAATCAAATGGATGGAAAGTGATTCAGCAGATTTGGCCTGATGGGCTGCCAATGTGTATTCACGTCCATTTGACAGGTATTATTACCACTGTATCCGGTATGCCAGTTGACCTTGGGTTCCCGGGGACGCTTGACCTTGCTATGATTGAAAAGAAAGGCTTACTCGATACCTAATTCTAGATTCGCCTACGAAGTTTTTCCATTGACGTATCAGCCTCGGACAAGTGTTTGAGGCAATCTTCTACACGTCCACTTGCGAGAGATTCGGCTGCAAGAGCAATTGCCTGCTCGCAATTTCTTCGGACTTCATCTTCAATTGAGATGCCATTTGTATCACATTGGTTTCGAAGAACTTGCCATTCTTCAGAAACAAAATCATACAACTCAAGTGCTTCATCACTTGCTTGTCCTTCATTATCAAGATCGGTAGTCATAGCATCGAGTAAGGATTTAGATTGGGACCATTGTTTGAGGTCAGCGGCTTCTTCTATACGAGAAAGGCGTTGATCCCACTGGTCTTTGTCATCCCTGTCTTTGTATTGTTCAACCAGTTTTTTCCGCTGTTTGAGTGCACGCCGGACATTATCCATCGCAGTACGTTCAGATTCTATTGTTCGAACCACTCCATCTGCCAATCCAATAGCTTGACTTGGATTACCTTTCTCTATTGCTTCTTCTGCATGTCGTAATCGTTGTACCATTTCAGTGGTATCCAGACCATCGGTCTGTTCTAATTGACGTTGTGCTTCCTTCACTGATTCAAATGCACGCCCTTGGGACTCTTCGTCCGCAAGAATTTGTTGTGGTATCACGCAGGCAAATTCATATGCTTCACGAGGTGCTTCAGCCGAGAGTTTCTTCCGAGCATCAGATAATAATTCTTTCAAGTGCTGGACACTTTCGGCATCATTGCCCGTAAGTAAGTGGCTGGCTTCAGCAATTGCTTTTTCAGCCATCCCCCACCATTCAATAATGTCTTGAGCCAACTTCTTGGATTGTCGAAATAACATTTCCCCTTCGCGTAAAGATCCGAGTTTAACTTCACGTGCACCCATGTCAAATGATTTCCTCGGGCGTTTGGCTGTTGGAGCAATTGATTCTGCCTTTTCGATGGCCTGGATGGCATCTTCCTGGATTACTTCAACATCACCGGTTAAAGAAAGGGTTCGTTCAATATCTTCCTCCGCTTCATCAAGAAGTTTGATCCCGTAACTCGGGTCGATATGTCCTTCCTCCTTTGCAGTCATCACTAGACTTGCAGCCTGGTCGACCGCAGAGCCTTGTGCTTTCAGTTCAAGAAGTCGTACTTCTAAACCATCGAGTCGCTTTGCAAAGTGTTTGCGTTCTGCACGTTGATCATCCCCAACAAACCAAATGTAGCCAGTTACAATACCTCCGAGCAAGAGTGAACTTATCGATGCCAGCCACTCATAGGTCATCGATTCGGGGATTTGGCCGATAAATAGAGAGAATGCTGCTATAACGCCGAGTCCGGTCATTATCGCCCGCCACCGCATGACATCCAAGCCGCCCCGTAATACGGTACTGGAGGTCTGAAAACACGCATAGGCTACAATGATGAAGAAACCAGAGCCAAGGGCTGATGTGGGATTGTTAGGGTTGAGATGTTGTGACGCAATCATAAGTAATACTGGCCAAGCAATGCATGCAAAGGAACCAACTCTGGTTCTCGCTTTTGGATTATCGAGGATTGAATCTTGAAGAATCAATCCATAAGCGATGACTACAAGCGGATAGCCAAGGCCTTCAAGCAAACCAGATTCACCCTTTATGGCAGATTGGAGACTCGGCCACAAGAGCCAAACTGCTCCAGCAAGAATGAGCAGTGCAGAGCCACTGGTTAGGCGATCGAGCTGTTGCTGCCTTGACTTCCGAGCGGCATCGAGGGCCGCATCCACATCCGCCCAAGCATCGATAGCCATACACCTGTTAGAGACATCACTGTCATAATCACTCCGCTCTTTCGTTTCTCTGCCCCGCTCTTCGCTGTATCAAAGTGAAGTGTTGAAATCAATCATTTTCATGGTAATGTTCATGGGTGTCGTTGCCTGCCTTTAGGTGAAGGAAGAGAGCGTATGGCTGGACTCATTACTATGGACGACTTGACAAACGAGCAGATTCTTGAAATCTTAGCTGATGCAGAACGCCTTTTACCCGTGGCACGCGGAGAGATGTACTTGCCCTTATTGCAAGGTAGAATTCTCGGAAATTTATTTTTTGAACCAAGCACACGCACTCGCATGTCTTTTGAAACAGCAATGAAAAGACTTGGAGGAGATGTAGTTAATCTTGGAGATGTAAAAACCTCTTCAGTGGTCAAGGGAGAAACCTTGTTTGATACAATACAGATGGTAGATGGCTATACTGATATTATTGCTATGCGCCACCCTCGCCAAGGTGCAGCACAATATGCTCAAGATGCAGCAGACGTCCCTATTCTCAACGGTGGAGATGGTGCTGGCCACCATCCA